>Ga0265293_10009133_pt1 | contig 14366 bp, 9 predicted proteins | sample Munlanlewell138R_FD_192505 | JGI IMG/M metagenome (GOLD analysis project Ga0265293, IMG submission 192505) | Leachate microbial communities from a municipal landfill in Southern Ontario, Canada - Leachate well 138R | ecosystem: Engineered > Solid waste > Landfill > Unclassified | place: Canada...
CGGCGGACCTTAGTGACGGTGACTTCGACGCCGCACTTTTCGCAGACGACGCCCTTGTATTTCATGCGCTTGTATTTGCCGCACAGGCATTCGTAGTCCTTCACCGGGCCGAAGATGCGCGCGCAGAACAACCCGTCGCGTTCCGGCTTGAACGTGCGGTAGTTGATGGTCTCCGGCTTCTTGATCTCGCCGAAGGACCACGAGCGGATGCGCTCCGGCGAGGCGAGGCCGATCTGGATCTGGTCGAAGGTTTCGGGCTTCGCCATCTGGTTGGTGAATTTGGTCAGGTCGTTCATCTGTTCAGTCCCTCTGGAGGGTCAATCTCTGGTACGAAGCGAAAGAGCACTGCCTTCGGGAGACAGTGCTCCGATGTTCACTCCGCCGCTTGCGCGATATCGTCGTCGTCATCCTCGCCCAGCGAGGACAGTTCGACGTTGAGGCCGAGGCTGCGCATTTCCTTGACGAGCACGTTGAAGCTCTCGGGAATGCCTGCCTCGAACGTATCGTCGCCCTTGACGATCGCTTCGTAGACCTTGGTGCGGCCGACCACGTCGTCGGACTTCACCGTCAGCATTTCCTGCAAGGTATAGGCCGCGCCGTAGGCCTGGAGCGCCCAGACCTCCATTTCCCCGAAGCGCTGGCCGCCGAACTGCGCCTTGCCGCCCAGCGGCTGCTGGGTGACGAGCGAGTAAGGGCCGATCGAGCGGGCGTGGATTTTGTCGTCGACAAGGTGGTGCAGCTTGAGCACGTATTTGTAACCCACCGTCACCTTGCGGTCGAAACGGTCGCCGGTGCGGCCGTCATAGAGGTCCACCTGCCCGGATTCGTCGAGACCCGCCAGCCGGAGCATCGCGGAAACGTCGCCTTCCACCGCGCCGTCGAACACCGGCGTCCCCATGGGAACGCCCGCGCGGACATGCGTGGCCAGATCGACGATCTGTTCCGGCGTGCGCGCGTCGATTTCGCCGGCGTAGTTCTCGCCGTAGACTTCCTTGAGCACGTCCTTGACGGCTTCGGGCGGCTGCCCCGCCTGCGGGTTCGGATTGGCGCGCCGCCATGCGTCGAGCGCGTCGCCGATCTTGCGACCGAGGCCGCGCGCGGCCCAGCCCAGATGCGTCTCAAAGATCTGTCCCACGTTCATGCGCGAAGGCACGCCCAGCGGGTTCAGCACGAAATCGACCGGCGTGCCGTCTTCCAGGAACGGCATGTCCTCTTGCGGCAGGATGCGGCTGATGATGCCCTTGTTGCCGTGGCGGCCGGCCATCTTGTCGCCCGGCTGAAGCTTGCGCTTCACCGCGACGAAGACCTTGACCATCTTGAGCACGCCCGGCGCCAGTTCATCGCCGCGTTCGAGCTTTTCCTTGCGGTCCTCGAACTTCTCCTGAATGGCTTTCACGGTCTCGTCATACTGGGCCTTGACCGCTTCGAGCTGCTGCTGGCGCGCGTCGTCGGCCACGGCGAACTTCCACCATTCGTACTTTTCGACCTGCTCCAGCTCGTCGAGCGTGATTTCGGCGCCCTTCTTCACGCCCTTGGGCGCGGCCGCCGCGACCTGGCCGACCAGCATTTCGCGCAGGCGGTTATACGTGGCGCGGTTGAGGATGCCGCGTTCGTCCTCGCGGTCCTTGGCGAGGCGTTCGATTTCCTCGTTCTGGATGGCGCGGGTGCGGTCGTCGATCTCGATACCGTGGCGGTTGAATACGCGCACTTCGACGATGGTGCCCGAAACGCCCGGCGGCAGGCGCAGCGACGTGTCGCGCACGTCGCTCGCCTTTTCGCCGAAGATGGCGCGCAGCAGCTTTTCCTCCGGCGTCATCGGGCTTTCGCCCTTGGGCGTGATCTTGCCGACCAGGATGTCGCCCGGATGCACTTCCGCACCGATATAGACGATGCCCGCCTCGTCGAGATTGCGCAGCGCTTCCTCGCCGACGTTGGGAATGTCACGGGTGATGTCCTCCGGCCCCAGCTTGGTGTCGCGGGCCATCACCTCGAACTCCTCGATATGGATCGAGGTGAACACGTCATCCTTCACGATCCGTTCGGAGATCAGGATGGAGTCCTCGTAGTTGTAGCCGTTCCACGGCATGAACGCGACGAGCACGTTGCGGCCCAGCGCCAGTTCGCCGAACTCGGTGGAAGGGCCGTCGGCGATGATGTCGCCCGCCTGCACCACGTCGCCCACTTTCACCAGCGGCCGCTGGTTGATGCAGGTGTTCTGGTTGGACCGCTGGAACTTCTGGAGCGTGTAGATATCGACACCCGACTGGCCCGGTTCGATATCGCCCGACGCGCGGATGACGATTCGGGTGGCGTCCACCTGGTCGATCACGCCGCCGCGCAGGGCGGAAATGGCGGCGCCCGAATCGCGCGCCACGGTTTCCTCCATGCCGGTGCCGACGAAAGGCGCTTCGGCCTTCACCAGCGGCACGGCCTGACGCTGCATGTTCGATCCCATCAGCGCGCGGTTGGCGTCGTCGTTTTCCAGGAACGGAATGAGCGATGCCGCGACCGAGACGAGCTGCTTGGGGCTGACGTCCATCAGCGTGACGTGCTCACGCGGGGCCATGACGAATTCCCCGCTTTCGCGCGCCGAGATCAGTTCCTCCACGAACGAACCGTCCGGGTTGGTTTCAGCGGAGGCCTGCGCGACGGTATGCTTCTGCTCCTCCATCGCGGAGAGGTAGACCACTTCGTTCGTCACCTTGCCGTCGGTCACCTTGCGATACGGCGTCTCGATGAAGCCATACTTGTTGACGCGGGCGAACGTGGACAGCGAGTTGATGAGACCGATGTTCGGCCCTTCCGGCGTTTCAATGGGGCAAATGCGGCCATAGTGCGTCGGATGGACGTCGCGCACCTCGAAGCCCGCGCGCTCGCGCGTCAGGCCGCCGGGCCCGAGCGCCGAGACGCGGCGCTTGTGCGTCACTTCGGACAGCGGGTTGGTCTGGTCCATGAACTGCGAAAGCTGCGAGGAACCGAAGAACTCGCGCACCGCCGCAACAGCGGGCTTCGCGTTGATGAGGTCGTTCGGCATGACGGTGGAGACGTCGACGCTCGACATGCGCTCCTTCACCGCGCGCTCCATGCGCAGCAGGCCGACGCGATACTGGTTTTCCAGCAGCTCGCCCACCGAACGCACGCGCCGGTTGCCGAGGTTGTCGATATCGTCGACTTCGCCCTTGCCGTCCTTGAGGTTCACCAGTTCCTTGACGACCGCGAGGATGTCCTCCGTCCGCAGCGTCGTCACCGTATCCTCGCAATCGAGGCCCAAGCGCATGTTCAGCTTGACGCGGCCCACGGCGGACAGGTCATAGCGGTCGCCGTCGAAGAACAGGCCCTCGAACAGCGCTTCGGCGGTTTCCTTGGTCGGCGGCTCGCCGGGGCGCATGACCTTGTAGATCGCCTCAAGGCCCATGTCGCGGTTCTCGGCCTTGTCCGCCTTCAGCGTGTTGCGGATCCACGGGCCGGTGTTGACGTTGTCGATATCGAGCAGTTCGAGGTGGTCGATACCCGCCTTGTCGAGCGCGTCGAGGTTTTCGGGCGAAACTTCGTCGCCCGCCTCGATCCAGATGCGGCCGGTCGATTCGTCGATCACGTCGCACGCCGCATAGCGCCCGAAAATCTCCTCGGTCGGGATGAGAAGCTCCTCAAGCCCGTCCTTCTGCGCCTTGCCGGCGGCGCGCGGGGAAATCTTCTGGCCCGCCGGGAAGATCACTTCGCCCGACTTCGCGTCGACGATATCGAACGCGGGCTTGCCGCCGCGCCACTGCTCCACATGGAAAGGCACGCGCCAGCCGCCTTCCCCGCGCTTCCAGTCGACCGTCGAATAGAAATAATTGAGGATTTCCTCACCGTTCAGGCCCAACGCATAGAGCAGCGCCGTGACCGGCAGCTTGCGCTTACGGTCGATGCGGACGTTGACGATGTCCTTGGCGTCGAACTCGAAATCCAGCCACGAACCGCGATAGGGAATGACGCGCGCGGCGAAGAGGAACTTGCCCGACGAGTGCGTCTTGCCCCGGTCGTGATCGAACAGCACGCCCGGCGAGCGGTGCATCTGCGAGACGATGACGCGCTCGGTGCCGTTGATGATGAACGTGCCGTTCTCGGTCATGAGCGGCATGTCGCCCATGTAGACGTCCTGCTCCTTGATATCGAGCACGGAGCGGGTTTCGGTCTCGGCGTCGACCTCGAACACGATGAGGCGCAGCGTCACTTTCATCGGCGCCGCATAAGTGATGCCGCGCTGGCGGCATTCCGTGGTGTCGTATTTCGGGTCTTCCAGCTCGTAATGAACGAAGTCCAGCTCGCTGGTGCCGGCGAAGTCGCGGATCGGGAACACCGAGCGCAGCGTCTTTTCCAGGCCCGAGACATAGCCCGTGGCCGGATCGGAGCGCAGGAACTGCTCATAGCTTTCGCGCTGGACCTCGATCAGGTTCGGCATCTGCACCACTTCGTGGATGTCGCCGAAGATCTTGCGGATGCGCTTCTTCGCCGAAGAGCGGCCCCTGGGCGCGGTAAGCGGGTTGCTGGGCTTGGTTGCCATGATACGGTTGTTCCTGCCTCAAAGAATGAACCGGACGGACATGCCGCCCGGATGCGAATTCGTTCATTCGCACGGCATCAAACGCGAAAAGGCCGCATGGCGTCGAGACTTTCCGAATCGGAAAAATCCCGGCCCGCAGCCGTTTGCGTCAGATAAAAAACCCGAGATCGCTTCCTTCCCGGCCCGGTCCCCGCGCATGGACCGGACTTGCTCGAAGCGTCGAGCGAAGGCGCGATATAGGAGCGGCGTCTCCGCCTGTCAAATGCCGCAAGGGCGCACCGGCCTTGACTTTGGCACGCATCCCGGCCAATGGCCCGGCCCGGACGGCGTGCCGCGAGGTTCATCCGTCCATCCGTCCGAGACAGTTGGCGCAGGTTCCCTGCTTAATTTCCAGCCTAGACGGGGAAAAGAGATTTCGAAACGGCCTGCTCCCGAAGCGCGGCCCATGCTCGGTGCACCTGCACGGCGCAACTCCTTCCCCCTCAACGGACTCGCCCATGGCCTTTTCGGGCCCTGGACAAAACGTAGCCGGCCGGCGCGGGCGCCAGTCCGTTCCGGCCATTGTGAAGGAGTAAGGCATGGATCGTTCGCAGAAAGCCGAATCGGTCGCCCAGCTCAACGCGGTCTTCAACGAGGTCGGCGTGGTGGTCATCACCCGCAACCTCGGCATGTCAGTGGCGCAATCCACTGCCCTGCGCGGCAAGATCCGTGAAGCGGGCGCGACCTACAAGGTTGCGAAGAACCGTCTTGCCAAGCTTGCCATCAAGGACACGGACTACGCCGGTATCGACGAGATGCTGACGGGTCCGACGGCGATCGCCTCTTCGGTCGATCCCGTCGCCGCCGCCAAGGCAGTCGTGGACTTCGCCAAGACGACCGACAGGATCGAGATCGTCGGCGGCTCGATGGGCGCACAGGTTCTGAACGCGGAAGGGATCAAGGCGCTCGCCTCGATGCCTTCGCTCGACGAACTGCGCGCGAAGCTTGTCGGCCTCGTTCAGGCTCCGGCGACCAAGATCGCCCAGCTTTCCACCGCTCCGGCGGCGAAGCTGGCGCGCGTCTTCGGCGCCTATGCCGCGAAGGACGCCGCCTGAACGATTTCGAGCCGGATCACATGATCCGGCGACTTCCGAAATCGCGTCATCAGGAATGCAAGACCCGGTTCAACGATACTCCGGGCGCGCGGAAGGTTCCCGCTCCCGGCCAACAATTCAGGAGTAAGACATCATGGCCGATATCGCCAAGCTTGTTGAAGAACTGTCGCAGCTCACCGTCCTTGAGGCGGCCGATCTCGCCAAGGCGCTGGAAGAGGCATGGGGCGTTTCCGCCGCTGCCGCCGTCGCCGTTGCCGCCCCCGCCGCCGGCGGTGGCGATGCGGGCGCCGCTGCCGAGGAAAAGACCGAATTCGACGTCATCCTGACCGGAGACGGCGGCAAGAAGATCCAGGTCATCAAGGAAGTCCGCGCCATCACCGGCCTGGGCCTGACCGAAGCCAAGGCCCTCGTCGAAGGCGCGCCCAAGGCCGTCAAGGAAGGCGTCAACAAGGCCGAGGCCGAGGACATCAAGAAGAAGATCGAGGAAGCCGGCGGCACCGTCGAACTCAAGTAATCTTCTTCGGTTCCTTCGCGAACCGGAAATGCGAAAGGGCGGCTCCCACGGGGCCGCCCTTTTTCATGCCCTGAGCGCGCCGCGCCAGCCCGCAAAGCCGCCCCGCTATTTCAGCGCCTTCATATACTCGATAACGTCCTTGCGCTTTGCCGGGTCGGGCATTCCGGCATAGATCATCTTGGTGCCGGGCACGAGTTTGGCGGGCGCTTCCAGCCACTTGTCGAGCGTGGCGTCATCCCATGTCAGGCCGGAATCCTTCATCGCGGCGCTGAAACTGTAGCCCGGCAGTTCCCCCGCCTTCGTACCGTAGACGGCGAAGAGGCTCGGCCCCACGCCGTGACGGCCCGGCTCGACCGCATGGCAGGAACGGCATTGCATGAACGCCGCAGGTGGCTTTGCCGTCGCCTGCGCCGTTTGCGTGGCGCTTTCACCCGCAGCGGTAGCGGGTTCCGGCGTCACCGCCGCGCTTTCCGGTTCCTGCCGCGCCGCATCCTCTGCACCGCCGCCGCAACCCGCCAGCAGCATGACCGCAGCGATTGCCCCTGCATGACGTCGTCCCGCGCGCATAATCGTCTTCCCTTCGCCTGTTTTTTCGATGTCTGTTTTTCGATGCCGCAGCCCTAGCGCGGGTGGCGATCCGGCAAAAGCGCACGTTTTGCAAGCCGGGTTGCGGCGAGCGCGACCGGGGGCACGAAAAGCCTTTCCCCCGTCCCGCCATGCGCCTATCCGGGCCGGCTTCATGCCGAATGCCGTAGCCCCTTCCCCCTTTCGCGCCGAACTGGCCGAAACGCTGCGCCTCGCCGTGCCGCTGGCCCTGGCGAACATCCTGCAAATGGCGGTCTATGCCATCGACGTGATCTTCGTGGCGCGGCTGGGACAGGAGGCGCTGGCCGCCGCCAGCCTGTCCGTCGCCCTGTTCGGCATCATGATGTGGTGCTTTTCCGGCCTGACCGGCGCGGTCGCTCCGCTGATCGCGGCGGAACTGGGCCGGGGCCGCCATGCGCTGCGCGAAGTGCGGCGCAGCGTGCGCATGGCGCTGTGGCTCACCGTGGCCTGCGGCGCCGTGGGCATGACGGTCTGCGCCTTCGGCGAGGCGATCATGCTGGCTGCGGGGCAGGAGCCGCGCATCGCCGCGCGCGCCGGGCACTTCCTCGCCATCCTGAAATGGGGCATCGTCCCCATGGTCGCGTGCAACGTGCTGCGCATCTTCGTCTCGGCGCTGGGCCGTCCGGTATTCGCCACTGTCATCACCGCGCTGGCCATCGGCGTGAACGCGCTGGGCAACTATGCGCTGGTGTTCGGCCATTTCGGCGCGCCCGCGCTGGGACTGGAAGGCTCGGCGCTGGCCAGCACGATCACGGCCTGGGCGACGCTGGCCGCCTATCTGGTCGCGATCCGCGGCGACAGGCGGCTGCGGCGCTATCGGCTGCTGGGCCGCTGGTGGCTGCCCGAATGGCAGCGCCTGCGCGAGATCCTGCGGCTGGGCCTGCCCATCGCGCTGACCGTCGCGGCCGAAGGCGGATTGTTCGGCGGCGCGGCTTTCCTGATGGGGCTGATCGGCGAGGCGGAACTGGCCGGGCATACCGTCGCGCTCCAGCTTGCCGCCTTCGCCTTTCAGGTGCCGCTGGGCATCAGCCAGGCCGCCACGATCCGCGTCGGCTTCCACTATGGCGCGGCGGACGCGCAGGGCATCGCGCGCGCGGGCAAGGCGGCGCTGCTGGCGGGAATCGGCTTCATGGCCTTGCCCGCCGCCGCCATGCTGTTCGCGCCCCGCTTCGTGCTGGGCGCCTATGTCGACGTGGCGGACCCGGCCAACGCCGCGATGGTGGCCTTTGCGGTGCAGTATCTGGCCATCGCCGCCGCCTTCCAGTTGTTCGACGGGACGCAGGCCGTGGCTGCGGGCGTGCTGCGCGGCCTTCAGGATACGCACGTGCCGATGGTGATCGCCCTCGCCGGTTACTGGCTGGGCGGCTTCACGACCGCCGTGGCGCTGGGCTTCGGCACATCGCTCAAGGGGACCGGCGTCTGGATCGGGCTCGCCGTGGGGCTGGTCATCGTCTCGGCGCTGCTGCTGCGCCGCTGGCGCCGCCGGGACGCGCTGGGGCTGGTTCCCGCCATCGCGGCCAGAAGCTGAACGGCGCAGATGAACCGTCTGAAAGTTTTTTCGCGCGAAGGCGCTTGACGGGCCATCCGGGCCGACCCATATCCCCGCCCGCTGGCACTCTTGTGAGGAGAGTGCCAATCCATTTGTTCCACAGGAAGAAGGGAGACTCCCATGGCTTTCCGTCCGTTGCACGATCGCGTGCTCGTGCGCCGCGTCGAAGCAGAAGAAAAGACTGCTGGCGGCATCATCATCCCCGACAGCGCCAAGGAAAAGCCCGCCGAGGGCGAAATCGTCGCCGCCGGTGAAGGCGCCCGCGACGACGATGGCGACCGCATCCCCCTGGACGTCAAGGTGGGCGACCGCATTCTGTTCGGCAAGTGGTCGGGCACTGAAGTCAAGGTCGACGGTGAAGACCTGCTCATCATGAAGGAAAGCGATATCCTGGGCATCATCGCCTGATTTCGCTGACCTGTCAGACACTTATCGTAAAGGAAGTTTGAAATGGCTGCCAAGGAAGTACGCTTTTCGCGCGACGCGCGCGAACGCATTCTCGCCGGCGTGGACATCCTCGCCAACGCCGTGAAAGTCACGCTCGGCCCCAAGGGCCGCAACGTGGTGATCGAAAAGAGCTTCGGCGCGCCCCGCATCACCAAGGACGGCGTGACTGTCGCCAAGGAAATCGAACTCAAGGACAAGTTCGAGAACATGGGCGCCCAGATGCTGCGCGAAGTCGCCAGCAAGGCCAACGACGCCGCCGGTGACGGCACCACCACCGCCACGGTTCTGGCCCAGGCCATCGTGCGCGAAGGCATGAAGTCCGTCGCTGCCGGCATGAACCCGATGGACCTCAAGCGCGGCATCGACCTCGCCGTCAGCAAGGTGATCGGGGACATCAAGGGCCGCTCCAAGCCCGTCGCCGGGTCGAGCGAAATCGCCCAGGTCGGCATCATCTCCGCCAACGGCGACAAGGAAGTCGGCGAAAAGATCGCCGAAGCCATGGAAAAGGTCGGCAAGGAAGGCGTCATCACCGTCGAGGAAGCCAAGGGCCTCGAATTCGAGCTGGACGTCGTGGAAGGCATGCAGTTCGACCGCGGCTACCTCTCGCCCTATTTCATCACCAACCCCGACAAGATGACGGTCGAGCTGGAAAACCCCTACATCCTCATCCATGAAAAGAAGCTGTCGAACCTCCAGTCGATGCTTCCGATCCTGGAAGCCGTGGTGCAGTCGGGCCGTCCGCTCCTCATCATCGCGGAAGACATCGAGGGTGAGGCGCTCGCCACGCTCGTCGTCAACAAGCTGCGCGGCGGCCTCAAGGTCGCGGCCGTGAAGGCTCCGGGCTTCGGCGACCGCCGCAAGGCCATGCTGGGCGACATCGCCACGCTGACCGCCGGCGAGATGATCTCCGAAGACCTCGGCATCAAGCTGGAGAGCGTCACGATCTCCATGCTGGGCGAAGCCAAGAAAGTCACGATCGACAAGGACAACACCACGATCGTCGACGGCGCCGGTTCGAGCGACGAGATCAAGGCCCGCGTCGAGCAGATCCGCGCCCAGATCGAAACCACGACCAGCGATTATGACCGCGAGAAGCTTCAGGAACGCCTTGCCAAGCTGGCGGGCGGCGTGGCCGTCATCAAGGTCGGCGGCGCGACGGAAGTGGAAGTGAAGGAGCGCAAGGACCGTGTGGACGACGCGCTGCACGCCACGCGCGCGGCCGTGGAAGAAGGCATCGTTCCGGGCGGCGGCACCGCGCTGCTCTATGCCACCAAGGCTCTCGAAGGCCTGAAGGGCGAGAACGAAGACCAGACGCGCGGTGTCGATATCGTCCGCAAGGCGATCACGTCTCCGCTCAAGCAGATCGCCGAGAACGCCGGCCATGACGGCGCGGTCGTCGCCGGGCGCCTGCTCGACAAGGACGATGAAGGCTTCGGCTTCAACGCCGCCAACGACACTTACGAGAACCTGGCGGCCTCGGGCGTGATCGACCCCACCAAGGTCGTGCGCACGGCGCTTCAGGACGCGGCTTCGGTGGCCGGCCTCCTCATCACGACGGAAGCCACGATCGCCGAAAAGCCGGAAGACAAGCCCGCCATGCCCGCCATGCCGGGCGGAATGGGCGGAATGGGCGGCATGGACTTCTAGGTTCAGGCCGACTTTTCAGGCACAATACGAAGGGCCGGGGGAGCGATCCTCCGGCCCTTTCGCTTTCAGAAAGGCAGTTGATCGTTCGTTTTCAGCAGGTTCCGGGCGACTCCTTAGGCAATTGCCCGCATTTCCGGCGCAACTTGTCGAAAAGACGGTTGGCGCGCGGGAACCTCCGGTTAACCTTGAAACAAGGTTCAGCGGGGTAGATTGGTCCGATGATGGAGTCACGCAAATCGGTGGCGGGCAGGCTGGCGGGACGGTTTCTCGCCGCGGCTCTCGCCGTTTCGGCTGTTTTCGCACCGGCGCATGCAGCGCAGCCCGGAAATTTGGCCGGAAATCTGGCCGGAAATCTGGAAAGCGCCTTCGATCAGGTTCTGGGCACCGAAGCACGCGCCCTGCCGCGATACGATTCCCCGTTCGAGGCGCAAGTGGCCATGCTGGCCAACGCGGCGCAGGGCCGCATCGGAGTCGCCGCGCTCGACTTGTCCACGGGCCGCAGCCTTCAGGTTCTGGGCGACCAGCCCTTCCCGCTCGCCAGCACATCCAAGATCGCCATCGTCGCGACGTTTCTCGACGGCGTGGATCGCGGTATCTACCGGCTGGATTCGCTTTATCCGCTGATTGTGCCGGTCCCGTCGAAGAAGCTGTCCTCCGCCGTGGCGCCCGTCCGGCACGGCGCCATGCTTTCCGCGCAGAGCCTGATCGACCTGACGCTGACCCGCAGCGACAACCAGGCGACTGACGCGCTGCTGGCCGTGGTCGGCGGACCGCAGGCCGTCAACCGCTGGCTGGTGAAGGTGGGCATCACCGATTTCCGCATCGACCGCGATATCGCCACTCTGGTGCGCGACGACGGCGTGATCGACCCGGTATCGACCGTGGAGCGGCGCGACGCGGCGACTCCGCTGGCCATGATCCGGCTGCTCAGCGGCATCCATCAGGGCAAGTGGCTCAGCCCGCAGAGCCGCGCCCTGCTATTGAGCACCATGGAACGTTGCGTCACCGGCAAGCGCCGCATCCCGGCGCTGCTGCCCGAAGGCGTCGTCGTGGCGCACAAGACCGGTTCGCTCAACAACACGTCGAGCGACGTGGGCATCATCCATATGCCCGATGGCCGCGCCATCGCGGTCGCCATCTATGTGACGGGGCAGGGAACGCGCCTGAACCGCGAAGCCCGCATCGCCTCGATCTCGCGCGCGATCTTCGACGGCTATTACGGCGAGCAGGGCGGAACCCGGATGGCCGCCGCGCGGCGGTGATACGGGGCTGACCCCGGTCACTTTGCCGGGAAAGGCACACCGCCCCTACGGGCTTTTCTTCTTGCCTCGTCATTCCCGCGAAGGCGGGAATCCGTTTCCGGCGTTTCAAAAAATACGGGCGTCAGTGCAGCGAAAGCGGATGGATTCCCGCCTTCGCGGTAATGACGACAATGTGGACCGGTAGACGGCTTGCATAACCGCTAAGCCATTCAGCGATCGCCATAAAGAAAGGGCGCGAAGGCCAGTGCCCTCGCGCCCTTTCCGAATACGCTAAAGCGTACGCTTACTGAGCAGCGGCTTCCGAAGCAGCGGCAGCAGCGTCCGAAGCGGCGCCGGCAGCAGCAGCGGCAGCGCCGGCAGCAGCGTCAGCGGCGGCGTCACCAGCGGCCGTAGCGGCGGCGGCGGCATCACCAGCGGCATCCGAAGCGGCGGCGGCGGCGTCGGTGGCCAGTTCAGCCGCGTCCGTGGCAGCGGCTTCAGCAGTGGCTTCCGCGTTTTCTTCCGTCTTGTTCGAGCAGGCCGAGAGAGCGAGAACGCCAGCGGCGGCAGCAGCAGCGAGAACGATCTTGCGCATGTATGGTATTCCTTGAACAGCGAGTGGACCACGCACGGCACAAGACCGCGCGGAAAGCCAACCATGACGGTAGACTTCGCGTGTCAAATAGTCGCCTTGGCGAGACGATGCAAGCGATACTCGCAATCCGCGCGCATGATTCGCGGATTTTGGTAATCTCTCCTACTTCCAAATTGTGACGAAGTTGTGGCCGGACCCGCATCGATTGGGGGCGAATCGCCTCGCCGTGATGACGAAACGGCCCGGCATTGCTAACCAGCGGGAATGGAGCCGAAACAGCATCTCTACCTGGTCGACGGATCGGCCTACATCTTCCGCGCCTATCACCGCCTGCCGCCGCTCACGGACCCGCAGGGAACGCCGGTGGGCGCGGTTTACGGCTATACCACGATGCTGTGGAAGCTGGCGGACGATCTCAACAAGGCCGACGGGCCGACTCACCTTGCCGTGATCCTCGACAAGGCGGGCACATCGTTCCGCAACGATCTCTACGACCAATACAAGGCGAACCGCCCGCCGCCGCCCGAAGACCTGGTGCCCCAATTCCCTCTGATTCGCGACGCGACTCGCGCTTTTTCTCTGCCCTGCATCGAGGAAGACAACCTTGAGGCGGACGATCTGATCGCCTCCTATGCCCGCGAGGCGACTCGCCTCGGCTGGGACGTGACGATCGTGTCGTCCGACAAGGATCTGATGCAGCTTGTCGGCAAGTGCGCCAGCGATAACGGGGGGCCCGACGGCACGGCCTGCATCGACATGCTGGACACCATGAAGAACCAGCGAATCGACGTGCCCGAAGTGATCGAGAAGTTCGGCGTGCCGCCGGAGAAAGTGGGCGACGTGCTGGCGCTCATGGGCGATTCGGTGGACAACATCCCCGGCATCTTCGGCATCGGCCCCAAGACGGCCAGCAAGCTGATCCAGGATTACGGCGATCTCGAATCGGCGCTGGCTGCCGCGCCGTCGATGAAGCCGTCGAAGCTGCGCGAGCGCCTGATCGAAGGCGTGGACATGGCGCGGCTGTCCCGCCAGCTCGTCACGCTGAAGGAAGACTGTCCGCTGCCCTTGCCGCTCGACGATTTCCGGTTGGGCGCGATTCCGCCCGAACCGCTCGCCGCGTTCCTCGGCAAGCATGGATTCACCAGCCTGCTCAAGCGGCTGGACACGGGCACGGGCAGCCCCTTGCCCGCGACTCAGCTTCACCCGGCGAAACCCGTCACCCCCGGCGCTCCGGCCTCGCCGCACGGTAGCCGCCAGCCTCTGCCCGAAATGCCGGCGGTGGACCGATCGGCCTATGAATGCGTGACGACCGTGGAGGCCCTGCAGCGCTGGATCGCGCGCACCTTCGCCGCCCGCTCGGTTGCCATCGACACGGAAACCAGCTCCATAGACGCCATGCGCGCAGACCTTGCGGGCGTCAGCCTCGCGCTTGGCCCCAATGATGCCTGCTATATCCCGCTGGGCCATGGCGGCAGCGACATGTTCTCCGAGCGCCCGCAGCAGGTGGACAAGGCAACCGCCCTCGCCCTGCTCAAACCGCTGCTGGAAAGCGACGCGGTGCTCAAGATCGGGCACAACATCAAATACGACATCAACATCATGGCGCGCGAAGGCATTCGGATGGCGCCGATGGACGATACCATGATCCTCAGCTTCTGCCTGGACGCCGGGCGGCAGATGGACGGGATCGGCATCGGGGGCATCGGCGGCGGGCACGGCATGGACGAACTGTCGCAGCGCCATCTCGGACACACTACCCTGCTGTTCAAGGACGTATGCGGCACCGGCAAGAAACAGATCCCGTTCGGCGAAGTGCCGCTGGACCGCGCCACCGAATATGCGGCGGAAGACGCCGACGTGACGTGGCGGCTCCATGCCGTGCTGCGCCCGCGCCTGCCCGACGAAAGCGCGACTCGCATCTACGAGCGGGTGGACCGGCCGCTGATTCCCGTCGTCGCTTCGATGGAGCGGCACGGCATCAAGGTGGACCGCGAGCGGCTGGCCGCTCTGTCCGGCCAGTTCGCGGAGAGCATCGGCGCGCTGGAGTACGAGATCTTCAGCCTATGCGGACAGCAATTCACGATCGGCAGCCCCAAGCAGCTTGGCGATATCCTGTTCGACAAGCTG
>Ga0265293_10009134_pt1 | contig 14363 bp, 9 predicted proteins | sample Munlanlewell138R_FD_192505 | JGI IMG/M metagenome (GOLD analysis project Ga0265293, IMG submission 192505) | Leachate microbial communities from a municipal landfill in Southern Ontario, Canada - Leachate well 138R | ecosystem: Engineered > Solid waste > Landfill > Unclassified | place: Canada...
TATGAGAGACTGAGGGTCCACAATCTGAAGTACTACACGTGGGTCGAGCAACAGGGACGAACGTACGAGGAGCTCAACGCCCAGTGGTACGACCGTGATTACTGGACCAGCATACCACCGTTGGCCGACGAGATCGATCGCCTGATCGAGGCATTCAACGCGGAAGTCTTGGCACCGTGAGCCAAGACAATCCACGAAAGCCGGGCCGATGGTCCGGCTTTTTTGCCTAAGGAGGAGAAGCGCCATGAAGTTCGTCTATGAATGCAATGACTGTCATGAGGTGTATGAGACCAAGCAGGTCTTCTATCGGTGCCCCAAGTGTGCTGCCCTCAACGACGGCACCTCGTTTGCCCAGGGCAACGTCATCGTCAAACTTGACGAGCACTACCTGCAGAAGTTGAAGAGGCACAAGAACCTCTCGGTGGCTGACTTCTTGCCCTACGAGATCCCCCACCCCGATTGCTATGTGGTGGGCAACACCCCGATCGTGAAGCCGATGAGGCTTGGCAAGCAGTACGGGCTACGCAACCTCAGCTTCAAGGTGGATAGCGTGCTGCCATCAGGTTCCTTCAAGGACCGGGCGAGCCAGCTGATCGTCGCCCAGGCGCTCCACCACAAGGAGACGAGAATTGCCCTCGCCTCCACCGGCAACGCCGGGGCTGCGATGAGCTGTGCTGCCGCTGCATACGGCCTTGAAGTCATCCTCTTTGTCCCCGAGACCGCTCCGGCCAACAAGCTGATGCAGAGCGTACTCTACGGGGCGACGGTGGTCCCGGTGGCAGGCAGTTACGACGATGCCTTTGCCCTTTCGATCGCCTACACCAACGAAGCGGGCGGCATCAACCGCAACACCGCCTACAACCCGATGACCATCGAAGGCAAGAAGGGCGTCTCGATCGAGCTCTTCCTCCAGATGGGCAGAAACGTTCCCGATATAGTCTATGTGCCCACCGGTGACGGCTGCATCTTCGCCGGAGTCTACAAGGGCTTCAGCGACCTCAAGGATGCCGGCCTCATCAAAAACATCCCCCTTTTGGTCGCCGCCCAGTCGAAAGAGAGCAACGCCATCGCTCGGGCATGGCAGACACAGGAGTTCACCAACCTCGCCAAGGCAACCACCCGGGCAGACTCCATCAACGTGGAGAGTCCTGCCAACGGCCGGATGGCGGTGCGCTACATCTCAGAGAGCCAGGGGTGGGCGACCGAGGTCGACGACAGTGAAATTCTCGAGGCACAGCTCGAGCTGGCACGAGAGGCAGGCCTCTTCGTTGAACCGGCTGCAGCTTGCGCCTTCGCTGCACTGAAGAGCGACCGGCAAATGGTGCTCGACCGCTTTGGCGAACACTTCGAGGTGTGCGTGCTGCTCACCGGAACCGGCTTCAAGGATATGGCGGTCTTCGATGGGAGAATACAGATTCCTGAGGCGATCGAGAACTCGACGGAGGCGATGAGGCAGCGATTCGCCCTCTGATGGCTTGAGGCAGCGATTCGCCCTCTGATGGCTTTGACAAAACCAAGGGGTTGCGGTACCTTTTTGACATCTAACGGGAGGAGCGGTGCATCATGAAGAACTTTGCAATTGGTCTGGGTATCGGGCTTGCGGTGGCTCTCATCGTCCTGATCATCATGGCCATCAAACGCAGCGGTGAGAAGAAGGCCGCGACCAAAGAGCAGGAACGGCTGAAAATGATGCTCGCAGACCGGATGGATTTGGAAAGCGATGGCTTGATGAAGGTGAGGAGTGAGAACGAGGAGCTGAAGAAGCAGAACGAGAACCTGAGGATCACGATCAACACCTACTCCCAAAAACCCGGACGCAAGGAGATTGCCCGGCTGAATGTCTATCAGACGGCAGTGGACCGTCTGACGATCAACAGCCCGGGCTTCGGCGCTGCCTGGCAGGCGGCGCTCAAGGAGAGCGAGGCAGAGTTCGAGAAGACCTATGTAGGCACCCAATCGTTCATCAAACGCCTCATCCCTGCCAAGACCGACGCAAACGTACTGCAGATCGAAGAGGACTGACTCATGGCCGAAATGGTGGAATCGGTAGACACAAGGGACTTAAAATCCCTTGCCCAATAGGGCGTGCGGGTTCAAGTCCCGCTTTCGGCAACCCATACTCAACGGCTTTGCAACTGTTCAAGGCTGAGACTTGAAAAATTGGATGGAGCGTTTCATGGCTTCTTGCATTGTATACATCCCGGTCATGAGGCGACATGCTTCCACCATCGAATCCCCTGTGTTTACTTCTCTCTTTCCTATTTTTTTGGCCAAAACCTTAATCAGGTAACGTCGGTTGATATGCTGACTTCTCTTCTTCCAGTATTCGAGTCTTCATGATGACACTTCCTGCGTACATCTTGTATTCAACACCACTTTCCACGGCCATCTCATGAGCAGCTTCCGCTTTGGCCAGGACGATGCTGTCCTCTATCTTGTCATCACCCTTCACCTCAATGAGCTGATAAGAACCATCTGTCATTTCCGCAAAGAAGTCCGGATAATACTGGCGGATGCGACGCGAAACAGGATCGTAATATTGAATTGACAGATCACCTTGATTACTCGTAAACATCCCAGTGAAATATATACGCTTCACTTTCTTGCCATTTGTCACATACTGGAGGAAACATTCCTTCTCAGGTTTTGAGTCAAAACAGTATGTATCCGCGTGGAAACTTCGCCGAACTTCGTCAGACGTGAATTGTGAATCTGCGTTTGTCACAACCAGTTCCGGCTTACCAGAAAACTCATAGTATCCTGCTTCTTTTGGCTCTTTCAGGAGAACCAGTTCACGGTCTTCTGACTTGATTTCACTCCTGACCTCGAAGAGCGCATGGAAGATGCGCGGGATAATTACATCGTCGAGGATTTCATTGTACTTGTTCACCGCTTCAAGAATCACAGCTTCGCCGTCCTTTGATTCTGCAACTATCCGGGCAGCAAGAATTGGCGAAATGTGTAGATAGCGTGAGATCTCACCTGCTAAAGTAAAACCGCTATAGCGCGTCTGTTCCTTTAGGTGGTCGATATTTGTTTCCTTGACGCTCATCCCATGGGAGATGCTATCCTTTTCGTACATCACAGAGGCGTATCTCGAGAAGTCGGTCTCTTTGATAGATAAATCAATCGGAGCGGTGTATCCTTTCTCGGTTAGGGTATATTCTCGCCATATCCGCTTCAATTTCATCGTTCTTTGAGGTGGCAGCACCCTTACTTTATACCGTTGAGACTTTTCGGCAGTCGTTTTCGACATATCCTTGATATCCATATTGAAGTTCTTATTCAATTCAACATCAAGGATATCATAGTTTTCTTTCGAAAGAAAAACGGTAGCAGTTAACTGCTCTGTCGTAATCTTTCGCAGGCAGCGCATCGTTGCTTGGAGTACAAAGATTTTCGATTTCGGGCTACGGAACATCGCTACGCCAAAGAGCGAGCGGCAGTTCCAGCCCTCTCGCCCTTTTCCTACCAAGATAAGAATCTGCTTTTGACTTCCCTGTGATCCGGGTACGTCGAGGTCGTTAAAGTTCCTGATGTCCTCATTTTTCGTAATCTTTTCATCGCCAACATTGATTAAAATCTTGTCGGTAGGAACACCAATGTCAAATAGGATACGCTCAACAAGAGGCCGCACTTCCTCGTCGGCTTCCTCAATAGTAGTTGCAAAAATTGCAAGTTTCGGGGGTAAGCCTTCAAAGGTATGACCACCATATTTATCCCAAAATGTTGTGATTACAGAGCGAAGGAATTCCTCGCTCTTGACATTCTCATAGGCCTTTAAATCAGCATCTTTCAGAAAGCCGTTCCGGATAGACTCACTCAAACCGTACGCATAAACGACCTCAGGGAGAAGCTGTTTGTTTACATACGGCGTACCCGTATAGTTATAACAAGCGACAATAGATGTACTGTCCGCCAGCATATTGATCGTGTCACGGAGACTTGTTTTCTTGCCACTCGTGGCACGAATTTGCTTCTCTAAATCCGCACCAAAAAGATGATGCGCCTCATCAACATACACACCAAGCTGAGTCAGACGACAAAGCTTTTTGAATCGCTGGTTTTCCATCAATGAAGAATCATCATCCACATTCTCCTCTTCCTCATCACTGCCGTAGACTGAAGAGAGAAGCGAACCTTGCTTGAAGAGAATGTCAGCTGGCTTATCAGCTTTACGCTTCTTCTTGACAATAATTTTCTGAGTGTTCGATATGATGATATTGAAATCAGAATTGTCGAGGGTATGGAGAGTAGTCCCACTCTCATCGAGGAAGTGAAACTTGATGTTTGCATCCAGCACCTTTGCATACTCTGGTGGCACAACCAGCGTCTTGTTGAACGTAATTATTTCACGAAGCGACTGAAGGACGGTTTTGTCCGGGGCAAACACAAGAGCATTGTGGCAAAATCTCTTATCCTTTGGATATTTGTTTGCCAAGAGAAACTCGTAGAAGATGCATGTCGCCATAAGGATGGTTTTACCAAGCCCCATCGTCAAGGCATAGATATAGTTCGGATACACTTCCTTGTACTTCTTCATCTGTTTAAAGAGGGTGTCAGTCTGCTTCGCCACCTCGTCTGGCAAGTACACAGACTCCCCGCTCGGAATTTGACTGTAATCAAAAAGTGTGTGGTGGCCATATTTTCGGACGGTGTAATAAGATGCATCCGAAAAACGGTCGCGACGATTGCGCCAATCGTCGAACATCTGGTAGACCTGTGGGTTTCCCATGAACTCCTTGATGAACACATACATCTCCAACGCTTCAAACTGTGGCAAGCGCAGGAATGCGTTCGGGTTCTCCTCGTAATCATTGTAAGCGAGGAATTTTCTCGTCAGGTCGTTATAACGGGAACGTATCTTGCGACGGTTAACCTGATAGTACATCAGCAACTGTTCATAAAAGGCAAAGTTGCCAGCAGTTTCGTATGCCATCAGCGTTTAACCTCCTTTTCGAGAGACTCGGAGAGGATGTCGGTTATCTTAACCTTAATCGTCCCCGCATCTTCGGGTATGTCGTAAATACCCTTCACAATGTCTTTCTTATCGGGGACATCCATAACGGATGGCTGCATTACTACGCCATCATAGTTCCAATCGATCATCACAGACTCGACGAGTTGCCGCCAGTCTTCCACGAACTCCTTTAGAAGAGATAACTTCTGCATAAGGTTCAATGGATAAAACGCACGGATAACTAGCCGACCACCTTCGATAGCAATGTCAGCCTCGGCATCACGTTTTAGTTGTAAATCTGCTTTATCACGGAGGATGTCCACGATTTGGATATCAACCTTATATTCAGAAAGTTCTTGTTCTAATGAAGCCTTCAAATCAGGCTCATGTCCCATGCAGACAATCGTAATCCGCTCTACAGGAAGATTTGGATTTTCTTCTTTGCGTTTCTCATATCTCTTATATGGGAGGTTCGCCTTCAACTCTTCTAAGTCCGCTTTCGTGGCAATGCGGTTGACTGGCATAATCTTCACCATGCGTCCATCGAGTTCACCGTCCCAAACATCGCTCTGTGGGAAAGGCTGAATCTCCAACGCCTCTATGAGAAGGTCACGTGCTTCTACCGGATTTCGGAAGAACTCGTAGTTATTGACATTGTAGACCTCGAAACCCGTATAAATCCTTGCTTCAACCGGTTCGACTGATATCGCACCGTGCTCCTCACCGTAATCATCGTCTTCCTCAGTCCTCGTGTCTCTCATATAGCTACCGGAGTCATCCGCTACTATAGAAGCAGATTGATCATCATCGTAATCAGGAAAGTATAGCCCATTGCCTTTCTTACTGTCGTCAAACACGGATAGCTGGACAGGCTCTTGATCGGAACCCTCCAATTCGGTAGCGAGGGAAATTAAACGCTTTGTAGTCGTCTGAATTGCACCAAGGTTAATGTCTGCACCGATAAATCTTCGACCGAGTTTCATAGCCACTGCCTGTGTCGTACCACTACCCATAAAGCAATCGAATACGAGATCTCCATGCTGGGATGAAGCCTCAATTATTAGCTCAAGTAATTTTTTCGGTTTTTGTGTTGGGTATCCAACATTCTCAGAACTTGTTTTCCTCGTAACAGATGTTTGCCCGATGTTCAGAACATCTTCTTCCCAAACAGAATCAAGGAATTTGTCGGTAAATTCATCATAGATGATTTTACCGAACTGATCTCTTGCGACTTCAAGAGTCTTCGTTTTTCCGTTCCAAACGACGCGGTTCCGCTTAACAGGCTTGTCAAGCGGAATTTTGACTCGTTCATAGTAATAACTAGGGTTCTTCGAGTAGAACAGGATGTTGTCGTGCTTTTTTGGCAGCGCTGTTTTAGCGTTGCCTTGCATGTAATCAGCATAATGCCAGATTATCTCATTAACAAAATTTCCAGTACCAAAGACCTCGTCAAGTAAAACTCGAAGATGGTGAACTTTATGCCAATCACAGTGTACGTAAATACAACCCCTTTCTGAAAGTAACTCGCGCATAAGAATAAGACGTTCATACATGAATTGGAGGTATTCGTCATTTGTCCAAATGTCAGCATACTGCTTCTCTTCAAATGATGAAGTATCGCCTTCCACTTTTCCTATACCCTTAACCTCAATCTTCTTCTTGTAATCCGCCTTGGAATCGAACGGTGGATCAATGTAAATGAGGTCGACTTTGCCTCGAAATTCCTTCAATAGGTGGCTCATCACTTGGAGGTTATCACCCCAGTATATTTTATTTATCCATCCGTCCTGTTCCTCACCATATCGTTCCCGCAACTGGGCAGGATAATATTGTGTAGAGCGGTAGGGGCGTTTGCCTGTCCACCGCAGTTCAGGAAAGCCCTTAATGGGCGGGCGTTCAGTAAATTCGAATGGGAGATAATCGTTGTTGCTCATGTTTGTCATCAATCCTCCAAGCTTCTACATTCTCAACTTCCGCAGTAATACCGAAAGTCGCAGCCTTCGCAGGTCTTGGGGGACTCTGCACGATGACTGTATTCTCTTCGCAATATCTTATGAACCGTATCGTCAAACGCTTGAATCGTAGCATCAACCGCTGTCTTCTGGTAGGGGTAGCTGATGGTCGGGACTCCGCTCTCTTCGCCTGTATAATACAGGTGCATCCTGCTCACCTTCTGTCCCGTCCGCTCCTCTACGAGGTGGGCGTAGACTTGAAGTTGGCGCCTATAATGCTCGAGCCGCTCACTCTCCTTGAAGATGTCCGGCTTTTTCTCTGACTTGAAGTCTACGACCTCCACTGTGTTACCTTCACCTTTGATCAGGTCAATCTTGCCCTTGATGATGTAATCGGGTTTCACAAGGCTCACATCGACCTCAGCCTCCTTCAGTGTGTGCCATTGCCCAGCCTGCCGTTCAGCGTAGCGGAGGACTTGCTTTAGGGCAGCGTCCCTCTGTGGTTCCGCTAGATACGTCCGCTCGCTCTTCGTCAACGACATGTAGTTCGTATCGAACCATCCAACGATGTTCTCCCGCTGAATGAGGTGTTCCTCGTGGCGCAGGGCGGCGCGGTGGATGTCCTCAATCGTCTGATGAACGAGCATACCAAACAACATAGCGTTCACCCGGACAGGTGCAAAGCCTAGATCCTTGTAGAATTTGTATTGGATAGAGCAAGTCTCATACACGGATATATGGGAAGTGAAAGAGAACGTATTCTTCAGATTGACATCCTTCACATCCTTGAAATCGAATTCGGAAAGGTCAAAACCAGTCTCCTCCGCATCGTATAATTCCTCATATACTTCGCGGAAGTACATCGAAGGCGTCCGTTTATCCTCGTTACAGGTGAGCACGAGGAGGTTTTGAGCACGAGAGAAAGCTGTGTAATAAAGCCGCCAAAAGTCAAAGAACTTCGTTTCATCATACGGTTCAAATGCAGGGCGCTTGAAATACCTCGCTTCCACTTCCACTATGAGGTCTTTGTAGGACTTCCTCGGGATGTTGCCAAGCGAATCCACTAGTACAATTGGAAACTCCATCCCTTTCGACTGGTGAATCGTCAGGAAGGAAACACATCCGCTTGGAGCATACTCTGCCTCATCTTCGTACTCTGATATACCACCATCAAAGAGCAATCTAATGTAGAGGTTAAAGAGGCGCTCAGTGTTGATATCAATCCATTTACCATTCAGCACGTCCACATGGTGTAAATATTCAAACTTATTCACAACCTGAGTGAAGAGGGCAATATTTCTCGCAGGGCGCATATCAACGATGCTGGCTTGCATATTTGTCCCGAGGATTGTCGAGAACGGCTTGAACTCAAACATCTGGTATATTAAGCCTGAGTAGGCGTAGTCGGTTGTATGTTCCAAACTTGCGTGAATCTTTCCCAGACGACGTATCCAGTTACGCAAGTCAGCGGATTCAGGCCGCTCAAGGTAGGTGTTAGCCGCTAGAATGCATCCTTTGAAATATCTGTAATGCTCTGGCTGTAAGAACTGATACTCCTCATTCTCTAGTCCGATGACGTACTTTGGGAACATTAGCATGAGACAGCCGATCATCAACCGAATTTCATTTCGCTCAAAGAACATGTCCGAACGGGGTGAGTAGACATTAATACCGTTCTCCTCCAAGAAACGGGCAAGCTGTGTCACTCGCTCGTGCTTCACCGAGTTAAAGAGAAAGGCTATCTGATTATAGTCAGTCAGTTTTCCGGACCCCATCAAATCATTGATGAAACCAAGGATCTTTGCGTGCCACTCATCCATGTCATGTGAGCTTGCCAGTTTCACGACCGCTGGACTTGTTAGGGTGGATCTGACGTGCGGTTCAATGGTCTTATCATAGCGGAACCTGTTCCATCGAAACCGGAACCTCGCCCCATCGGTCGTCGTCATCCAGGTATTATAGAAGTCCACGATATCGCTATTAGATCGATAGTTGACAACGAGGGGGATGACCTCGCATTCACCCTCAGCGAAATTAGAGGGAAATTCAAGGATATTACGTATAGTCGCGCCACGAAACCGATACAGACCTTGGTCATCATCGCCCACAACACAGATGTTCTTGTGACTTCCTCCAAGTAGAAACACAATCTGCTCTTGAATATAATTCGTGTCTTGATATTCATCTATCATTAAGTATTGAATCTTTGTCTGAAGTTCAGCAAGGATTGATGGGTTGTTTTTCAGAAGCCAATACGCCTCGGTCTGGATAGCAGAAAAATCCATCAGATTATTTTCCGCAAGAACTTCCTGATAAGCTTCAAGCATCGAACCCAAAGCTGCAATTTGCGGATTGGAATCAGCTTTCAGTGCACTTGGGTCAACAAGTTCCTCAGAGAGGTTATTCACATAACTACAGATTTCATTTGCCTGCCGCCACGCTCCGCTGTTGGAGAGAGCAACCTCTATGCCGGGGATGTTTCGAAACTTATGGATGTTTTGAAAAACCGTATAGGTCTGATCGAACTGGTCAAGAGTACGGTAGTTCTTCTTAAAACGAGTATACTCAAGGTGTTCCTTGATAATCCGTAAGCAGAGAGAATGGAATGTACCAATATACATTTCATTGATATTCGCCACAATGTCACGTGCATCGAGCTCATTTGTAATTCTGGTAACGAGTTCTTTGGCTGCTTTTTCCGTGAATGTTGCCATAAGAATCTGCTCAGGCTGCACTCCTTGTTCCTGTATCAGATAGATGGCGCGCTGAACGAGAGTATAGGTTTTTCCCGTGCCTGGTCCTGCAGTGATGAGGACTGGACCTTGACTAGTCTTGATAGCGAGCCGCTGTCCCTCGTTTGTGTTTCCAAAATCGAACACTGCTACCTCCCCCATTAATTCAATACTAAATAAGGGCTTCTGCGTATGTATGAACATTTTGAGCATCTGTTCCACAAAACACAATTGTGTTTAGTATACCATAAAATCTCGTATTTCTTCCTACATGAATTATTGCAATCGAGATGATAAAGAAAGATGACTCTACACAACTCCAATCCTTGACCTTTAGGGAACATAATTTATAATTTGTAGCAGATATATTCCCTAATTAGAGGCTCTTCATGAACACAATCCCTGAGTTGCTTCGAGAACGTGCCGAGGTTGAAGCCAGACTGAAAGTGATTCTCTATGATGGCAGCGTCGAAATCAAAGACATTCGTGGAGGAAAATACCTCTACATACGCAGGCGTCTCTCCGGCACGCTGACATCCCAATATGTCGGCCCGTACTCACAAGAGCTTCATACCCTCCTTCTTCGTCACACGGCTGAAGCAAGAAGCCTGAAGAAGCACATCAGGGACCTTGAACGACAGCTTGCCCAATTAGGGTATCAGGGAGGAGTTCTTTCAGAGCGTGTGATGTTGAACCTCGATTTTGCCAGGGCAAACGTGAAGAACTTGATCTATGACCAAGCAATCCTTGAGGGTGTCTCCACCACATTCGCACAGACCGAGGTCATCCTGGAAGATGGAAAAGTCAGTGGGATCACGCCGTCTGAGATCCAGAAGATCATCAATCTGAAGCATGCCTGGGAATTTATTTTGGACAAGGATGTAATCGCTGCGAAGAGCGACTACCATCTTCTCTGCCACATAGCACAATTGGTCAATGATCAACATGGAGGGAGAATCAGACGTTTTCCGGTGACGATCGGGGGAACACACTACACTCCCCCTCTGCCGATGGAGAGCGATGTGAAGGAACAGCTGGTATCACTAGCTGGTGCAGAGAGAGATTCCATCGACAACGCCATAGATCTCTGCCTGTACTGTATGAAAGCTCAGATCTTCAACGATGGGAACAAACGCGCTGCAGTGATCTTCGCCAATCACTACCTCATCGGCAAAGGTGAGGGGTTGCTGGTGATTCCCGAGGACAGGGTCAATGAGTTCAGGACCCTGCTGATAGCCTACTACGAAGGTACGGATGATGAGCGAATCAGGAAATTCATGAAGGATGTGTGTTGGAGAAGGTTTTGAGTTAGGGAATATCCTTGATATCTTCACAAGAATTCATTCCCTAAACATTTGAACATTTAGCAACGACACACCACCAACCCGACACTTTCGGCACTTCCAACCCGACACTTTCGGCACTTCCAACCCGACACTTTCGGCACTTCCAACCCGACACTTTCGGCACTTCCAACCCGACACTTTCGGCACTTCCAACCCGATAGTTTCGGCACTTCCAACCCGATAGTTTCAGTTGCCTACTTCTTTTTCTTTGTACTTGCCTCCAGATCGTACTTGGCGTAGGAGTCGTCCGTCCTGGGTCTGCTGGTGGTGGTGATGCAGTCCAGCCCGTTTGACACCACCCTGACGTAGCCGTCGAGGGTATCGGTGAAGACACGGGCACCGGAACGGGCATAGTTGGCGTAGACAATCTCGTCGATGGCGTTACCGCTGGTGGCAACCACTACCTTTGGTGTTGTTGCCTGTGCCCACTCGCGGGAGTTTGAGGTGTTGCGTCCGTGGTGGCTTGCCTTGACCAGATCGACATCGAGCTGGCTTGCATACTGCTTGATCAACTCATACTCTGCCTCGATATAGATGTCCCCGCTGAAGAGGGCAGAAAAATCCTTGTAGGTGAACTTCAAACTCAAGGAGGTGTTGTTCATCGCGATGGTACCGAAGCTCTTTCCGATGAGGTCGGCGGGGGGATTGAAGACATCAACGGCGACATCACCGATGGCGAAGGAATCGCCTTGGCTCAGGATGTTGAGGTTCGGCTTGAAGACAGCCATCGCCTTGTCAAACTTCTCCACGACGGTGGGTTTGAGGTTGAGCGTCCCGTTGATGTACATCGTCCCCACCTCGAAGTTGGCCAGGATCCCGTTTGCGCTGATCAAGCCACCGTAGTGGTCATCGTGCATATGAGAGAGCACGAGGTGATCGATCCGCTTGATTCCCAGAAGCCTCAGGTTCTCCACCAAAGTCGGTGCATAGTCGACCCTTGCCCCATCGATGAGCATCACCTCACCGCCCGGGAAGGTAATGAGGCAGCTGTCCCCATACTTGGTGTCCTGGGAGGAGGCCATCTGTTGCCCCTCACCCGACATGAAATAGAAGCGTAAGGTCCCACTCTCCTGAGAGAGGGCCGCTGCATCCTCGACCCAAGGGATGGCAAGGCCTTGGGATTCTCCCTGCCAGACCTCATGGGTGTAATGCCCACCCTCAGTCGAGGTACAGGAGAGGGTGACGATCAACAGGAGGGAGAGAAGGACAATGGCGAATCGCTTGTTCATGGGTTCTCGACTGCTCCTTTTTTGACAGGATAGCTGAGGGGCAGGGAGGGCACAAGGGTTGAGATTGAATGCTATGTTTCAAATTGATTTATTTTAATGGTAAATATTACAATCTGTTTGTAATTTATTTCAATTTGATGTATAGTAAAGTAAGTATTTATAATTGATTTACTATAGGAGCCCGCCATGATCGCTCGCCCTCTTTACATCAATACCCTGCGTTCCATGAAGGACACACAGCTCATCAAGGTTTTATCAGGGGTGAGGAGGTCGGGAAAATCGACGATCCTCGAACTCTTTGCAGAGAGCTTGCGCTCTGATGGAGTCGGCTTGGAGCAGATCCAGATGATCAACTTCGAGGACCTCGCCAATGCTGATCTCTTGGATTACACGAATCTCCATGACACGGTCGTCAGCGCATTGGTGGCGGGGAAGATGAACTACATCTTCTTGGACGAAATCCAACAAGTCCCCCACTTCGAACGAGCCGTCGACAGCCTGTTCATCAAGGGGAACGTCGACCTCTACATCACCGGCTCCAATGCCTTCCTGCTCAGCGGAGAGTTGGCCACCCTCCTCTCGGGACGTTATGTGACCATCCCGGTCCTGCCGCTCTCCTTTGCTGAATACTGGTCATCCTGTCAAGGAGGAGACGAATATTCGGCTTTCCACACGTATCTTGAGCGAGGAGGGTTCCCCTACGCCACCCAGATCAACGATGACCATACCTACAAAGCGTATGTCGACGGCATCCTTAGCAGTGTGTTGATCAAAGATGTCCTCAGTCGGCATACCCTTGCCAACAGCACCCTCCTCGAGCGACTGGCGCGCTTTCTCACCGACTCATCCGGATCGCTGGTGTCGATCAAGAAGATCGCCGACACCCTCACCTCGATGGGAGAGAAGACCACCAGCGCGACGGTCGCATCCTACCTCACCTCACTGACCGATGCCTTCTTGTTCTATCGATGCGACCGCTTCGATATCAGAAGCAAGCGGTATCTCTCAACACACGCAAAGTATTATCCGGTCGATCAAGCGCTCAGGCGTGCCCTGTTGGGACGCAAGCGTCCCGATCATGGGCACCGCTTGGAAGGGGTTGTCTACGTCGAACTCATCAGGCGCGGCTATGAAGTGTACATCGCATCCGTCAAGAATCTTGAGGTCGACTTCATCGCCCAAAAGGACGGGGTGACCGAATACTACCAGGTCACGCAGTCAGTTGCACAACAAGAGGTCTATGAGCGCGAGATCGCTCCATTTCTTCTGATTCGGGACAACTATCGCAAGATCCTGTTGAGTGAGGATCGCGGCTCCTACAACGACCGAGGCCTTGAGCAACACAATATCGTCGACTGGTTGTTGGCCCGTTAGGCGGTCAGCCGCTCCCACATCCCTTCGATAGCCTCAGTGAGGATCCGGTTAAAGTCATCCTCTGCTGCGTCGAGGTCGATCGAGGCCCGTGCTGGTCGATGGGCCAAAGCGCGTTGCGCCAAGAGGGAGAGCGAGGGCTCCTTATCTTGGGCAACTGCGCAGTACCGCTTCATGATCTGCTTGATGTTTTTCCTTGATTCTCGATACTGGATCGAGAGCTGCACCACGACATGCTCTGCAATGGACCGTGCCTCCCCGTCTGTTACTCCATGCTTTGATCGGTACGCCGGATTGCAGACGACGATTGCTGCGGCGAAGGCGGTGATCTCGACGAGCATTTTGCCCATCATCTCACGCTTATGGATGTTGCAGAAGTGCACCGAGGTGCAGAAGACCGCGCTTGCGATGATGGGGTGTTGGTCGCCCACCATGGAAACGATCTCTGCAGTACACAGATGCTCCCGTTCTCCCATCCGCTTGCGCTGATGGTCAGCGCTCCTGCGATACATGATGAACGCGAAGAGTGCGATGAGTACGATAAGAACCGCTGATAAGATCATCGATTGCCCCCTACTGCATGCTACTGGAGCGCGCGTACGGGGACAAGAGGCGACACCTCACCCGCCGAAGGAGAGGGAGACCCTCTCAAGCAGGAAGTCTTCCAGGTTGTAGTGTGTGATGCCGTCGCGGGAGAAGTCCAAACGGTCCAGCGAGAGCACATAGCGCGGCCAGTTGTCCTTGATCGGTGCAAAGGAGCCGAATTCACGCTT
>Ga0265293_10009135_pt1 | contig 14361 bp, 15 predicted proteins | sample Munlanlewell138R_FD_192505 | JGI IMG/M metagenome (GOLD analysis project Ga0265293, IMG submission 192505) | Leachate microbial communities from a municipal landfill in Southern Ontario, Canada - Leachate well 138R | ecosystem: Engineered > Solid waste > Landfill > Unclassified | place: Canada...
CAACCAAACCGGCATCAACCTAACCGATGCCTTGAACAAAAATTTAGAGAAAAAGAACAGCCGAGATAAAGAACGCCATCAAAACAATCCTAAATTATTCGGTAAAAACACTTCGGATAATCTAACTTGATAAGATGCTTTAAATCAACACTTTTGCTAAGTAAAAATATTGACTGAAATAAATTATTAATTTCGTGACTTTTAAGTCAACATTATAAGGAAGCATACTCAAAATTTATTGAAAAATGATTTATTTACGATCTTATCACTAATTTTAAATTACCCTATTTTGAAAACATTCTTTAACACTTTAAATTTAAACAACTATGAAGTTACTTTTAAAAATTTCACTGATTATACTTATTTCTTCATTTTTCGCACAACCGATTCAAGGCCAATGGATTCTTAAAAAACTTCATGAGAAGATCGAAGAAAAAGCGGAAGAAAAAGCGGAAGAAAAATTTGATGAAGCTATAGATAAAGAGCTCGACAAAATAGATGAATCAATGCAAAGCGATTCAGGCGACACTAAAAACAGTTCCAAAAGCGATAACAATAATGAGCAGCGGATGCAAAATATTATGAGGGGACTCAATATGTCTGGCGAGCCTGTTCCCTTTGAAGATAGTTATACATTCGAGACCCTCGTTGAAATGCAAGTGGAATCGTATGACAAGAAAGGAAAAATAGAAAGCGAAGGACAATTTATCGCGCTTCTGAATCCGGATTCGAAAAGCATGGCTTACCAAGTGGTTTCGGGCGATCTGAGCGATTCCGGCCAGGGCATGTTCATCATTGACGCAGAAAATGGCGCCACTATTATTCTGAACGAAGAAAAGGGCGAAAAAACAGGAATTATATATGGAATGGGAGCATTCTTTTCGTCGCTTGGCGAAACGGTTAATGAGGAAAATCTGGATGAAACGCCGGAGGATTATCTGAACAACCCGAACGTAAAAAAAACCGGTCGTACCAAAACCATCGCCGGCTACAAATGTGAAGAATACGTTTACGCTGACGAAGAAAGCGAATCGGAAGTGTGGATCACCACGGAGATGAAAATGAATACCCAGGATTTTTTCAGCACCTTGTTCAAAACGAATCTCTATTCCAAGGGAATTCCATGGGGATACATGATGGAAGCCACCACTACTGAGAAAAGTGGCGAAAAATCGTTTATGCAAGTAAAACGCGTTGAGAAAAACCAGAATACACGTTTTGACCTAAAGGATTACGAAGTAACCAATCTGGGTTCGTTTACCATGCCTACCAACGACAAATAAGCTCATGAATAACATACTACAGCAAGAGAAACTGGAAGAGATAAGCGTTAATGAGGCTTGCGTTAAAGCGATCAATCCTTTTGGACTATATGCAATTAACGGTTTTCTATTGAGTCAAAATATCAACAAAAATTTATGTTAATTTCATCGTTTTTAAGCCATCAATATAAGAAAGCCAGGCGCTCCAGCATTTGGCAAAAAAACAAGGCGCTCAACGTACTGATTTTCATCGTTGCCTTGATTATACTGGCCGAAGTGATTGGTTTTTCGCTCATTTTAGCGCACGGTTGGCACGAGCTTTTTCCGGAGGCTGAAACATTGAGTAGCTTTTTCAAAATCAGCGTCTTTTACTTCTTGGGTTCATTTGCCATCCGCTTTTTCATGCAGCAACTTCCCACCATGGAAATCGTTCATTATCAATTGCTGCCAATTAAAAAGAGCACTTTGATACATTTTATCTTAGTGAAAGGAAAAGTAAATTTTTTCACCTTAATAAGTCTGGTATTCTTCACGCCTTTTGCGTTTATGCAGGTTGGTTATTACGAAGGCACCACTGCCGCCTGGTTTTGGCTTATTGGCATGATGCTGATAGATTTAAATGTGAACTATTTTGTTTTCTATTTGAAAAAACAATTGGTAAACAACCTAAAAACGGTAACTGCCATCTTGGTACTATTGGCTTTGTTTGTTACAGGCGATGTATTAAAATGGTATTCATTCAGCGACCTTTTTGCGCAGGCTATTGTTGGTGCAATTCGCCAACCACTATTTTGGTTAGTTCCACTAGCACTATTGATTTTTGCTTATATGCTTAACTATCGCTTTTTTTACAAGCGGCTCTATTTGGAAGAAGTTGGGACAAAAAAATCAGAGCAGTTGCACGAAAACCGCTTTGGTTATTTGCAGCGTTTTGGCCTTATTGGCGAGATTATGTTATTGGATATCAAGCTTTATATCCGCAACAAGCGTACTAAATCCATGTTGTATCTCACACCACTTTTCTGGGCTTACGGCTTGCTTTTTTATCCCAGCGATCAATATACCTCCGACAGCGGTTTTATGATATTTATCGGCATATTTATCACTGGCTATTTAACAATTACCTACCTTCAAAGTGCTTTTGCCTACGAAGGCAGTTATTACGATTTCCTACTTAGCTCGGGCATTGATTTTGAACAATATATCAAAGCTAAACTCACTTTGGGTAGCATCGTTATTGTGGTTTCCTATTTCGTTACGCTCCCCTATTTGTATTTTGGCTGGCACATTTTATTGATCAACACCGCTATGGCCATCTTTAACCTGGGTTTTGTAACGCCAATGATGCTATATTTTGCAACATATAACAAAAAAGCCATACAATTAAGCCGCGGAAACGCCTTCAACTTTCAGGGAATGAGCACAGTGCACTGGCTAACCATGTTGCCACTATTTGTGTTACCTACAGCAATTTATCTGCCGTTTAAGTGGTTTGGACATCCCGACTACGGACTTTTAGTATTGGCAGCCATTGGATTGATAACATTGGCTTTCAGAAGTTTCTTGATTAAACTTATAGGAAGAAATTTACTGGAGAAAAAATACATCATGGCCACTGGCTTCAGAGAAAAAAACTAACACTTATGATACATATTCAACATATTCAGAAATCGTATAATGACACCGTTGTTCTTGATATAGCAGAATTGCAGTTGAAAAAAGCAGTAAACTTTGGTCTAGTAGGCAATAATGGTGCCGGCAAAACCACACTTTTCAGGCTTATTCTCGACTTGATCAGGGCCAATAAAGGCACCATTGAAATCAATGGCGAAGATGTAGCCAAAACAGAATCCTGGAAGCAAATCACCGGCTCATTTTTGGATCAGGGCTTTTTAATTGACTTTTTAAGTCCGGAAGAATATTTCAATTTTGTTGGCAGAGTGCGGGGACTGAGCAAGGACGATACCAGCTTGTATCTAACTGATATGGAGGAGTTTTTCAATGGAGAAATCATCGGCAAAAAGAAATTAATCCGTAACCTTTCGATGGGAAACCAACAAAAAATAGGTATTGCTGCTGCGATGATGGGCAAACCCGAAATTGTAGTGCTTGACGAGCCTTTTAACAGTTTAGATCCCACAACACAAATCAGGTTGGTAAAGCTCATAAGAAAACTGCAGGAAACACAACAAATTACTTTTTTGATTTCAAGTCACGACATCAACCATATCACCGAAGTTTGCGAGCGAATTGTGGTGCTTCACAAAGGTAAAATTGCGCAAGACATCACCACTTCAGAAGATACGCTGGAGGCTCTAAAAACTTATTTTGCGATATAATTTTAAGCTATGAAAAATCTATTAATCAAGCAGTTGTCCGGATTGATATTGCTCTTATTCGCGCTATTAATCTCTTCCGAAATACTGGCACAGCAGCAAGTACAGGGCAATGTAGCCGATGCTAAAACCGGAGAATCGCTTGCTTTCGTTAATATAATAGTTAACGACGGAAAATATGGTGGCACCACTGATATTGATGGCAAATTCGCGATTACTTCACAAGAGCCAATCCGAAACCTGAAGTTTTCATTTATTGGTTACGAAGCATATGAATATCAGATTACTGACAATAAAACCAAACTGAAAATCCGGCTTCAACCCATCAATTTCGAGCTGGCCGAAATCGTGATCAGGCCGGGCATAAATCCGGCACACCGCATTATTGACAGCGTGCTCTTGTATCGCGACCGCAACCATCCCAACAAAATGGCTTCCTACGCCTACACAGCCTACGACAAGCTGGTGCTAACTATTGACACTTTACATCCCATTGCGAAAAAATTTCCAGATACGGTTCTCGTTGATACTGTTGAAACGGCAAGGGACTTTTTGAGGCAGCGCGATATGTTTATGATGGAAACTGTTACTGAGAAAAAGTTTTTGGCACCTGACCGCAGCCACGAAAAAATACTTGCTACTAAAATTTCCGGCCTTAAAGATCCTATTTTCGTTTTTCTAATTTCGAGTACCCAAAGCAGCAATTTTTATGACGAAACGATTCAGGTTGGCGACAAAAATTACATCAATCCCATCAGCAAAGGCAGCAACAAAAAGTATCTTTTCATCTTAGAAGAAAGCACGGCTATTGGCGCTAATGACAGCCTTTTCAGCATCTCTTTCCGGCCGTTGCTCAACACCAATTTCGATGGGCTGCAAGGCATGATCAACATCCATTCGGACGGCTGGGCCATTCAAAACGTTTCGGCACAACCCTATCGCGACGAGTCGGGTTTTAGCATCAGGATACAGCAGATGTACGAAAAAATTGATGGCGAAAGATGGTTTCCGGTGCAGCTCAACACCGATTTACTTTTCAAAGGAGCCGTGATTGACGATGGCGAAAATCAATACCCGATGGTAGGTATCGGCAAAAGCTATTTTAAAGATATCGTGCTTAACCCCGAGCTTGTGAGGCGACAGTTTTCAAATATCGCAGTCGAGGTTTCTCCCGACGCAGCGGATAAAGACCTAAACTTTTGGGTGCAGCACCGCATCGACAGCCTCACCGAACGTACGCTGGAAACCTACCGCTTCATGGATTCTCTTGGGAAAGCCCACAATTTCGACCGTTATGCGAAAAGCCTGGAGACCCTGCAAACTGGTCGTATCCCGATCAAGATGTTTGACCTGAGAATCGACAAGCTTATACGCTACAACGCATACGAAGGCTGGTATTTGGGGCTGGGCTTACAAACCAACGACAAATTCTCTCAAGCAGTGAAATTTGGTGGGTTTTGGGGTTACGGATTTGGCGATGAAACAGCCAAATACGGCCTCGATATGCAGCTGCAAATTGATCGCTATAAAGAAATCAGCCTGGAAGCTGCTTATTCCTATCAAGCCCTTGAAACCGGAGGCTTTACGTGTTTTGGCGAAGCGCCTTTCGCACTCAATCAAAGCAACTTCCGCGACTTCTTTATCAACCGAATGGACATGACCACAAGCCTTATGGGAGGCATCAGCTTCAGGGCGTTACGCCATTTCAAGTGGAAGGCATTGATAGAAGTTCAGGAAAAGACGAACAAAAATGGATACGCCTTCGCGGAGGCGGGACAAGCTCCGGTAAGCACTTTCAACTTCACGAAGATACAGCTGCAGACGCGCTTTGCCTTCAAAGAAAAATTTATGCAAACCACCCGCAGCCTGATCTCGCTCGGCTCAGCCTACCCCACTGTTTGGCTGGCTTATACCAAAAGTTTTGACGACTTACTCGATGGCAATTACGCCTTCGACAAATGGGAGTTTAAAACCAGTTATAGTTGGTTCACACCTTATCTCGGCAAAACCGATATCACCCTGATTGCCGGCCTGGTGGAAGGCAACACGCCTGGAACCGAGCTGTTTAACACCTCTGGAACCTACCGCGAGTTCACGCTGTATGCACCCGAAAGCTTTGGCACCATGCGCACCAACGAGTTTTTGTCGGACAGGTTTACGGCTTTATTTTTCAGCCATAACTTCGGCAAGCTTTTGTTTAGAAAAGGCAAGTTTGAGCCCGAATTTGTGCTGGCAACAAATATCGCCTTTGGGCAGTTGGACAAGCCCTTGCTCCATCAAGGCATTACTTTTAACACGCTTGAACATGGCTTTTACGAGAGCGGCCTGATGATTAATAATTTGCTGAAACTTCCCGGCTTGCGGCTTGGCGTGGGCGTGTTCTACAGGTTTGGCCCTTACGGCTTTGACCAGGAATGGAAGAATTTTGGGTATAAATTTGGGATGGTGTATGGGTTTTAGGGGATTCGAAAAATTCAAAGATTCAAAGATTCAAAAATTCAAAGATTGAGCCCACTCTGAAAAGTAATCTTCTGCCACAAAGGCACGAAAGCACAAAGATTTCACAAATATTATAATGTTGATTATCAGTTCTTTGTGATTCTTAGAGTCTTTGAGCCTTAGTGGCATTTCTTCATTTCTTGACTTTTCGGAGGAGGCTCAAGATTCAAAGATTCAAGCCTGAATCGCTTCGTTCTCGGGGCTAAAGAACCGAATCGGGAAGTGTAAGATTTGAAGTGATTTCTTTTTTATCTTTATGGTCTTATAAAAAAACTTAGGAAGTTGGCTTTGACAAATAAATTAGGGACTATTTTACTCCCAATTTGTAAAAGCAATTATTTATACTGCTGTAAATCAATAATATAAGAAAGAATGATGCGTGACGCTAGAACGGAAATAAAAACTGATTGGTTGTTATGCAAACCGTTATTGTTCAATTGTAAAAGAGCACACAATCATAGATAAACGTTAATTGAAAGAGACGAATTATTGACTAAATTTGCTGAATGACAGACTTAAAAACAGAAGATAAAAAATCATTTAAGGAGATACTTGCCATGATAAAAGAATCAAGGGCAAGAGCAGCTAAAGTGGTTAATAATGAGCTGATAGATTTGTATTGGAGAATAGGTGGTTACATCTCAGCTAAATGCAAAGATTCTGGATGGGGAAGTCGAATAGTTGGTAATCTTTCCGATTTTCTTCAAGAGACTGAACCGAACACCAAAGGTTTTTCGTCACAAAATCTTTGGAGAATGAAACAATTCTATGAAACATATTACAGCAATAAAAAACTCTCACCATTAGTGAGAGAAATTGGATGGACAAATAATATGATTATCGTTGCCCAAGCAAAAACCGAAATCGAAAAAGAGTTTTATCTCAAATTAACGGCAAGAGAAAATTATTCAAAACTTGTGTTGTCCCTGTTTCATCATTTGGTCCAACTGAAATTGATGATCCTGATTCCAAAATGATTTTTTGCTTAATAATTCAAGATAGTGACACCTTAAACAATTATCTAATTAGAAATGGCTGTTTCCCAGGCGGAACGATGATTAGACCTAAGACTTGGAATGAAATGGAGAAATGGGAAAAAGAATTATATGAAGAAGCTGACGAAAAACCAAATGTTGAAGTTTTAATGGAGAAAGAGGATTATGACAAATTTATTGAACAGATAATGCGTGCTGAGATATATGCAAGTGGCAAAAAATTAGGAATATGGGAAGAACCAAAAAATATAGAAAATGAATAAAGGGCAGCCCAAAAGGCAAGACATCCATTAAAACTGAAGCAGAAGTAATGAAAAAAATAATCTTGCTTATCATAATATTGAACTTTGCAACATTCATTTGGGGGCAAAATCAAGATTTGACAAAAGACTGCTCGCTGCTCTCAATAGACCTTACAGAAAAACCAAAAGTAAAGTCTGCATGGAAAGATTACTCAATAAGTAATTCAATTCCACTTCGTTCTATAAATTCAGATGATTTTTCTGACCTCAATTTCTTACATGAGGTATTAAAGGATAAAAAATATGTCTTCTTGGGAGAGAGCAGTCATGTGGTAAAAGAATTTAATGTATTGAAATACAGGCTAATCAGGTTTCTAACAATGGAAATGGGTTTCAACGTTGTTGTATTTGAAAGCAATATCTGGGACTGTTATCAACTAAATCTTCAAAAAGAAAATATAACAGCTAAGGAAATACTTGAACAGACAGTATATCCTGCATGGCAAACTTCTACTGTCGAAGATCTTTTACATTTCATCATGGAATATGATATTGAATTTGCAGGGTTTGATATTAAGCCAAGTGCTTTACGGTATCAGTATTATTTTGAAAAAAAACTGTTGATGCAGGAAGATACAGCACTTGCAAATTTGGCATACTCCTGTAGTAAAAGGTTCTTAGACTTATACTATAGCCATGCCAAAAATTCAACCAAACAGCACCTGGATCAGTTACTATCTGATCATCAAAAGCTTTATAGATTACTGAGTTCAATGCATATAACCTCTTCGGACAGCTCAACCTTTAAAGTCTTCAAAAGGGAAATTGATAACAGGATGTACATCATAAATCAACTTTCTAAATTGGATTTTGATGAAATATTAGCCTCTCGCGATTCATTAATGGCAAAGTCATTAGAGTGGCTAACACAAGAAATCTATCCGGACAAAAAGATCATCTTCTGGGGTCACAACGGTCATATTTCGAAAAACAATAGATTGGAGGGTGTTTCGATGGGTGCTCTTCTTAACCAATCTATTATAAACGATTCCTATGTTATTGGTTTATATATGTATAGAGGAGAAACCTATACCACCAAGGTAGTCGAAATTAATAAGCCAAGTAAAAACAGCCTTGAAGCCATCATGATTCAGCCTGGGTATAAATCTTCTTTTATAGATTTTTCAAAAGCAAAGGAATCAGAGGGCTCATCTTGGATATTTCAAAAAATTCCATCAATGCTATGGGGCAAAAAAAAAGAAATGATAACTCCCCGAAAAACCTATGATGGAGCAATATTAATTGATAAAGTAAGTTTGCCAGATCATTATTTATTAGACTTTAAATCAAATTAAAATGAAAGCCCAGTTGCTAATAGCAACTCATAGTGCATGCCACAATTAGTGCATATAAAGAAAGTGAAAAGTAAAATGAAAATGGTGCAAATCAAGAAATACAAATCGTTAACCATTTTTAGCCTTCCCCCAAAAGCTTACCGGATTTGCCAGTTCCATATTTCAATAAATGGTTTTTTGGTTGGTATAAACATGATTTTGTTTCTTTGTACCATTGAAATTCGAATGCCATATCATGAAAAATAATGAAAATGATGTCTTCTTAGGCAGTTTTTTTGCTGGATTTATAATTGCCATAGTCCCAATATATACCTTCTGGTTTGGAACACTCCAAAACCCCTTCGACTACACCTTGAGTATGATAGGAAACCGATTCGATAGAATGAACGAGTTTATTATCTGGGGAACTGTTTCGGGCATATTATTATTTCTGTATATCATCAACCTTTTTCGGGAAGCGGCTTTTCAAAATAAAAGAGCTAGGAGAATGCTGGTTTACTCCACTATATTTTTAGTGCTTACTGTTATTACGCCGGCGGTGGAAGAAATAAATAGCGTGACCCATCGGCTTCATGCTGTCTTCGGAGCTTTTTTCGCCATCTTTCTGAGTGCATCCTTATATTTCTTTATCAGGTATTTAAAAACGGTAAACAAAGATGTTTTTAGCAGATCAATGATCTATCTAAACATTGTGGTTTTGGGTAGTTTGAGTTTGTTAATCGCTTTTGGAAACAATGGCATTTTTGAGCTATTTTTTTTCTTAACACTTTCATTCTACCTATGGATTCTTAAAAGATGGATCAATCAATTGTAAGTTGAGAAGTCCATCCTGAATCGCTTCGCCTGCCTGGCTTGTCTGGTCAGGCAGGCTCGGCAGACAGGCTCTCTGAACTATACTCCGCATTGGCAAGCCTTTCGGGAAGTGTAAGATTTGAAGTGATTTCTTTTTTATCTTTATGGTCTTATAAAAAACTTAACAATCCTTATCTTTTGAGTTTAAGGATTTATACTTTTGAGAAAAATTCATGATTATGAAAAACTCAACTATTGAAATATATCAGTTAGAAGATGGTAAAACTGAAATAAATGTTCAGCTTGAGAAAGACTCTGTTTGGTTAAACCTAAATCAGGTTGTGGAATTATTTGAACGTGATAAATCAGTAATTTCAAGACATATAAATAACATATTCAAAGAGAGGGAATTAGATAAAAATTCAGTTGTTGCAAAAAATGCAACAACTGCGGCTGATGGAAAAACCTATCAAGTAGATTATTATAATCTCGATGTTATAATTTCGGTTGGATATAGAATAAAGTCTAAACGAGGAACCCAATTAAGAATATGGGCAAATCAAATAATTAAGGAATACCTCATCAAAGGATATTCGCTGAATGAAAAAAAGTTAAAACAGAAAACTAAACAACTTGAAGAACTTCAGAATTCAGTAAAGATGCTTGGGAAGGTTTTAAATCAGAAAGTCCTAATCAACGATGAGAGCTTTGGTCTTTTGAAAATAATCTCAGACTATGCTTATGCCTTAGATATTTTAGACCAATATGATTATCAAAGTCTTGAAATAAAAGATACTTCTGGAGAAGGAATATACCAATTGACTTATAAAGAAGCTTTAGCACAAATCGCTTTAGTAAAAAAAGCTCATGGAAACAGCAATTTATTCGGACGTGAAAAAGACGCATCATTTCAAAGCTAAATATCAACAATATACCAGACTATTGAAGGAAAAGATTTATATCCAAGCATAGAAGAGAAAGCGGCTAACTTACTCTATTTCATCACAAAAAATCATTCATTTACAGACGGAAATAAACGGATTGCGGCTTTTTTATTCTTGTATTTCTTAGAGTGGAATGGAGTTTTATTTAACGAAAATGATAACAAACGAATAGCTGATAATACGCTGGTTGCATTGACTTTAATGATTGCTGTAAGCAGTCCTGATGAAAAAGATATAATGACAAAAGTTATTGTAAATCTGATAAATAAAAATAATTAACGCATGGCAACATGCGGCCATATTTCAGGCGGATAGAATGCTCAAACACTTGGTCTTCAGATTTCTACCATTTTTTTTTAACGGCTGTAAAGTTTCGAGTTCCTTTCGCCGCCCGAAAACATACTGCTACCCATTTAACCGTTTTTAGCCTTACCCCAAAATCTTTCTGGATTTGCCAGTTCGTTGTATCGCCAATACAAGCTTCCAGCTCACAACTATTTCTTATTCATGGCCAAATCAACGCCAAAGCCTTTGCGCTTGTCTTCTACTTTTAGGAGTACGGCAAATACAACGCCCAAGAAGCCCAGGCCGGCAAACATCAACATGGTTGGCGTATAATTAAGGACTTCCGGACTTCCCGGATTGGTAATATCCAGTATTGTTCCCGAGAGAATAGGGAAAGCAAACAAACCTAAATTCTGAATAGAATACATCAAGCCATAAGCTGTTCCTATCTGCTTGTCATCTACCAAACGAACCATTGTGGGCCACATGGCGGCAGGAACCAACGAGAAAGAGATTCCAATAAGAATCATTGGAATATGAGGAGGCAAATCAGTGAAAGCGAAATTCAGATGGATAAGCAATAAGATGGAAGAACCAAAAATCATAGCGGTGGCGGCCTTGCCATACCTATCGATCAAGAAGCCGAAAAGCGGTGTAAAAATCAGTGTTCCAAGTGGCAGCAGAGAGGTAATTTCACCACTTTGAATGGGCGACATACCAAACTTATTGAGAAACAAATCTGGTGCAAAGGCCAGGAATGGGAAAACCGCCGAGTAAAAAGTAACACATAGCAAGGCGATATATAAATAGGCCGGATTGGACAGTATTTTACCGATATCACTGATTTTAAACGCATCTTTCTTTTCAGGCTCGGTTGTTTGAGCCACCTCTCTATCGTAGCGCATATCGAGGAGCATATAAACCATAAACGCCAATAAACCAGCGAGAACCAAAACCGCGGCAAACCAAATAGCAGTGCTTAACTGGGCCGATTCGGCTAAACGCGGCGACAGTTGAAGTGCGGCAAAAGTTCCTAATCGGCCAAATCCCACTTTTAAACCAAATGCCAGGGCCAGGTCTTTTCCTTTGAACCATTTCACCAGGATTTTACTGACCACCACAATGCTGGTTTCGGCTCCAAGGCCAAAGAAAAATCTTCCCAACAACATCATTTTAAGTTCAGGTGAATAGCCAGTGAGGAAAGTGGAGAAAAGGCCATAAGCAAAACCGCCCTCGCGGTAATAATCAGAGGCACCATAGGCGGTGAGCAAAGCACCAAAAGCCATAAAGAAAACAAAGAAAAAACCAGTGCGGCGAATGCCATATCTATCCAGGATAATACCACCCAACACCGCCATCAAGAGGAAAGTATTGGGGATGGAATAGAAGGAGATAAACAAGCCATAATCGGTATTGCTATAATTAAACTCGCTCATTAACAAATCTTTAAGCGTAGAAAAAGCATCGTAGAAATAATAGTTGACCGAGAGCACAAAACCCACCAAAACGAGAATAGCCCACCTCATGCCGGCCGATTCGCTTAATTTTCTTTTAAACTCCTCCATTGTTTTTTTTGCCGGCTAAAGTAGTGTTTTCTAGAAGATGTGCTATTTGGGGTTGGGGAAGTTTTGGGGATTATGGCATTAGCCTATCGATAATAAGCTTTTATCCTTGATGGAAAGGTAGAAATTAACAAGGAGAAACTTTCCAAAAGAGTACGAAAGACATAACAATAGATGGGAATAAAACCCAACCCATAATAATCTGTAAATTTCAAGGCGGAGTCCATGCGATTTTTGGGCGTTTGTCTCCAACTTGCATCTCATGCATGCTGAAAAATTAGCACACCACAACTGCCACGCAACCTACAGTTTACCGTTATGCCTCCTGCTCCTATCTTTGAAAATCGCGTAAAGAAAAGCTATCAATTTTATTATTTAGACATTCCAATCAAGGTAAATTATTTCATTTTAACCGGAAGAGTGAAACTATTTGCATCCGCCGGATTCTCGGCAAATATCTTTCTGGACGAACGTGAAAAAGTGAGCTTTGAAAACCCTGAAAGCACGGAAATTATTAAAAGTGATGCCGAATTTTCAGCCTTAAGTGTGGCTGTGATACTTGGTGCAGGAATTGATTATACTATCAATAACAAACTGAATTTGAGGATTGAGCCCGTGTTCAGGCATGCGATAATTCCACTTTTGGATGCGCCAATTAAGGAATATCACTATTCGATTGGTGCCAATTTTGGGTTGTATTATACTTTATAGAAATATACCACTGCAAGTTGTAAAAAAATGGCGCGTAGGTAGGATGGCCAATCGGAACGGCAATAGGCGGAGGTGAACCCAATTGGGTATTGGCGGGTATCGGCGTGGGCTTAATTGTTGTCGCCTTTTCATTTAGCAAAACCTCTACTAAAAAATCCTTACAGGCCATTGACACCTATAATAGTGGCCTCGGCAAAAGCGCGTTTTGGGATAAAACCGAACTAAAACTTTCTTTGACCGGAGATGGCATTGGACTAATCCTTAAACTTTAACACCCCCGGCGAGTAGCGAATTGCTTACGAAAAAGGAAGCATTAAGTTTACAGCTGATTGCTATGACTCCAATTAACTAAGCTTTCCGGCGTTTCAAAAAGAAGAAAAGCCGTGAAAAAATACGTTTCGCGAAGTTCCAGAAAAACCTAAACTGGCCCAGCAGTGCTCCGTAAAACAGCAGCAGCAACTGGTGAATCGGGAAGGTACTAAACAGAAAAACAACAAGTTTGAGCCAAAATGATTTGGGCCGGGCCAAGCCGATAAACTTAAAGATATAAGCTTCGACAACCAAAACCGAAGAGCCGGCTAAAGCAAACACAGCAAGTATCAAAATAATCTGAAAATTACTCTTGATACCCCAGCGCTGCTTCAATTTATTGAAAAATCCTGCCATTGATTTAATTAATGGATGAATGGGGACAAAAGTAGGACAAATAAATTGCTACTGGTAGGAGAAAGAAACCGAAAGCCTCAGCTATTCCATTAACTACTTTACACTGAACACCTCAATTTACCGCTCATTCCAGAAACACTTCTACTGGATTTCCGGTATCCAAGAAAAAAACATCACATCTGATTGATATTTAAGCGCTAAAAAAGATTGGACAATGTAAAAATATTTTATTTTTGAAGTGATTTTTCTTCAACTCTTAGTTTTTAATCAAAAAAATACAGCTTATGTTTAATCTAGTTTTTTTAGCTCTATACGTTTTGATCGTAGGAGTTTATATCACAGCAAAGAGAAAAGTGCTTTCCAAAGCCGCGATAAGTCAAAAATTATTCTTTTATTTTTTGGTTATAGCCGTTGCCCCTCCAATGACCCTTTCAGGCATTGGCCATGTGTTTTTCGGTGATTTTGTAGCCCCGAAAATTGGCTGGGACCCAAGTCCTTTCGAGATAGAAGTTGGCTTTCACGATATAGCGTGGGGATTGTTAGCGTTCTTGGCCGTAAAGGTTCGCGGCACTTTTTGTCATGCAACCGTCCTCGGCTGGTCATTTTTTATGATCTGTGCCGGAATCAACCATTTTATAGAAGTTCTACATGTCGGAAATTTTGCTGAATACAATTTCGTGATGATATTTTACGACATCGGAATCGCGCTGCT
>Ga0265293_10009136_pt1 | contig 14361 bp, 14 predicted proteins | sample Munlanlewell138R_FD_192505 | JGI IMG/M metagenome (GOLD analysis project Ga0265293, IMG submission 192505) | Leachate microbial communities from a municipal landfill in Southern Ontario, Canada - Leachate well 138R | ecosystem: Engineered > Solid waste > Landfill > Unclassified | place: Canada...
AATACCGATCAGCTGGCGCGGGCCTTTTTGTTTTTGGCTAATGAGGGCACCAATCCTTTTACCAAAGAAGAAATCCTTAATCCAAGCCGTGCCAAGCGGCTTAAAGCGCTGATGCTCACCACCGGCATGTACAATGAATCAGGTGATTTTGCCTTTCGTGTGGGTATTCCTGCGAAAAGCGGTGTAGGTGGAGGTATTGTTGCCATTATACCAAATCAGTTAAGTATTGCAGTTTGGTCGCCACCACTTAATACTGCCGGAAATTCTGTAGCGGGAATCGAAGCACTAGAGCGGTTTACCACTTATAGTGAGAAGTCGATTTTTTAAAATAAAAGCTCGTTGGTATATGATTTAGAACATAAATTAGTTAGTTTTCCTCTTCGTAGTAGATTTTATAAAACTTACGTCCGTTTTCATCAACTCCTTGCTCTATAAGTTCTTTGTTGCCATGAATATAAATATGAAAGTTCTTATCCAACTTTAAAACACTTTTAAAAACCCTTGCCTGTTTTTTTACTGCCTGCACAGATATTTCAAAGCTGTCAGAAAACTCAACTTTGTTATCCCGCCTGTAATCGTCATCAAAATTCCTGAAAGAATCAATGATATCTCTTTCCTTAAACACCTCTTCTTCAAACTTTTCCTTCTCAAAAGTATCGTTGGATTTAAAGTATTCGACCGAGCGATTTAGCAAATCAATCTGGTCGGCTTTAGATACTTCGAAGTCGTTTGGAACTTGATTTGTTATAAAGCTCTTCGTAAGCGTGAGGAAGTTATTTGTGTCGTTTACGTTGTCTTTTTTGGGCTTATGGTTAATGAAGTCCTTCTGCCAATAGTCAGTTTCATTGATATTACTATCAATAATTAAAATAGTAAAAGGCTCTTCTGTAAACATTATAAGGCAAGCTTTATCTGGCTTTTTGCTGCCAATACCTTTTCTAAACTTCAAGTCAAGCTTACGATTTTCGATGGAGGTTTCAATAAAACTGTCTTTATCTTCAAACTTAAATATGCCAAGGCCTTCATAGTATTTATTATTCATTTTAATATCGTCGAATTTCGCAATAAATACCTCTCCGTCCTTAATGTTTGGGTGTTTAGAGGAAGAAATAAGGTGCTGTGCAATTTTAGCGGATTGCTCAATAAACTCAGTTCCTTCATAAATATTTTTTGCGAGCGTAAATAGGATGTTGTAATTAATATCTATATCATGTTGAAATTCAAAAGTTTGAAAATGAGATACGAAAGGTTTTAACAATATTCGTTTCAAAATATTTTCTTCTTCTTCACAGGAATAGTCATATAAGTTGTTGCTAATAATAGACTTATCTATTTTTGAAAACCTATTAAGACTAATTTTTCTAATAACTGCTTCTTCGATTTGTATCATTATTTTCTATCAATTTTTCCTCTATTTTCTTTTAAATATATAATTCTTTCCTACACCACTTTCAAAATTTTTCGCCCAATTCATCGTGCTAAATTTCAGTCAAAATCTTGTCGGTATGATTAGCGCGTCAGCGTTGTAGCCACAAATAAAAGCAAGTTTCAGAACTCTTTCTTTTGATATACTACGTTTCTCCACGTTCCATTTTGCTTTAAAAAGCCACATGAATAACAAGCAAAGCAACTAGCTCGTGCAAAGTTAGCCCGTCTGCTTCCTTATCTGTCTTAACGTTTTACCAGTAGTTTCTGTTGACCTAATCATTGTTGACATAATCTGTTAAAAATAGAAAAAGATTTTGATTTGTCAGGACTAATTACAGACTTTTTTTTAACATATTTTCGTGAGACAGGGAAACAGATAATTTCCTGTTTATCAAGCTTTCATTAATTTATAAAAATAAAATATTTCTTGTACGACAATTATCCGTCCATTTGTAAAAAAAGAGCATGGCTACAAAAGATTTAAACGCTGAAAAATCAAGGTTTGACACCCGCCTTTCAAAAGAGCAAAAAGCACTGTTTGAGCGGGCTGCGCGACTTGGTGGATATAGAAGTCTTACTGATTTCGTGATTCTTACCATTCAGGAAAAAGCTAAAATTATTATTCAGGAAAATGCGCGTCTTTTTGCTTCCGAAAAAATACAGTGAGTTGTTGTTTGATGCGATTACCAATCCGGGAAAATCAAACAAAGAACTAGCCAATGCTGCCACCGAATATAAAACGCTTTTTAATAATGAATCAACTAACTGAAAGTCTTAATTCTGAGCATTTAAAAAAAGCGTTATCTTATGGTAAAGAATTGTTTGACAACTATATACATACGAAAGCAAATCAAGATATCAAAAGAAAATTAGCTGCCTGGTTTGTGCTTGTCGATAAAGAAACAAAGCTTATAAAAGGCTATTATACCTTATCAAATAATAGTATCTTTTCAGAAATAATCCCAGAAAAGTACCAAAATAAATTACCCAAATCTTATACTTCCATTTCTACAACTTTGCTGGGACGTTTAGCTATTTACAACCATTTTCAAGGCAAAGGAATTGGAAAAATCTTACTCATTGATGCCCTGCTAAGATGTTATGAAGTCTCCAAGAAGATGGGTTCTTTCGCTGTTGTAGTTGATCCATTGGACGAGGATGCCGTAAGTTTTTATGCCAAATTAGGTTTTATCCTACTACCCAATAGCGGCAAAATGTTTTTGCTCATGCAAACAATAAAACAATTATTTAGCTAAGAATGGCTTTCCTACAAAAAAATATTGAGTAGCATTATTTGACTTTCTTCCGCTATTTAATTAAGTTTGCATAAACTGTATAAAACATAAAATATTAAAGTAATTTTTAAGCTCAAAAGTGTATTTTGATGACATTTCTTCCAAGCAGAAAATTGATAAACCTAGCATACTAATGTAAATCAAAATCCGTTTTGAAAATAAACATAAATATGGCATTCACGCTAAAACAAAAGAAAACAGAAGAAATCTTCAACACTCTCTCACACGCAGCCGGCATACCGATTGCTTTGGCAGCACTTACTTTGTTGGTTGTTTTTGCAGCCATTAACGGAACGACCTGGCATATAGTTAGTTTCAGCATTTTTGGCATAAGCATGCTACTGCTGTATGTGGCCTCTACCCTATTTCATGCCAGCCGAAAAATCCGCGTAAAATATTACCTCAATAAATTGGATCATTCCGCCATTTATGTTTTAATTGCCGGCACTTACACACCAATTGCACTTGTGAATTTGCAGGGAACAATTGGTTGGATTTTATTTGGTTTAATTTGGGGGTTAGCCCTGGCCGGAATCATCTTTAAGATTTGGTTTTATACCCAAAAATACCGCAAACTTTCAACCTGGCTCTACGTAGCAATGGGCTGGCTTATTGTTATTGCCATCGTACCGCTAATACAGTCAACACCTTGGGATGCCTTGCTATTCCTTATTGCCGGAGGCGTTTGTTATACAATCGGTGCATTATTTTATTTGCGCAAAAACAAAAAACTCAGCCATTTTATCTTTCATTTATTTGTGTTGGGAGGAAGCATCTGTCACTTCTTTTGCTTTTTAGTGCTGGTAATTTAATATACTCCATTTCTTTTTAAATTTTCATTGTAATTTTGTAAAAAAAGGAACCCCATGGCAAAACAGCAACCAAAAAAACGAAGTACTCCAAAACGTAAACCAAGCGCTGCAATGCGTAAGCGTGGCAAGTACCAACCAGGCACCATATTGGTTTTATTGCTCATCATAGTTGCCGCCATCGTGCTGAGCTATTTTATTACCGGAGGTAATTACCGCCAGTATTTCAACCGGATGAAAGAAACGATTACAGCTGTTAGGGATACTGACAATGAGCAAACTACCGATAACTCAACAAATTCAAATTTAGCTGAGAATACAGAGAAAAATTTGATAAAACCGCCTGCACAGAAGGACAAATCGATTCAAAAAACCGTTTTGGAAGGCACTTGGGTGAGTACACTCAATGGCGCCATGCTTACATTTAAAGCCAATACATTTCAAGTTGAGTTTCCCTCCATAGAAGAACGCCCCAGACTGAAAGGCCATTTCAAGATTTCAGCCAACAGCCTTCACCTAGTTAATACGCTGTCCGACGACCTTTGCGGGATGAAGGAAGGCGTTTACAGTTTTGAAATCAAAGGTGACGACCTGATTCTGTCAGCCCAAAACGATCCCTGCAAAATGCGCAAAGAAAACCTATCAACGGATTGGTTTAAACTTTAAGTCAATAGACTTATTAATTTTCTTATTTATCTCATTATATGTCATTTACAATATTTTATAAACTTTATTTACATTAAGTCAACCCCAACTTTCAAACGATAACGGTTGACTTTACTTCAAATACCCATTAAGTTTGCTCAAAATAATTTATTGACAAGGTTTTACCATCAAATTAAATTAAAACGCAAACCTATGAAAAAAGTAGTCATTGTATCTGCTGCACGAACAGCAGTAGGAAGTTTTGGAGGAGGTCTTTCTTCCGTAAGTGCCGTTGAACTTGGGAAAATTGCATCAAAAGCTGCCATTGAGCGCGCTGGTCTCGAACCAGAATTAATTGACGAAGTGCTGGTCGGGAATATTCTCGCGGCAGGTTTAGGCCAAAATATCGCCAGACAAATTGGTATTTATGCTGGCACACCCGAAACCACACCGGCTACCACTATAAATCAACTTTGTGGCTCAGGTTTGCGCGCCGTAATGCTCGGCATGCAAATCATACAAGCAGGTGATGCTGACGTGATTTTGGCCGGCGGCACCGAAAGCATGTCGAATGCACCTTATTTATTACCCAAAGCAAGAACCGGCTACCGTATGGGCGACGGCACTTTGGTTGATAGCATGATTTTAGACGGCTTAACCGACGCTTTTAATGGTTACCACATGGGCATCACTGCTGAAAATATTGCCGAACGCTGGAAATTCACCCGCGAGCAGCAGGATGAGTTTGCACTTAAGAGCCAGCTTAAAGCCGAAAAAGCACAAAAAGAGGGCCGTTTTAACGACGAAATTACACCTGTAATTATTCCGCAGCGCAAAGGCGACCCCATTACAATAGATCAAGACGAATTCCCAAAACACGGCATGACTATTGAAAAACTGGCTAAACTTCGTCCAGCTTTCAAATCTGATGGAACTGTAACAGCCGGAAATGCCTCAGGCATCAATGATGGTGCAGCAATGCTCGTTTTGATGTCAGAAGAAAAAGCAAATCAGCTTGGTCTGAAACCATTGGCAACTATTGAAGCTGCTGCTTATGCCGCCCTCGATCCAAAAATTATGGGTTACGGTCCTGTTCCAGCTACAAAAAAAGCCTTGGCAAAAGTAGGCTGGTCAGTGAAAGATTTACAACTTATCGAAGCCAACGAAGCCTTTGCTGCCCAGTCACTTGCAGTAGTAAAAGACCTTGGCCTAGATCCTGAAATCGTAAACGTAAACGGTGGTGCCATCGCATTGGGACATCCCATCGGCGCCTCAGGTGCAAGAATTCTGACGTCATTAGTCTATGAAATGCAGAAAAGAGGACTCGAACGCGGATTAGCAACCTTATGTATTGGCGGTGGGCAAGGCATCGCACTGTTAGTCTCACACAACAAATAGTTTAAATAGCTTAAACATTCATGAAGATACTCGATAAGAAAGTTGCTATCATCACCGGTGGCGCTGATGGGATTGGTAAATCTACTGTGGAACGTTTTGCGCAAGAAGGCGCCTGCGTTGCCATCTGGGATTTGAACTCAGAAAAAGGAAATGCATTAAGCGAATCACTTGTAAAACAAGGCTTTGACGTGATCTTTCAGCAGGTAAATACTGCCGATTTTGAATCAGTAACAAAAGCTGCCGAAAATCTTTTCAAAGCAAAAGGCCGTATAGATATATTAATCAACAACGCCGGAATTACCCGCGACAGCAGCCTTAAGAAAATGACGCCTGAAAGCTGGCAACAGGTTTTAGATGTGAATCTTACAGGCGTTTTTTACTGCACCAAAGTGGTCGCTGATTATATGACGGAAGCCAATTTCGGACGTATCATCAACACCTCATCGGTGGTTGCTTTGTACGGAAATTTTGGTCAGACAAATTATGTGGCTACCAAATCTGCTTTGATTGGCATGACTAAAACTTTAGCAAGAGAGTTAGGCCGTAAAGGTGTTACCGTTAATGCGGTAGCTCCCGGTTTTATCGCAACCGAAATGGTTGCCAAAATGCCCGAAAATGTGTTGCAGGGCATGCGCGATAAAACTCCGGTTGGCCGTTTGGGCAAGCCCGAAGAAATTGCTGCCGCTTACCTGTTTTTGGCCAGCGATGAGGCTGCCTTTATTAATGGAACAGTTTTAAGTGTTGACGGAGGAATAACGATTTAAACATGAAGAACAGAAACGCATATCTAAAAGCTACCGGAATGTATGTTCCGGAGCGTATTGTGCCAAACAGCTACTTTGATGAGCTGTTGGGAGAGGATGTCAGCTCCTGGCTTGCCGAAAATGTACAGATATACGAGCGCCGCTGGTGTACTGAAAATCAGTCAGTTGCCGACCTCTGCATCGAAGCCGCTAAAGACACCTTAAAAAACGCCGCGATGAAAGCTACCGATATCGATTTGCTAATCATCGCTACCGACACGCCCGAATTTATTTCGCCCTCGACTGCTTCTAAGGTGCAATACCTAATGGGTATGACCAATGCGGGCAGCTTTGATGTAAACACCGCCTGCGCTGGATTTGTTACCGCAGTTGATATGGCAGCGAAATATATCAAAGCCGACGAAAACTACAATAACATCATGGTTATTGGCGCCTACGCGATGAGTAAATACCTCAATATGAGCGACAAAAAAACCGTTACCCTCTTTGCTGATGCAGCCGGTGCAGTAATTATGTCGGCCACAGAAAAGCAGGATCAGGGATTTTTGGCCAGCGAGCTGATCACCAAAGGCGAGTATTACGGCCATATGGGCATTTATGCCGGCGGAACTTTTCAACCGGTGAATGAAGAAGTGCTGGCCAACAAAGACCATTTATTGAAATTCGTCAATAGATTTCCCAAAGAGCTCAACCCGGAGATGTGGAGCATGATGGCCGAAAATCTGAACAAAAAGATTGGTGTAAAATCCAATGATGTTGATCATTATTTGCTCACCCAGATCAATATCAACAGCATTTTTGAAACAATGGACAAGCTTGGCGTTCCGCGCGAAAAAGCACCCACCGTGATGCATCATTACGGTTACACCGGATCGGCTTGCATTCCACTGGCTTTGCACGAAAGCATTACCAAAGGAAAAATAAAAAGAGGCGATTTGATGTATTTTATCGGATCGGGTGGTGGATTGGCCTTTGCCAGCGCTGCTTTCAGGTATTAAAATAAAAAAATAATGGCCACTTCAGCTCAAATTACTGGAACCTGGATTTTACTCGCGCTTTATGTGTTTGCGGTGTTATACCTCGTTTTTAAAGGTGCCGGCAAAACCAAAAGCATCAGCGATTACGCACTCGGAAGTGTGCTGTTTTCGCCGGTAGCAGTAGGTTTGTCGCTGGCAGCCAGCATGACGAGTGCCGCTACTTTTATCATCAATCCCGGATTTATTGCCAATTTCGGTATCTCAGGCGTGTTGTCTTATGCTGTATTTCTGCCATTGGCTTCCATGATTTCGTTGGTAGTGCTCACCAAAAGTTTCCGAAAACATGGCCAGACCGTGAAAGCCCTCACGCTGGCACAATGGATCGGCAAACGATACGACAGCAAGCGCTACGCCTTTTTCATGGGTATTTTGGCATTGCTTTTACTCACCTTTATTGTGCTAATTGTAGTTGCACTCACCAAAGTTTTGGCGCAGGCCCTCAATCTCAACGAAGTGAATGTGATGATCGTAATCGTATTATTCGTTTTTGGATATATGATGTACGGAGGCGCCAACTCAATGGTTTACACGAATGCCATTCAAGCGGTTGTAATGCTTATTGTAGCAGTGATTTTGCTTACTTCAGGCTTTGAACATTTCAGCAATGGCGTTCATGGATTTTTAGATAAGCTGGCAGCCATCGACCCGGTGCTTGCTCAACCTACTAACCCACAAAGTCCGCTTTTCCGCAATTTCTTTGAAATAATTTTCGCGCAGGTTGTGGTAGGAATCGCCATCGTGGTGCAGCCACATATTATCACTAAATCGCTGCTGCTCAAAAAAGAATCCGATGTCAACAAATTTCTGGTGACAGCAGTTATTGCCGAGGTTCTCTTTTTTGCCGTTGTGATTGCCGGTTTGTATGCCCGCCTCGAGTTTCCAAACCTTATGGTGGATGGCGTGCCACTGGCCAACGACAATATTATTCCAGCTTATGTGGTACAGATTTTTGCCGACGGAACAATGGCTGTTATAGTAGGTTTGTTCGTGGTTTTAGGACTTATTGCTGCCGGGATGTCAACGCTTGAAGGCTTGATACAATCCGTTTCTACCACCATTACTTCAGATTTGATACAACCGCTTTTTGGCCGTAAAAACTTTACAGATTCGGGCTTGATAAAAATCAATAAACTGGCAATTGTTGTCATGGCTGCAGTTTCTATTTACCTGGCTTATGGTCAGTTAGCAAATCCAAAACTGAGCGTAGGAATTTTTGCTCAAAACGGAGTTTACGCATATTTCTCGGCTGCTTTTGTGCCGGTTATTTTTGGTATTTTCTTCAAGGATGTGCGTGTTCAAACGGTTTTTGCAGCCAGCGTAACGGCCATCGCTGTTCATTTCTTGGTGTATTACGGTTTACCGGCATGGCATGAAATTCAACCTCTTTCGCTTGGATTTTTCACCCCCTTTATCGAAGGCCCTGTACGAAATCCTGCTATTGCTGCCTCTTCGGCTATTGTAGTGTCAACGCTGGTAGGACTTATCTGGCATTTGTTTAACAAGGAAAAAATAATTTTAGCATGAGCAATCAATTCGACTGGACAGCAAAATGGACGCAATATCAGGCCGATAAAGTTGCTTTCGAGGAATTTGAAAGCGGCAGGGCCTTCACCTGGAAACAGCTTGATCGCCTCGGCAATTACCTCGCTGATAAATTAAGTCGTGAATATGGCTTAAAGAAAGGTGATAGGCTAGCAATTTTGAGCGAAAACAGACTCGAGCTGGTGAGCTTGTTTGTAGTGGCTCAAAAATCAGGAATCGTGCTGGTGCCGCTCAACTACCGCCTCACCCCTGTTGAAATCGACTTTTTGCTTGGTGAGTCAGATCCAACGGCTATTTATTACGAAAAACAGTTTGAAGACAAGCTAAAACAGACCGAAAATTTCGATAAAATAAGTCAGAAATATTCACTTGAAGAACTCGAAACGATTTCGGAAAAGGCTTTGTTAGAAACGACCGAATATCAGTTTGAAAATGCCGATTTCGATGAAGATCATCCGATATTTTTGATTTTCACGTCCGGCACAACTTCTTTCCCAAAAGGAGCAGTTTACACCCATAAAATGCTGTTTTGGAACAGCATCAATACCGAGATGCGCCTCGATATTACTTCGCTGGATCGCTCGATAAACTGCGCTCCTTCTTTCCATACCGGCAGCTGGAACGTGCTGCAAACGCCTTTTATGCATCACGGCGCTTATACGCTCCTGATGCGAAAATTTGATCCTCAGCAGGTGCTTAAAGCGCTGGAAGACTACAAAATGACGATTTTTTGGGCAGTACCGACAATGCTGAAAATGATGGCTGATGAAGCGACTTTTGAAACCGCCGACCTCAGTCTGGTGCGCTATTTTGTTGTGGGTGGCGAAGCGATGCCTATTCCGCTGATCGAGAAATGGCACGGCAAAGATATTCCTATTCGCCAAGGTTACGGCCTCACTGAGGTGGGACCTAACGTCATGTCGCTCAATCAGGAAGATGCCATCCGCAAACAAGGATCCATCGGAAAACCAAATTTTTACTATGAAATCCGCATTGCCGATGAGGCCGGAAACGCTGTGAAAGCTGGAGAAGATGGAGAGTTTTTGCTGAAAGGACCAAATGTTACGCCCGGCTATTGGAACAATCCAAAAGAGACGGCAAAAACGATCAAAGACGGCTGGTTTCATACCGGCGACCTCGTTCATCAGGACGCTGAAGGCTATATTTATGTGATTGACAGGCTTAAAAATATGTATATCAGCGGAGGCGAAAACGTATATCCCGCTGAGGTAGAATTTGCGCTGCGGAAGTATCCCGACATTGAAGAGGTTGCGATTATTGGCGTTCCAGATGAGAAATGGGGCGAAGTCGGCATGGCTTTTGTCGTATTAAAAGCTAACAAACAAACTGACGCCAGCCAACTCACAAGCTATTGCCGCGAACGCTTAGCAAAATACAAAATCCCCAAGCATTTTCGGTTTGTGGAAGCACTTCCCAAAAATGACGCGGGAAAAATTGACAGAAAATCTTTAAATCCAAATAATTAATATTTCATTCACTAATCTTAAATTTTATTCTTATGAAAACTAAATTGTTTAGCCTTATGGCAATCCTGCTCGGAATGAGCGTTGTGATGACTTCTTGCAAGAAAGATGAAGACGATCCGAAAGTTGCTGCAAAATTTGTTGATGTAAAAGTTTCTGCCGACAACGCTACGGCAGCCGTTTCTTTCAGCGAAGCCGTTTACAAAATGGCCGATAAAACCGGCAATCTTGAGGCTGCTTCTTTTAATGTTACCCTCAGCGGTGGAACAGCAACTCTAACTGGTTTCACAGTTACACATACTGCCGGAACATCTACTGCAACGCTTAATCTCGATCTTGGCGGCGTAGCTAATGGTTCAGAAGAAATTGTTGTAGCTCCAGCTTCTGCTACCAGTATTTACAATGCTGCCGGTGCTGCAATGGCTACTACTGAAAGCAAAAAAGCGATGCTGAACGAACTGGGTATCATTGGCCAGTGGATTTCAGCAGGTGCTAATGTTGCCCCACTGCTTATTAATGCTGGTGTAGATTCGATCTACGCTAACTTCAAAGGCGACAACACCTATCTGGTAGAAAGCTTTACTACTGATGGTTCAAAAACCACGCTCACCGGAACTTTCACCCAGACCAAATCTGGTACTGGCAACATCTACACGATCACTACAAACCAAGGCAGCCCTACGCCACTTGTAAGTGAAGGTATTTTTGAAGTAATGTCAGAAGGCATTGTTACAATGAAATACGAAATCGCACAAACCGATCCAATTCTCCCTGGCGTTACACCTCCTACAGTTGATGGTGGATTTGGCAGTACAAGTGGTGGCGCTTTGGGCATGATCAATGTTCAAACCTATGTAAGGTATTAGAACACCTTAATCTCACAACGACCGGCAAGCCTGAATTGGCGGTCGTTGTATTTTACCAGCAACAATTAGTGTTGCAAACACTTTTTATTATCCTTTTGTAACAGCATTTTTAGCTTAAAATTCAAACCATGAAAAAATTTACTTTTCTTGTTGCAGCGCTGTTTGCAAGTGTCGGCATGCTATTAGCACAAGCCCCGACCACACATTTTATGAGCAAGGAAATCCCTGAAAAATCAGATAAAGAATTTCAGTTTCTCGCCTTTTTCATTAACCAGGGCGTGGCTTCCAATTTCTATCCTACCAGTGAATTTTTGCGCGGACAAGTTGTTGGCAGGCTGTTCGGAAAAAACGGCTCAATGACCTCCGACACCTCGCGCGCTTTATATATTGAACAGCGCATCGTACCATTTTTTATCTATCAGCCCCATCTTTTCAACGGAAAAGCGATTCTTCGAGCTTCATTCGAAATCGACTGGACCTGGGGCGATGCCTCTTATGGTACTGGCGGAAACCTGGGTGGCGCCATCTCGGCAGACCAGGTGAATCTGCAAACACAAAATATTGAACTAGAACTGCTTCCCTGGGACCACTGGTCGATTAATTTGGGTATGCAGCGTATGTTCGACAGCCCTTATAATGCCTACCGCACTTTATTCGACAAGATGACCAATACCGGCTACCGACTTGGCTATTTCGGCACTGACGCTGTGGGACTTACCGTTAGACACGACCGTGATTTCAGTAAATACAAAGCCGGATTTTATAAATTTTACGAAAACAGTATTTTCCTTGATGACGATGTAAATATGTTCGAGTTTATGACAGAACGTAGCGTATCGCCCAAGTGGAATGTGGGTGTTTCGTTCAATTATGTGCGCGACCGCTCAGCCGGTGATGGCGGAATCTCTATTCTTGGTCAAGGATTAAATTCCCTGCTCAACGATTATATGGGCACCTTTAAATTTAAGTTTGGAGAAGATCCTTACAAAGCTGATATCTTTTGGACTGGCGCATTTTTTAGCCGCAATGCTGATATGATGGCCGACCGCATTTCGCTCACCGGATTTTTCAATTATAACTTCGGAAGGGCCGATGTAAAACGCAGCGGCGTCTTCGAAAAAGGTGCAGATATTGGTGGTTTTGGCGCTAACCTGAAAGCTATTTATCGCTACGGACAAACACCCGACGACCACTTTAAACTCGACCTGGTTTATGCTTCGGGCGACGAAGACGGACTGGCCGACAAAAAATACAGCGGCGTGATGACCGGAAATACCTGGGCTGCTCCTGGCGCGATTTTTATCAGCTCAGGAACCTATATCCTGATGCCTCACGGCAATGTGGTAAACCGCTACACACCAGCAATAGCAGACCTTTCAAATATGGGATACGGCATGAGCTTTGCCAGTGCAACAGCTTCCAAAGGCGTGATTCCTTACAAACTTATTGCTAAACTTGGCGGTGGCTTCGCGATGAGCAACGCCGAACCACAAGCAGGCGGAAAGACCATCGGTACAGAAGCAAACGTTTCGCTGGTTTATAATGTTGGAACTTATATGAGTATTGAGTGGCATGCGGCACATATGTGGTTAGGCGACTTTTATGACAGCGCCGATGACCGCTATGGAGCGCCTATTAACGGCGGTGTTTATGGAGTGCGTCCGGTGAATCCCTGGACGACTTTTCTGGTTGTGAAATGGCTCATGTTTTAATCTATAAAAAATGAAAATCATGAAAACGATTCAACATATCTCTTTAGTGCTGTTCCTGAGTGCTTTAACACTTGTTTTAAATACTAATGCATACAGCCAAATGAATCCCCTGATAAACCTTCCTGAGTATGCTTCCTTTGATGATATCCCCTACCCTTTTGAATTGCATAAAGTTCAGCTAAGCAATGAGTTAAATCTGGCTTATGTGGATGAAGGAACGGGCAAGGAAACCATCATCTTTATCCACGGGCTGGGAAGTTATTTGCCCGCCTGGAAGAAAAATGTCGAAGTATTACGCAACGATTACCGCTGCATCGCCATTGACCTGCCCGGCTACGGGAAATCGACCAAATTGCCGCATAGCGGAATGATGACTTATTATGCTTCGGTAATCAATGAATTGGTTGACTCGCTAAAGCTGGACAAAGTTTATTTGGCGGGACACAGCATGGGCGGACAAATTTCGCTGGTTACGGCCATTGAATATCCTGAAATTGTAAAAGGTTTGATTTTGGCTGCGCCAGCCGGATTCGAGAAATTCTCAACCGGACAAAAAACCTGGTTTAAGCAGGTGATGACGCTCAATAGCGTGATGAAAACGCCGGTAGAAGCCATTCAGACCAATCTGTATTACAACTTTTATAAAATGCCCAAGGATGCGCAATTTATGATTGACGACCGCATTTCGATGCGCTCGGCCAAAGATTTTGAGGCATACTCCTACGCGGTTGTGCAGTCGGTTCATGGCATGGTTAATGAGCCTGTGCTGGAACATTTAGAAGAAATTGAACAGCCCGCGCTGATTATTTTCGGCGAAAACGATAACCTCATTCCCAACCGTTTTTTAAATCCCGGCTTCACCAAAAAAATCGCTAAAGTTGGTCATAAGAAATTACCTAACAGTAAGTTGGTTATGCTGCCCAAAACAGGACACTTCCTGATGTTTGAAAATCCGGAGGGCTTTAATAAAGCTGTAAAAGACTTTGTAAAATAAGGTGTTAGTGAGTGATTATGGTTATAAAAGGCAGCCTTTCGGCTGCCTTTTTTATTGGGAAGTTTTACGAAAACTTGTGTGATTTTATCTCTATTTTATTTTTAGTAATTTATTCATTTTAATTGAGAAGGCGGCAATGTGTTAACACGGTTTTTAGTATTGTTGATGAATGTTTGAAGCCTTATTAACGATTTATGTCCGTGGCAACAGTAATAATTAAGGTTCGGGCTATATTGCTGATGCGCACTCCTGTATGCGTTTACTTGCAAATGGGATTCTTACAAAAAAATCCCATTTTTTTTAGGACTACATAAGCTATTCCACACTTAGCCTGTGCTGCTCAACGTGATTGCCTTTTTTAGCATGAAGGATGTAAACACCCAACTG
>Ga0265293_10009137_pt1 | contig 14359 bp, 13 predicted proteins | sample Munlanlewell138R_FD_192505 | JGI IMG/M metagenome (GOLD analysis project Ga0265293, IMG submission 192505) | Leachate microbial communities from a municipal landfill in Southern Ontario, Canada - Leachate well 138R | ecosystem: Engineered > Solid waste > Landfill > Unclassified | place: Canada...
AGCTGTGGATGGGCAGGCGGCTGGAGACCAGCAACACCGTCGGCGTCTGACCGATCAGACCGACGGGGGCGAAGGAGTGGGTGGGCGAGTAGTTGATTTTCTGCCCGAGCAAGGTGGGCAGCGAGTGGCTGCTGGTGCTGCCGAGGGTGAGCGTGTAGCCATCTGGCGCCGCCCGGGCCCCGGCCTCGGAACCCACCAGACCGGCCGCGCCCGCACGGTTGTCGATCACCACGGGCTGCCCCAGGCGCTGCCCCATCGGCTCGGCCACCAGCCGCGCCACCACATCGTTGGGACCCCCGGGTGGGAACGGCACAATGAGTTTGACCGGACGCTCGGGATAGCCGGCCCAGGCCACGCTTCCCAGTGTCAGCGCCAACCCGGCAGCCAGCCCCCATCGACCCGCCCGCACCCACCACCTGCGGACAAGCGCCTGTCCTGATGCACGTGCAATACCCATGACACTGACCTCCTGTTGCTGGGTGCGGCAGAGGAATTCAAAAGAGGGGCCGCACCTTGCGCAGGTTACACGAAAATATTTTATTTTTAAATATATTTTTTATTTATCTATAGAATATTTCATACCCCATGGCAACGGTGAACCACCTGGCCACCGCGGGACGCCGGCGCTGGCACCAGCGCCTCCGCCTCCATCTGGACACGGAAATGGTCCTGGGCAAGTGCCGCGTGAACCACGGTGCAGGCCGGGCGTACGTGCTCGAAAACGGCCCATTGCGCCGCGGCCACCGCCACCAGGTCAGCCATGTCGCGCAGGTAGATGCGCAGCCGCACCACATCGCATATGTCGGCGCCCGCCTCGGCGATCGCCTGCTGGATCAGTGTCAGCACATGCCGCGCCTGCAGGCCGGCGTCGTCACCGCCCACGAGCCGCCCCTGTTCATCCACCGGCAGGGTGCCCGAGACGAACACGTGCCGCCCGACCCTGACGGCGCGCGAATACGCCAGCATCCCGGCCCAGGCCGTGCGCGCCGGCACCGCCAGGCGCCCGGGCGTCATGACCCGCCATCCACGTAGGCCGGCCGGGCAAGACCGTCGGGCACCGGGCCGTAGAGGCGCCCTTCCGGAAAATACTCCGCATGCAACTGGACCTGGCCTGCCACTGCCTCTCCCTGCGTGCGGGCGATGTAGGCCAGCAGCATGTCGATGCCCGCCGAGACGCCCGCCGACGTCCACACCGGGCCATCCTGCGTGTAGCGCTGCTCGATCACCTCGACGCCTGCCTCGCGCAGGCGGTTCACCACTTTCCAGTTGGTGCTGGCGCGGCGCCCCGCCAGCACGCCGGCGGCCAGCAGGATGAAGCTGCCCGAGCACACCGACATCAGGGTCGCGCCGGCATTGGCGCAGCGACGCACGAACGCCATCAGGTCGGTTTGCTGCATTTCGTCGAATGCGGCAAAACCGCCTGGTACCAGCAAATGGGTGAGCGCCGGCGCGCAGGAGAAGTCGGCGTCGGGCAGCACGCGCATGCCATGCGCACAGCGCACCGGATCGAGGCTGCGCGCCACCAGCAGCGGCGCTGGCCCCCCGGCATAGGTGTGCCACATGCCCAGCATTTCCCAGGGCCCCTGAAAGTCGAGCTCTTCGACCCCCGGATAGATCAGAACACCAAAGCTCATGGACGCCTCTTGCGCGCGGGAGAGGCGGCTTTGGGGGCGGCCACCGGAACGCCCAGCAACTGCATGGCCGCGGCCACCTGGGCCTCCATCAGATCGGACAGGCGCAGGCCTTTCTTGGGCCGGTACCAGACACTGGAGTACTGGAGCACCGCCAGCACATTGAAGGTCGTGACCCGTGTATTGGCGACCACGAATTCGCCACTGGCCACCCCCTCGTCAATCAGCTCCCGGAACACCTGCACCAGGGCACGCTGGCGCAGGCGCAAGGCCTCGCGACGCTCGGGCGACAGCACCTGGGTGAGGTACTGCGGGCCGTACAGGTGGGCGTTGACCAGCGAGGCCGCTCCTCCGCTGCCCAGCTCCACCTTGAGCTGCGCCTGCAGCACCCGGGCCATGCGCTCGCGCACGGTACCTTTGCCCGCAGCGGCCTTGGTGACGCTGGCGTGGAGCTGTTCGAGGATGTGATCCATGCAGGCGAAGAACAGCTCTTCCTTGGTGCGGAAGTAGTGGTACAGCGACGGACCGGTCATCTGCAGCGTATCGGCGATGTCGGCGGTCGTCGTGGCCTCGAAGCCCCGCGAAGAGAAGGCCTCCAGCGCCACCTCGATGATGCGCTGGCGCAATGCGGCGCGCTTGGCGCTGACACGCTCACTCACCATGATGCCACCCGCGCGCGGTTGTGGCCACCATGGACCGGGAATCGGATTGGTTTGGGTACTTCATCGTTCAGGGGTTGCCTTGCGAGGCAACGGAAGCGGATCCAGAAAGCGTCGGATGACATTGGCCGTTATTCTCGCCACATCCGTCGGCTCGCGCCCGTCCCCGTGCAAGGAACCGATCCAGGTCATGCTGCCCACGGCGAACACATCGCCCTGCCCCACGGGCGCCAGGACCACGTCGGAGCGGGCCTTGCGGTCTTCGAACGGCGGTATGTAGGACAGGAGCTCCTCCTTGGTGCGCAGCATGCTGGCCGCATGGCCCTCGGAGCGTGCCAGCCACCAGGTGGATGCGGGCGTGCCGAGGTCGGCATCGCTGCGATCGATTTCCCAGCCGGACGCACCACCACCCCACCAGCCGGAGCGCCCGAACGTACCGGCATCGACCCCCGCAAAGACGAAGGCCATCTCCGGTGCCGGCGCGTCGGCGCACTTGCGGTAGTGGGCTGCGCGCTCAAAGCCCTGCGCGGCCATGCCCACACCGACGATCTGCTGCGGTGCCCGCCCCAGCCGCCGCCACAAGCCCCCGTACTCGCCGGTGAACGCGCAATGGTATTCACCGGGCGCACCGATGCTGGGGCGGGTGCCGTCTTCGGCGCGCCGCACCTCGATCATCTCGGCCTCCTCGTCGCAGGCCGTGCGCCAGTAGAAGCCGTTGCCGCCCAGGTAAAGCAGCCGGCCGCCGCCGTGCAGATAACGCCACAGGCCGTCCCACATGGCGGTGCTGGTGTACTCGGGGTGGTGGCCGGTGAGCACCACGCGGTAGGGCGCCAGCGCCGCCTCTCCCAGGCGGTGCAGGTCGTGGTCGGTGATGACATCGAACGCCTGCCCTTGCGCCTGCAGCCAGTCCATCAGCCAGCTGTCGGCCACCAGCCCCCAGGGCCGGTGCCCGGGTGAAACGCTCCACAGAGGCCGCCGGCTGCCGGCCCACAGCACCCCTTGCCCGTCGGCATGCCGCTCGTAGATGGAGCGGCCATGGGCCGGGTGCAAGGCATCAAGCCTGCGCTCGGCCACGTGCTCGGCCCCGGAGATGACCGGGCCACGCATGTCCTCGGGCGCGTTGGCATAGGCCAGATAGGTGAAGGTGGGCAGCAGCACCGCGACGCGGTGGCGCGGCCGGGTGGCACCGCTGACAAAAAAGCTGACATAGACGGGCTCGGCGCCGGGTTCGTCAACGGCGTGCAGTCGGAACGCATAGCTTCCGCTGTCCAGGTCGTCGGGGACGCGCCAGCTCGTCGTCGGCACCCAGTGGGCGTCGAGCAAGGTATCGGCGTTGAAGTGCAGCGCCGAGTAATGGGCCGGAGCCCGCTGCGGGTCCTGGAACCTGCCGTCCCAGCGTACCCCTCGCACGGCGGTATAGGGGCGCTGCGGCTCGTGCAGCCGGGCGCCTCTGGCCAGATCCTGCACACTGGCGCCCTTGCCCAGACGTGCCCTGAGCAGGCAGGCACCGTCGGTGGCGCCCAGCGCCATCCGCTCCCAGGGCGCGCTCGGGCCTGCCCCACCATCGTCTTCACACGTCAGCAACCCGGCCGGCGACAGGCCCTGCACCGACGCGCGCGGCACCACCGACAACAGGTCCAGGCGCACGTCGGCGCTGGCCCGGTGGCCGGGCCGCGTGCCCAGGTACCAGTGGGACGGTCGGCCCCCAGGCATGGCACATGACTGCTGGTGCCAGGTGTCCCATGCCCCGGACACGCCATCGGGCACCACCGCGCAACACCGCGCCGTGCGGGCCTGCAGCACCGCCTGCCCCGGGCGGTCCGGATCGGGCAGCAAGTCCAGCACCAGCAGCAGCCATTCGCCGTCGGGCAGCGCAATCCTCAGGCTGTCGCCACCGGGTTGCACCGCGACGCCGAGCATGGCCACCGACCCCCTGGGCGCGTCGAGTTCGATGACGATGCCGGACCCCTGCGCATCGAGCAGCGACATCACGTGGCCTGGCGCGCCACGGGCCATGCGCTGCAGCGCCAGCACCAGACTGCCATCGCGCCAGAGCGGCAGCCGGGCACACACGGCGCCGACCTGCGCGCCGGCGAGCAAGGGCTGCACCGCCGGCCCGTGGATGCCCGACAGCGCTGCCGGCACCGCAGAGATGGATTCGGCCGGCCCGAACGGGCGTCCGTCCGGGTCGCGCTCGGCGTTGAGGCAGGCCAGGCGGACGACGTCCACCCGGGTGGCCCGCGGCAGGCTGGCGTGCAGGGCCACCGCCTGGCCCGGCGCCACCACCCACGGCACGGCGTAGCCGGCCGGGATGCCGGTCATGTCCTGCGGAGCGCTCATGCCGGCACCCCGGCCGATGGCCCCCCGGCGCTCATCAGCGTGCGCGGTTGCGCCACGTTGGTGACCGAGATCCAGTCCGCCACCAGCGCCGGCTTGGCGCGCCCTTCGATCTCCACCGTCACGTCGTACACCGCACGGTACTGCGTGGGCGAGCGCAGGCTCATCGCCTTGAGGACAAAATGGCCGCGGATGCGGTCGTCCACCAGCACCGGTGCGAGCATGCGCAGCCGGTCGAAACCATAGTTGAGCGTCGACAACTCGTCGGACGGCCGGGCCACGATGTCGTTGACCATGCGCGTGAGCAGGGACACGGTGAGGAACCCGAAAGCGAACGTCTTGCCGAACGGGCTGTGAAGCGACGCCCAGGCGGGATCGATGTGCATGCGGTCGGGGTCCTCGGTGACACGACCGAATTCGGTGATGCGCTGCTGCGGCACAGGGATCCAGCGTGAAACGCCGATTTTCTGCCCGAGCAGGGCCAGGGCGTTGCTGTCTTCGAATAGTTTGATCATGTCGTTTCCCTTTGGTTGGCAAGGTGGTGTTTGGCCGGTGTGCCGCTTGCGTTCAGCTCCGGTAGTCCGGACGCCATGGCACGTGTGGTCACGCGGTCGATCTTTCCGTTGGCCAGCAAGGGAAAGGCCTCGATGACCCGAAAGCTCTTGGGGACCTTGTAGTTGGCGAGCCGGCTGCGGCACAGTTCCGCCAGCGCCTCGCGCCCTGGCGCCCGCGTGCGCCAGGCGATGACGGCATGCACGGCCTCGCCGTAGCGCTCGTCGGGAAGGCCGACGACCACCACCTGGTCGATATCCGGATGGCTTTCGAGGACCTGCTCGATCTCGCGCGGGTAAACGTTGTACCCACCGCTCTTGATCATTTCCTTGAGCCGGCCCTGGATGGCCACGTTGCCGTCCGGGCGCTGCATGGCCAGGTCGCCGGTGTGCAGCCAGCCGTCGCTCGTGAACGCCGCCTGCGTGGCCTGCGGGTCGCCGAAGTAGCCGGCAAAGATCAGCGCGCCCCGCCCCTGGATTTCGCCCACTTCCCCCGGGGCACAGAGGCGCCCGTCCCGGTCGGCGATGCGGAACTCGAAATGGCGGTCGAAGCGGCCGACACAGTGCGCCAAGACCTCGTCGTCGGCGCCCGGGTCCGAGTAGGCAGCCGAACTCGAGGTCTCCGTTTGCCCATACTCCACGTACAGCGGCACGCCGATTTCGCGCAGTTGCCGGATGGTCCAGGCCGAAGCCGCCCCGCCCCCTATGCAGATGCTGTGCAGATGGCCCAGCGCCTTCGGGTCGAATGAGGGATCGCGCACACACTCGTGGTACATGGCGGGCACCTGCAGCCAGCAGTTCACCCGCTCGTCGCGGATCAGTTGCAAGGTTCGCGCCGCCGAAAAGCGCTGCAGGAAGACCACACTGCCGCCGCCCACCAGGGCCGCGAGCGTGAGATTCATCAGGCAACCGACATGGTTGACCGGCAGATTGCACAGGTAGCGTGGCTGCGGCGGATTGAGACGCAGGTGCTGCACCGCGGCGGCATGCAGCAGCCCGCGATGCGTCAGCATGGCCGCCTTGGGCCGCCCCGTTGTGCCCGAGGTGAAGACGATCACGGCCGTCCCGGGCAAGGCCGAACGTGTCGGCACGTCCAGCGTGTCGGACGGGGGCGGCGGAAGACGCCCGATGCGGCTCAGACCTTCGACACAACTGTCCATGCTGTCAAAGGACACCACCGGCGGCAGCGCCACCTGCCCGGCCACGGCATCGATCAGGGCCAGGAAATCCCGCCCTTCGAATGACCGCAGCGTGATGAGCAGGCGGGGCCTGACACGCCCGACGGCCTCGGCCACTTCATTGACCGTGTAACGCGGATTCAGGCCAACGTAGATGGCTCCCACCCGGCTGAGCGCCATGAGCACCAGCAGGTACTCGGGCCTGGGCGTGCTGAGCAACGCGACCCGGTCTCCCGGAGCCAGGCCGGCCGACACCAGGGCCTGCGCGGTGTGCCCGACCAACGCGTCGAAAGCCGCCCAGCTCCAGTGCCTGCCCTCGAAACTGACCGCCACGGCAGTCGGCGTGCGCCGCGCATGAACGGACAGCGCGTCATCGATGCGGCGCCATCCCGCCACGTCATTCATCAGGTCTTCGGTCTTCATAAAATTTTATTGACGATTTAATTTTTGATTGACCTATAGATTATCACGCCTTAGACTTTCCATGCAACGGGCGACGACACACGGACGTTTCCCGCCTACCCACCCACCCTGAGGAGACATGCACCATGAACACACCCACCCTGCCCACCCATGTCCCGGCAGCAAGGTTCGCCGGCATCGGCCGCCTCGTCCGTCGGACCGCTGCCTGGACCACCGCGGCCACCCTCGTGCTGTCGGCCACCCAGGCCTGGTCGCAGCACACCGTGCGCATCGCGCAGCTCGAGCCGCTGTCCGGCCCCTTTCAGAGCCAGGGCGAAACCAACGTGCGCACCCTGCAGGCCGCCGTGGATGAGTTCAACGCCCGCGAAAAAGACATCCGGTTCGAGGTGTCCGTGTTCGATGCCCAGGGCAAGGCCCAGGAAGCGTTGAACATCTTTCGCCAGGCCACCGATCGGGGCATCCGCTACTTCGCCGGCGGGGGAAGCTCGGCCATCGTCTCGGGCCTGATCGAGGCCGTGAACACCTACAACGAGCGCCACCCCGGGCGTGAGGTGCTGTACCTGAACCACCAGGCGATCGACCCCGACTTCACCGAGTCGCGCTGTTCGTTCTGGCATTTCCGGTTCGATCCGCACGTGCACATGCGCATGTTCGCGATGACCTCCTACATCACCCGCGACGCCGCCGTCAAAAGGGTGTACCTGATCAACCAGGACTACAGCTTCGGGCAGCAGGTCGAGGCCTCGGCCAAGCGCTACCTGGCCTCGATGCGGCCCGACATCGCCATCGTGGGCGAAGAACGTCACCCGATCGGCCGCACCAAGGACTTTGCACCGTATGTGGCCAAGATCAAGGCCTCGGGCGCCGACACCGTGATCACCGGCAATTTCGGCCAGGATCTGGTGCTGCTCATCAAGGCCGCCAAGGACGCCGGGCTGAACGTGCGCTTCTACACCTACTACGGCAATGCCCTGGGCGCGCCGACAGCGGTTGGCGCGGCGGGCATCGAGCGCCTGCGTCTGGTGGGCACCTGGGAGACCAATGCCATGCCTGCACGCATGAAAGCCATCTACGACAACTTCAAGGCCAAGTACCCGAAGACCGACATCTTCCACACGGGGGTGATCGAGATGGTGGGGCTGCTGGGCGAAGCGGTGCGCAAGGCCGGCACGGCCGAGCCCAAGCCAGTGGCGTTCGCGCTCGAGGGCCTGAAGACCCAGGGCGCCTTCGGCGAGGTGGAGATGCGGGCGGGCGACCACCAGCTGCTCGCGCCGCTGTTCATCCAGACCTTTGCCGCGGTGGACGGTCAGCAGGTCAGGTACGGCATCGAAGGCATGTCGCTGGGCTTCCGCACCGACGCGAAGATCGGCGCCACCGAAACCGCTCCGGTGATGGCCTGCCAGATGAAGCGCCCGGCCAGGTAAGCACCCGCGCCCAACCCCAACGGACCTGCACACGGATCACCGATGGACATCATCGCTTCGTCTTTGCTCAATGGCCTGACCTATGGCTTTCTGCTGTTCATGCTGGCGGCCGGGCTGACCCTGGTGTTCAGCCTGATGGGCATCATGAACTTTGCCCACGCCAGCCTCTACATGCTGGGCGCCTACATGGGATACGCACTGGCCAGGCCGCTGGGCTTCGCCACCGCCGTGCTGGTGGCCCCGCTGCTGGTCGGGCTGCTCGGTTGCGCGCTGGAGCGCTGGCTGCTGCGCCCCCTGCACGCCCGCGGCCATGTCGCCGAGCTTCTGTTCACCTTCGGGCTGGCTTTCCTGATCGAGGAGGCGGTCAAGCTCGTGTGGGGAGCCGGCGTGGTCGACCACCACTTTCCACCCGCGCTCGAAGGCAGCCTGTTCCAGTGGTTCGGCACCCCTTATCCGGCCTACAAGGCCTTCATGGTGGCGGTGGCCGTGGCGGCCCTGGGCAGTCTGTACCTGCTGGTGGCACGAACCCGCGTCGGCCTCATCGTCCGGGCCGCACTCACACACCCGATGATGGTCGAGAACCTGGGGCACGACACCGACCGTGTCTTCATGTGGGTGTTCGGCCTGGGCAGCGCGCTGGCGGCCCTGGCCGGTGTGATCGGCGGTGCGGCGCTGACCACCGAACCCTCGATGGCCACGCAACTGGGCACCATTGTCTTCGTGGTGGTCGTCATCGGTGGCCTCGGTTCGATCCAGGGCGCCTTTCTGGCCGCCCTGCTCATCGGCATGCTGCAGACCCTGCTGATCGCCGTGGACCTGCGCCTGGGCCAGGCCATCGGCATGCTGGCGCGGTACGCGCCGGCCGTGCTCGCCGACGTCAAGGTCTCACAGCTCGCGCCCATCGCACCCTACGCCCTGATGGTGGCCATGCTGTTGCTGCGCCCCCGCGGCCTGTTCGGAAGGAGGGACGCCTGATGACCCCCACCACAACCCTGGCCGTCTCCGCGTTTGCCGCGGTGACGCTGCTCATCGCCCTGCTGGGCGACAGCTTCATGGTCCAGCTGGCCACGCAGGTCCTGGTCCTGTGGAGCTTCGGTCTGAGCTACCAGCTGCTGTTCGGCCGCACCGGCATGCTGTCCTTCGGGCACGCCGTCAACTTCGGGCTGGCCGCGTTCTTCTCGGCCCATGCGGCACACTGGCTGGCCGGCTGGCCGGTCTACGAATTGCTGCCCCTGGTCGGTGCCCTGGTCGGCCTGATCTGCGGCGCCGTGTTCGGCTACCCGGTGACACGGCGCAGCGGCGTCGCCTTCGCCATGGTGACCCTGGGGCTGGGCGAACTCGTGGCGGCCTGTTTTCTGATGTTTCCGGGCTTCTTCGGCGGCGAGGCCGGCGTCACGCTGCGGCGCACGGACGTGGCCTCGCTGCTGGGCATCGACTACGGCCGCACCGACACACAGCTGCTGCTCACCGCCCTGTGGTCGCTGGTGGTGCTGGCCACCGTGCACTGGCTGGCGCGAACCCCCTTCGGCATGGCCACGCTGGCCGTGCGCGAGAACCCCCAGCGCGCCGATTTTGCAGGCTTTTGCACCGCCAACGTTCGCTGGGCGTCCTACCTGGTGGCCAGTGCCCTGGCAGGTGTGGCCGGCACGCTGTCGGCACTGGCCTACGAAATCGTCACCGTGGATGCCGTGTCGCTGCACACCTCGGCCAACGTGCTGCTGCTGACGGTGATCGGCGGCGTGGGCAGCACGCTGGGGCCGCTGGTCGGTGCGGTCTTCCTGACGGTGATGCAAAGCGTCGTTTCCGAATGGACCCGCGCCTGGCTCTTCTACTACGGGTTCGTCTTTGTCGCGGTGGTGTGGCTGGCCCCCGAAGGCATCGTCGGCCTGGCCAAGGCAAGCTGGCGGCGGCATGCACACGACGGCCCGGCCACCCGGACCATGGCTCGCGCCCTGGGCATGGCATTCCTGCTCGTGATCTTTACGGAGACCGCCTATCAGCTGGCCCTGGGCGAGCCGACCAGGCTGCCAGGCTGGCAGACCCTGGGACCGGGCGCGCTGCAGGCCGTCCTGCTGGGTTCGGGACTGACCGTGGCGCTGTGGCTGGCACGCGCCCTGCACCGCGCAGGAGGTATGCGATGAGTGCCCTGGAAATCCAGCACCTGCGCAAGTCGTTCGGTCTCACGGAAATCATCCGTGGCACCGATCTCCAGGTACACGAAGGCGAGCGGCTGGCGCTGATCGGCCCCAATGGCGCCGGCAAGTCCACCTTGTTTGCGCTGATCTCGGGCCAGCTCGTGCCGGATGCCGGCCGCATCCGCCTGCATGGCATGGACGTGACGGGCCACCCGCCCTACCGCGTGGCGCGCGCCGGGCTGGGGCGCAGCTTCCAGGTCAGCAATCTGTTTGGCGCCCTGAGCGTGCGCGAGAACCTGTGCATTGCCGCCATGTGGTCACAGGGGCAGCGCCTGGGGCTGCTGTCATCGCTCGCGCGGCATCGGCCGCTGGCCGCCCGGGTGGACGAACTGCTCGGCATGCTGGAACTGGGTGCGCGTGAAGACACGCCGGCCCGCGACCTGAGCTACGCCGACCAGCGCTTGCTGGAAATCGGCATGACGGTGGCGGGCAACCCGCGCTGCGTGCTGCTGGACGAGCCGACCGCGGGCATGAGCCGGGCCGAGACGCAGCGGGTGATCTCGCTCGTGCGCCGCATCAGCGAGGGACGCACGCTGATGATGATCGAGCACGACATGAACGTGGTGTTCGACCTGGCGGACCGCATCGCGGTACTGGTGTATGGCCAGGTGATCGCCGTCGATACCCCGGCGGCGGTGCGCAGCCATCCTGCGGTACGCGCCGCCTATTTTGGCCAGCACGCGTCACAGGAGGCCGCCGAAGATGCTTGAAGTACGCCGACTCAATGCCTTTTATGGTGCCAGCCAGGTGCTGTTCGACCTCGATCTCGGCCTCGCTGAAGGGCGGGTACTGACGCTGCTCGGCCGCAATGGCGCCGGCCGCTCGACCGTCGCCCGCGCCCTGGTGGGCCGCGTCAGCCGCAGCGGCTCGGTACGCTTCATGGACCGCGAACTGGTGGACGAGCGCGCCTTCCGGATCGCCCGCGCCGGTATCGGTTACGTCCCCGAGAACCGCGAGGTTTTCGGGCAGCTCGACGTCGAGGAAAACCTTCGCCTGGGGCAGCGTGCGCCCCTGCCCGGGGCCGCCACGACATGGGATCTGGCGCGCTGCTACGAGCTGTTTCCCCGCCTGCACGAACGCCGTCATGCCCCCGCGGGTGCGCTCTCCGGCGGCGAGCAGCAGATGCTGGTGCTGTGCCGGGCCCTGATGGGCAACCCGCGCCTGCTGATCGTCGACGAGCCCACCGAAGGTCTGTCGCCCCAGATGGTGGACCGGGTTGCCGAGACGCTGTCGCGCCTCAAACGCGAGGGCCTGGCCATGCTGCTGGTCGAACAAAAGCTCGATATCGCCCTGGACCTGGCCGACGAGGTGCTCGTGCTCGGCCATGGCGAGGCCCGGTTCCGCGGCAGCGTCCCGCAACTGCGCGCGCAGCCCGATGTCATCGACACCTGGGTCGGCCTGGCCTGAGCGGTCAGCCGCCCGACGTCCATCCGCAACCACCCCCTGCTTCATGAGGAGAAGCGCTCCATGCCATTGATCGAGGCCAATCACACCCGCCTGTGGGTCGAACGCCATGGCCACCCTGCACGACCACCCGTGCTGCTGCTGCACGGACTGTTCTTCAGCGGCCAGATGTATGACCGGCTGCTGCCCGCGCTGACCACGCGCTTTCACTGCGTCACCATCGACGGGCGCAGCATGGGGCGCAGCGCACGCGCGCTCGGTGGCCACGACGTGGACAACCTGTGCGCCGACATGATGGCGGTTCAGGACGCCTTGCAACTGGGCCCGGCGCACTGGGTGGGGTCGTCGGTGGGCGGCGTGATCGGCCTCCGGGTGGCCGCGCAGTGGCCGGAGCGTGTGCTGTCGCTCGTCACCTGCGGTGCCTCGGCCCATGCCGAGCCGCTGGACAAGCTGAACCGCTACGAATCCCTGCTGGCCAGTTACGCCAGCGACCCTGCGTCGGCCTGGCCGCGGCTGGCACCGGTCCTGTATGGCCCCGACTTTCTGAACAACCCGGCGCGTGCCGCGGACCGGCACGTGCAGTTCCAGGCGTTCATCGACAACGATGGCCCATCGATCCAGCGCGCCGCCGCCCCGATTCTTCGCCGGGTCGGCATCGAACACATGCTGGCGCATGTCAGGTGTCCGACCCTGGCCATCGTCGGCGAACACGATGGCGCCAATCCGCCCGAGCACTCGCGCCACATCGTTGCCGGTATCGATGGGGCACGCCTGCACGTCATGCCGGGTGTCGGTCATCAGCCCAACGCCGAAGCGCCGGTGCAACTGGGCCATACCATCGCGGCATTTCTTCAGGCCGCCCCGATGGTGTCCTGACGGCGTCGATGCGAAGTGGTTCACAAGATTCCACTTTGATCCTTCATCTGGCACATTGCCTTCCATCTCTTCGGCAACGACGCCCGTGGGCCGGCGCAGGCCCTGCCACAAGCGCTGAAAAAACAACCGGCTAGACGCGCCTGTCAGGGTATTCCCGCAGAGCGGTCGGACTGGCACATGACTTGCGATGACGGCATGGCCCACCGCAAGAGTGCGCCGCGTCGGCCAACCCGGACAAGCGCGGCGATGTTGAAAACGACCGGAGACATCCCACGATGGAAACCTTCTACGAGGTCATGCGCCGCAAGGGTATTTCGCGCCGCAGCTACCTGAAATACTGTTCGCTCACCGCGACGTCCCTGGGTCTGGCACCGTCCTTCGTGCCGCAGATCGCCCACGCCATGGAAACCAAGCCGCGCACGCCGGTGCTGTGGCTGCACGGGCTGGAGTGCACCTGCTGCACCGAGGCCTTCATCCGCTCGGCGCACCCGCTGGCCAAGGACGTGGTGCTGTCCATGATCTCGCTGGACTACGACGACACGCTGATGGCCGCCGCCGGCCACCAGGCCGAGGCGATCCTCGAAGAGGTCATGACCAAGTACAAGGGCAACTACATCCTCGCGGTCGAGGGCAACCCGCCGCTCAACGAGGACGGGATGTTCTGCATCCAGTCGGGCAAGCCCTTCATCGACAAGCTCAAGCACGTGGCCAAGGACGCCAAGGCCATCATCGCCTGGGGCTCGTGCGCCTCGTGGGGCTGCGTGCAGGCGGCCAAGCCGAATCCGACACAGGCCACGCCGATCCACAAGGTCATCACCGACAAGCCCATCATCAAGGTGCCCGGCTGCCCACCCATCCCCGAGGTGATGACGGGCGTGATCACCTACATGCTGACCTTCGACCGCATCCCCGAGCTGGACCGTCAGGGCCGCCCGAAGATGTTCTACAGCCAGCGCATCCACGACAAGTGCTACCGGCGTCCGCACTTCGACGCCGGCCAGTTCGTCGAGGCCTGGGACGATGAATCGGCACGCAAGGGCTACTGCCTGTACAAGGTCGGCTGCAAGGGCCCGACCACCTACAACGCCTGCTCCACCGTGCAGTGGAACGAGGGCACCAGCTTCCCGATCAAGGCCGGCCACGGCTGCATCGGCTGCTCGGAAGACGGCTTCTGGGACAAGGGCTCGTTCTACGACCGCCTGACCGACATCCACCAGTTCGGCATCGAGGCCAACGCCGACAAGGTGGGCGGCACCGCAGCGGCCGTCGTCGGCGCGGCCGTCGCCGCCCACGCCGCGATCTCGGTGGCCAAGCGCTCGCGCGACAGCGCCAAGGCCAAGAAAGCCGCCGCTTCCACCAACGCCTGACGCAGCAGAGGACGACAAGACATGGGTGCTTACGAAACACAGGGCTTCAGGCTCGACAATTCCGGCCGCCGCGTGGTGGTCGACCCGGTGACCCGCATCGAGGGCCACATGCGCTGCGAGGTCAACCTCGACAGCAACAACGTGATCCGCAACGCCGTCTCCACCGGCACCATGTGGCGCGGGCTGGAGGTCATCCTCAAGGGGCGCGACCCGCGCGACGCCTGGGCCTTCGTGGAGCGCATCTGCGGCGTGTGCACCGGCTGCCACGCGCTCACCTCGGTGCGCGCGGTGGAGGACGCGCTGGGCATCCGCAT
>Ga0265293_10009138_pt1 | contig 14357 bp, 11 predicted proteins | sample Munlanlewell138R_FD_192505 | JGI IMG/M metagenome (GOLD analysis project Ga0265293, IMG submission 192505) | Leachate microbial communities from a municipal landfill in Southern Ontario, Canada - Leachate well 138R | ecosystem: Engineered > Solid waste > Landfill > Unclassified | place: Canada...
AGATTCACGCCGCCGGGCTCCGCTATCATGGAGGAGGGCAGATAGTCAGCAAACTTAAAGAGGATGGTTATATCAACTCCTGTGCTATTGACCAACAAGAGACCTTTGCAGCAGGCCGCCTTTTTGCAAAGACAGAGGGTATAATACCTGCACCGGAATCCTGTCACGCCATAGCAGCAACCATCCGCGAAGCACAAAAAGCCAAAGAGGCCGGACGCAGTGATGTGCTGCTCTTTAACCTCTCCGGCCACGGCCTTCTTGATATGGCGGCTTATGAACTTTGATTAAGATCTTCCCTTCACGGAAAACCTTTATCCATGCGTATTAAAATAAATAGGTACATTTGAAATTTGATTCTATCAAACTACAATGGATAAAGAGAAGCTCCTGGTTAATAAATTAAAAAACGGCGACCATGGTGCCTTCATGCAATTGTATGAAGAGTACAGGTTGCCGCTTTACAGGTTTGCTTTCTCTTCACTTAATTCAAAGGAGGAGAGCCAGGACCTGGTACAAATAGTCTTCCTGAGGATATGGGAGAGACGCAATTTGATTAACCTTGACCTCAACTTTAAATCCTACCTCTACACTATAGCTAAAAATCAGGTTTATACCAATTTAAGAGCTCGCTTGTACAGAAAAATTGATGCGAAATACGATAAAGATTTGATTTCGAGTAAAGAAGTTGAATTTGATAAGATTGCATATAATGACCTTAGTACTCAGTTTGCTGTACTAGTAAATGAACTCCCGGAACGCAGGCGGCAAATCTTTTTAATGAGCCGGATGCAAAATAAGACTTACAGGCAAATTGCAAAGGAGCTCAATATCTCAGAAAACACTGTAGATACTCAAATTAGAAAATCTCTCAACTATTTCAGAAAAAAACTCAAAAATATTGATTTGTTTTTAGTATTTCTTACAATTACAGGAATTTGACTTTAGTTTCGATGGAGCTTTTACTTACGAATTGGGGTGCGTCAAAGCCGGTTGAGAAAAAATTATAGCAAAGACTTCACGGAAACCAATGTTTTAAACGTATTATATGGTGATGGGTGATTTGTGATGAATTAGTCAGAAATATTTAGATAAAAGATATGAGTAAGATTGAGATTAAGGAGCTTCTGGAAAGGTTGGCGCAAAATGGGGAGTCGAAATTTACCGGGTCTGAATTGAGGGAGTTGTATGGGATCTTTTCTGAGGAGAAGAGTAATGTAGATTTTGAGTCGTGGATTAAAGAGAAGTGGAGTGCGGTGTTTGAAGAGGATGGTGCAGAGGTGGAATTTAATAATAGTAAAGGCAGGAGCAATACATTTGTCCGTGTTTTCAGAATTGTGCGGAATGCTGCGGCTATCTTAACTATTCCGTTGATTATTGGAGTTTTATACTATTCAAGCCGCTCCGCTAAAAGCATTGAGACATTTGAATCGAATCTACATGCACTTGTAAAGATAGTTGAACCCTCTCAAGAGTATTACTCTCCTGCAGGTACTCGTTCAAAGATTATACTGGAGGACAGCACAGTAGTCTGGCTTAACGGAGCAAGCCGTTTGAAAGTAGCGTCAGATTTTGGAGGTAAAATAAGGATGGTTGAATTGACCGGAATGGCATACTTTGATGTTACTACCAATCAGGAGATTCCTTTTGTTGTGGCTGTGGGTGATATGAGCATAAAAGTTAAGGGTACAAGCTTTTCTGTCAATGGTTATGAGCCGGATAAGAGGATAGAGACTGTTCTGGTTGAAGGAGCTATTGAGATAAATTATGCCGGCAGAACTACAACACTATCTCCCTCTCAAATGGCAGTTTTTGTAAAGGGGAAAAACAGAATCGAGGTCACTTCGGTTAAAACGGAGCCCTACTCGTCCTGGAAAGAGGGCATCCTGATATTTGACAATACTCCTATGATTAAAGTGATTGAGACTCTGGAGAATGAGTATAATATTAAGATTTTTGTAACAGATCCTGCCATTATGCGCTATCAATTGCATGGTAAGCTGGATAACTGCTCAATAGCTCAAATAATGGAGTACATAGGATATACCTCTCCAATTGAGTATAAAATTGATAAAGATAAGATTACTATAAGCTTGAAGAAATAAAAAATAGAGACACAACATCCGGTTGAAAAGAGTGTCGTGTCCCTATCAACATTAATTATAATAATTAACTTAACAAATGTATGAAAAAACATTTCAAATTGCATGCTGAGCAGCAAAAATCGGCCGTTAAAGGGTGGTTTATCCTAAAATTGGCTACTGTGGCTTTAGCGTTAATGTGCCTACTCCCTTTGCAATCCTTTGCACAAGGCAAGAGAATTTCAATTGATGTTACCGAGAAACCTATGAGGGATTTTCTGGAGCAGATTGAAAAGTTGAGCGGTTATAACTTCTTTTATAATTCTCAATTGGTTAACTTGAATTACAACATTACAGTCAGTAAAAAGAATGTAGATGTGAGAGATTTGGTGAATGAGATATTCAGGAATACCAATATTGAGTATAAGATTGTTGATAAGCAGATTATCCTCTCATCAAAAGTAGTTGCCGGCGAGAAAACTGAACAAATCGGGACTAAAACCAAAGATGAGGATTCCAAGAAAATTATAACCGGAAGGATTCTGGATGAGTTGGGTCTTCCCCTGCCCGATTGCAGCGTTATGGTTGAGGGAACAACAGTTGGCACCACATCTGATAAAGATGGATTTTATGAGTTAGCAACCTCTGTAAAAGACCCGGTTCTGATATTCGGCTTTATAGGTATGAACACTCTAAAACTGAAAGCCACTACTTCAAAACTTGATGTTAAGATGACCGTATCACCTCAATCTATTGACCAGGTAGTTGTAACCGGATATCAGACATTTAAAAAATTCAACTCTACTGGTTCTCTAAGTGTGATGAAATCGGATGAGATAGACAGGCGTAGTGCCTCATCTCTGGAGCGTCTTTTAGAGGGTTCGATTCCGGGACTGACTGTATATCGTGGTGATTATCGTATCCGTGGCGGCAGTTCGCTCAATGCGGGTACCAAACCCCTGTTTATTGTTGATGATATGGAAGTTGAGTCCCTTCCAACCAATATGGATAATGTTGAAAATATCACTGTTCTCAAAGATGCGGCTGCATCTGCAATCTGGGGTTCAAGAGCTGCCAACGGAGTTATTGTAATCACAACAAAACGCGGAAAACAGGGCGACTATAGAATATCTTATTCGAATAATTTTAGAATCTCTGCAAAACCAAATTACGATGATCTGTATCGTGCAAATTCTGCAGAGCAGATATCGTATGAGAGAGAAGCCCTTGCTAATGGTATGTATTTTGACGGTTTATGGGAAAACAAAAGCGGATACTCACAATCTCTGGGATATATCCGTGATTTCTTGAAGGATAGAATATCTGAAAGTCAGATGAATAAAAACTTAGATGATCTTGCAAAACTTTCCAATAAGGATCAAATAGATGAATATTTGATTCGTAATGCTTTCACTCAAAATCATCTGATTTCCATATCGGGTGCGACAGATAAGGTTAACTACTATCTCTCCGGAAGTTATAACTCAAACATATCTTCATATGTCGGAGATAAGAGAGAATCTTTAAATATAAATTCGCGGACAAGTTACAATCTGACAAAGTTTCTAACTCTCCGTGCAGATATAAACGCAACATTCGGTAATAATGACAACGGTTACGGCAACCTTTCCTCCGGATTGTTGACTATGCTTCCCTACCAAATGATCAAAGATCCACAAGGCGCATTAGTATATGATTACACCTCATTCAATAGAGAAGCAAACAACTATTTCAAATCGGTAGGGCTTTATGAGAATGGAATAAATCTTTTAAATGAGGCCAATCTTTCCAACAATAAAAATGTTAGTACCGGCTATAAAGTACGCGTAGGATCTGATATAAAAATACTGGAAGGAGTAAACGTAGCTGTAGATTTTCAGAAAGAGAGAATAGGAACTGAGACAAAGAATGTACAATCAAGGTATTCAAACTATGTCTCCGGCGAGATTAACAGATTAACCACTATTGACGCGAATAATGTACTCACATTCAATTTACCCAATGGAGAAATTCTTGATTTACAAACCGCAAATACCGATGCTTGGACTTTAAAAGCGGTAGCAACTCTTAATCGTAACTTTGGAGAAGAGAGAAAACACTATGTTAATGCAGTAATGGGTGTTGAGGCGCGGAAACGTGTGACTACCAGTGAACAGAGACGTAAATTAGGCTATGATGATCAATTGATTTCATGGCAACCGATTAACCAAGTTCTACTAGAGAAGACAGGTGTGCCCGGATATTTTGGAAATGAAAGATATTATGCTTCCACTTATGACAGATTCGGTTATGGCGACAATAGAGAAGTCTCTACATTTGCCTCTGGGATATACACTTATGATGGTCGATACACTTTGAGTGCCAGCTTCCGTTTTGATGAATCTAATCTTTTTGGAGCCGATAAAAAATTCCGTCGTAATCCAATCTACTCATTTGGAGTCAACTGGAATATTTCTAATGAGAAGTTCTTCAACTCAGATATCATAAACACTCTGATTCTTCGTACTACACACGGGCTTACCGGTAACTTTGACCGTTCCGGTTCAACAACCCCGATAATGGTAGCCAGTCGTTCATATTTAGCTTCTGTAAATGGCTATATCACACGTATTACCACACCTCCAAACCCTTTTTTGAGATGGGAGAAAACCGAAAATACTAACTTCTCTGTTGAATTAGGTCTGTGGAATCGCCTTCACACAACTGTAGATATCTACTTTAATCATAGCAAAGACTTGTTAGGTAATCAAATATTAGATCCAACAACCGGATATACAACTGCACGAGTAAATGCTGCAAACATGAAAAACAGAGGTATTGAAGTTGCAATGTCCGGAGATATTGTGCGTATGAAATCTTTCATATGGGATGCCTCCTGGATTTTCGCATATAATAAAAATCATATAACCAATAACAAGATATCCGATGGTGCACCTGCGATTAATCGTGTAACAGGAACTACAAAATTTGTAGAAGGATACCCTCGTGAAGCTCTATGGAGCTATCGCCCAGCCCCTTTTGATGAGTTTGGAAACCCTATGCTCTACGGGAAAGATGATGTATTGGTTAAAAATGCAACAATCGAATCTTTGATTTCAACAGGAACATATCAGCCGAAATACAATGGCAGCCTCTCTTCCGGTCTTCATTATAAAACATTAAGTCTTAATTTCATGTTCGTTTATAACTTTGGACATCAATTTAGGATGGGTTATCCGGATATGAATCCTATGAATAGTTACAGCAGCCTTAACAAACTTGTAGCTAACAGATGGTCTCAAACAAATAAAGATAGTGATATTCCGGCAATGGTTACATGGGAACATTTTTATGATGGAAGAGAACGTGCGGCAATTTATTCAACGAACAGTATTAGGAGCGGTGATTTTATTCGCTTGAGAGAGATACTCTTTAATTATGAATTACCGGAGTCGATACTTAAAAAATCACCATTTAAGCGTGTAAGTCTCACAGCACAAGCCAATACTTTATGGTTATGGACTGCAAATAAAGAGAATTTGGATCCGGAAGCAATCGAACCTATTAAAGGAGGATTTTCGCTTAGAGAACCAAAGAGCTTTACATTTGGAATAAAACTTGATTTTTAATATAAAATACAGAAGTTATGAAACTCACAAAATATATAACAGCATTGGCACTTCTATTATTTATCACTTCTTGTGACAAATTCCTGGATGTTGTTCCCAAGGGTAAGGTAATTCCCAAAACTACAGATGATTATGATGGAATGGTGAAAGATCCGGCACATTCAAGTGCGGTATATCCATTGCCCGATATCTCTGCAGACTCTTTTGAAATGCCGGCATCTTCTCTCAATTCTGCTATTAACAGCTCGTCCGGGAAGGCCTATTTTTGGATGCCAACATTTTATAAAGATGAGGAGGATGATTCCGGTTGGAATAATCCGTATAAGGTTATTTACACAATGAATGTGGTTATAGCAAATGTAATGGACTCGAAAGATGGCACTCTTGAGACAAAGAGGAGGGTGATGGCAGAAGCAAAAGTAAATAGAGCCTATTATCACTGGATTATTCTCAGCCAGTATGCGCCGGCATATGATAAAGCCACAGCGACCAAAGACTTAGGAATCCCATTAATGTTGATGCCAAATTTTGAAGCAAAACCATCAAGGTCAACTATGGGAAAAACATTAGAGGCAATATTGGATGATTTAAATGTAGATCCTTCTTGGTTGCCAACATCGGGGGAGCCGGGTAATCTTTACAGAGTAACACGCCAATCTCTTCATGCCTTAAAAGCTCGCGTCCATTTCTATATGTATAACTATGATCTTGCTGCAGCGGAGGCAGACTTAGCATTGGCTATAAATAACAGACTTGAAGACTTCAACACCTATACTTTTATAAATCCGGCTTTGCCAACAAGCGGGGTAAAGAACCGTTCTGTCTATATTAACTCGCCTGAAGTTTTGATGTACAGAGGAAGCGGCTTTGGTACGATGAGTTCAATATTCAATGTAAGTGGTAAACTCGAGACATTGTACACCTCAGATGATTTTCGTCTAAAGTTCGGCTTTAGTAATATAGCCCGAAATGGCAAACCTACAGATGACGGGGAGAAAAGGGCAATTCAGGAGTTTACTGCGCTTATCGGTGTTCCGGAGATGATGTTAATCAAAGCAGAAGCTTTGGCTCGTAAGGGGGATGCAGGGGCTTTGACAATAGTTAACGACCTTCGCCGTAAACGTATTGATGCTACCAAATATGCACCTTTGACGGGCTCCGGTAAAGACGTTTTGTTAAGAATTGTTACGGAAGAACGGGAAAGGGAGCTTGCATTCTATGGGTTGAGATGGATGGATATGAAGAGACTGGGCAAGGAGGGTTTATTTACAACTACTCTTGTTAGAACAAACAGCACATCTACAAGTACTCTTGCTCCCAATTCACCGTTGTATGCATTTCCAATACCTCCAAAGGCAATGCAATACAATCCCAATCTGGTTCAGAACGAGCGTTCGAAATGAGGTTAATATTAGCAACGATATTCTTTATAATTACCTTAGGGGCAGAGGCTTCTGTCCCTAAGGGTTATAAAATTTCGGGTGAAGCAGAGGGGTTATCCGGTAGAATGGTTTATTTGGCATGTACAAGAGGAGGTTTCCAAATCATTGATTCTGCAAAAATTGTGGATGGGAAGTATCTGTTTGAAGGTGATTCGATAATTACCGACCGTTACTTTATTCGTTGCAGGCCACATAGTGTAGATCTAATTCTTGAGCCAGGAGCGGATATTCATATCAAGGAGTTCAACCGGAATAAGATAGAAATTAGAAAAGGTGGAGAACAGTTGCTTCTTAATCAATACTACAACTTTCTCCCCGAATTGGAACTGGACGAAAGATCGTTTGTTTTGAGAGAGTCGAAAAGAGTAGAGTACATCTTACATAATCCTAAAGGTATGGCGGCAATAGTTGCAGCAGCCGAGTGTTTGATGCCTACATATAAGCAGATGGAGACGATTTTTTCTTTGATAGATACTATCTCTTATCGTCACACTTATACATATAAAGATTTGGTGGAAAAGCGCAAGGCATTAGCAGGTAAATGGATGGTTGGCAAGACAGCTCCCGGATTTACAGCTCAAAGCATTGATGGAAAAAGTATAAACCTATCTCAATTCAGAGGTGAATATCTTCTGTTGGATTTTTGGGCATCCTGGTGCGCGCCATGCCGTGAAAAGGGTAGAGTGATAGCTAAAAATATTGATAAGCTAAAAGCTCTCGGCATAACAGTTATCTCATTGAGTATGGATGATGACAAAACAAGATGGATGGATGCGAGCGAGAAAGATGGTATAACCTGGATGAATCTCTCAGACTTGAGAGGATTGAAAAATAGCTCAATTGCTGCTGATTATCGCGTTACCTCTGTCTCGAGATTCTTTTTGATTGACCCTAATGGATATATAGTCAGTCAAGATCCCTCTCTTTACGATATCTTAAAGGGTAATCTTTCCCCGGAATCGGATGTTGACTGGAAATAAAATTTATTCCCAATTTACCTTACAAAAGTTTCCCATGTAGGTCGCCGGCAAGTTGCCGCTCTGCTGAGGTTTTTCATGTAGGTCGCCGGCAAGTTGCACTCTGCCAGAGCTAAGTTTGAAACAGATAAAAATTACAGATTATGAGAAAAATACAAAAAATTCTATTTACAATTACAATTTTATTAATGGCTAATCTAATGATTGCCCAGACAGATGTTATAATCAAAGGGACAATTAAAGGACTTAACGGAAATACGGTTAATCTTATGAATCGGGCTGCTCAAATTATTGCTACAGGAGTAAGCAATGGAGACAATTATGAAATAAAAACAAAAATGGAGATAGGAGATGGGCGTTTTCACATGATTTATGTACCATCTGTTGGCAAATATGGTGACTTACGGCATCATCCGCTTATTTTCTTTATGATGGGAGAAAAAACAATTGAGATTAATGGTGAGATAATGAGTGAACAATGGCTTGGAGATGAATTTTTACGCTATAAAATTGACAAGCAAGAGATTATTGGCTCAAAAATTAATGATGAGAAAGATAGAATCCAGACAGAAACGCCTTATCGTGAGGCAATAGCCAAAGAATCAAAAATACAGAACAAACTATTCTTTACATACAATAACGAAGAGGGGGGTATGACAGATGAAAATTTAAAACTCCTTAAAGAATCTGGGAATAAACTAAATGAGCTGTACACATTAAGTAATAACTATTATATTGAAAACATAGCAAATAACGGTAAAAGCATTGCCTATGCAGGACTGATGAACGAATGGCACAGAAATTCTCCGGTAGAGACTTTAGAAAAGATTTATAATATGTTTGACCCAAGTATAAGAAATGTGGGAGCTTTGGTTGATTTGAAGGCAAATATTGATAGAAAGAGAGGTGCAACTCCCGGAGGTTTGGCACCCGATTTTACACTCCCTGCTTTAAATGGAATGATGGTTACACTCTCTTCGTTTAGAGGGAAATATGTATTGATAGATTTTTGGGCTTCGTGGTGCGGACCTTGTATCAAAGAGATGCCTCATGTTATTTCTATTTATGAAAAATACAAAGATTCCGGTAAACTGCAGATTATTGGAGTTTCTACTGACAGAGAGGAGGATAAATGGAGAAAAAAAGTTGCAGAGTTAGGTGTTGATAAACAATATTTACAACTAATAGACAAGGGAGGTGAAACCGTTATGAAACCTTATGATTTTCAAGGTATTCCTTACTTAGTTATTATTAGTCCTGATGGTAAGATTTTGGATATCAACCTAAGAGGCCAAAGATTAATAGATACCATTGATAAGTATATGCAGAAATAATTTAACCTGGCAGATTTTAATGCTTTCTTGAATGAAAAATACGGCAAGAATGAAAATCCCGAATTTATGAGTAAATTAAAAGCTATGTTTTAGAAGGCGGGATGCAGCTTCTGCCAAAATTATTTGGATTTTAATTAAATGTAAAGTATATTTGTCATATTGTACTATATACTTTACATTTTAAATTAATAATATGGGGAAAAATCAGCTTGACTTACCTTTATTACCAACACCTTATAGGAAGATTGCTCTTGGGCTATTGATATTAAGTGTTCTATTTGTAGTAGTAACCAAAACAGAAATGTTGCTTATTGACAGGGGTACTGTAAAGACAATTTCAATGACTGGTATTCTTGTCTCGCTATTGGTTTTAGCATTGACAAAGAATAAGATAGAAGATGAGTTAACTTCACGAATCAGATTAAGAGCTTTTGCCGGCTCTTTTATTTTTGGGGTAGGATATACAATTGTTTGGCCTTATGTTAATATAATATTTCGGGATAGTTTCTTTTCAGAGAAGGGATCGACAGAGCTTTTACTGGCAATGTTCATCTTTTATTTTTTGATCTTTTATTCTATGTTAAAAAAACGGTAGTGATAAATTCAATTAAGATAGAAAGAGCCATAAGGAATATGACACAAGAGGAATTAGCAAATAGAGTAGGCGTTTCGCGACAAACAATAAATTCTATTGAAAAGAACAGGTATATACCTTCGACAGTGCTGGCCTTAAAAATATCAAAAGAATTTGATAAGACTGTAAATGAAATATTTGAGTTGGAAGAGGAAGATTAATGAATATTGTTCATAGTCTTGTGTAACCGATAATTTTACTTGGTACGGTGTGCAGCTTCGTTTATGAGGTGTTGAAAAATACCGAGGAATGTGTCGATTCCGTTTGCGGTAAAACCTTCCGGGTGAAACTGGACGCCGTAAATTTTTGTACTCCCTATCTTCTCTATGGCCTCCACCACTCCGTCGGGAGAGCGGGCGGTAATGCGGAATCCGGAGGCAATATCTTTAACTGCCTGATGATGGTATGAGTTGACTGAAACTTTCTCAAGCCCGGTCTGTTTATGCAGCAAAGAGCCTTTTTCAATTTGTATTGAGTGTGTCCCGTGGTATCGGGGAGCCTTTTGATTATGATTGATATTTGAGCTCTTAATCTGTGACGGGATATCCTGATAAAGGGTCCCGCCAAAGGCAACATTTAATAGCTGATGCCCTCTGCAAATTCCAAGTACGGGTAATCCGCGCGATATGGCCATCCTGACAAGAGCTATATCGAACGAATCCCGCTCCGGCGCCAGCTGTCCCAAAGCTTGCACAGGCTCTTCACCATACCATCTGAGGGGGTCCAAATCTTCTCCACCTGTCATTATTAGCCCGTCAATTCTGTCCAACATGTTTGAAATCAATGCAGTATCCTGAGTTAACGGTAAAACCACCGGCACTCCTCCTGCTCTTATAACAGATTCTACATAGGTAAGCGGAACCGAGGTTGCTACCCCTTCTCCCCAGGTAGAAGAGATGCCAATAACAGGTTTTTTCCCTTGCTGCCCATAAAGAGATATTGTGAATAAAGAGGATATGGCAATAAAAATGAGAGCTGTAATTAATGTACGTTTTCTCATAGTCATGAATTTTAGATAGCTACTTAAAATAGAGACAGATATCTGCGCTACTAACAAAGATAATAGAAAATGGAGATCTAATTGCTATATTTGTTAATCAAATTTAAATGGTATGGCTAAAGTTAAGAGGGGATGGTTCTGTACATCATGTGGAAATGAGAGCGCCAAATGGATGGGAAGATGCCCGGCTTGCGGAGAGTGGAATAGTTTAAAAGAGGAGATTATCTCTAAAGATACGGGAAGCGGTGCCAGGGGAATGAGTTTTTTATCTGACCGTACCCCAAAGCCACAACTCCTTTCACAGGTGAGCTATACGGATGAACATAGAATTTCCCTTAAAAACAATGAATTAGATAGAATATTAGGTGGAGGTTTGGTACCCGGATCAATGGTTTTAATTGGAGGTGAACCGGGCATTGGAAAGTCAACCCTTTCATTGCAGATTCCTCTCCATTGCGCCGAACTTAAAACACTCTATGTTTCGGGGGAGGAGAGTGCCAGGCAAATTAAGCTGCGCGCTCAACGGTTGGGCGGTATCCATGATAATTGCTACATTCTTTGCGAGACATTGCTGGAAAATATTTTGGATAGAGCTGCAGAGGAGCTGCCGCAACTGATAATTATTGACTCTATTCAGACTATTTACTCTCAAGTTATTGAAAGCTCACCCGGTTCTGTAACGCAAGTCAGAGAATCGGCTGCCGCACTACTTAAATTTGCTAAAGAGACCAATACTCCAGTAATTATAATTGGGCATATCACTAAAGATGGCATGATTGCCGGACCAAAAGTTCTGGAACACATTGTAGATGTCGTACTCCAGTTTGAGGGAGATACCCGCCACTCATACAGAATCTTACGAAGTATTAAAAATAGGTTTGGATCTACGGCAGAGCTGGCAATCTTCGAGATGATAAATACAGGACTGCGCGAGGTTAGCAACCCTTCGGAGATGCTTATTCCAATGCATAAAGAGAATCTCTCCGGTATTGCAGTTGCCGCCATGCTCGATGGTACACGCCCTTTTCTTATCGAGACTCAGGCGCTGGTAAGTACTGCTGCTTATGGTACTCCACAAAGATCTGCTACCGGTTTTGATGTAAGACGGATGAATATGCTTCTGGCAGTTTTGGAGAAACGAGCCGGATTCCATCTTTCGGCCAAAGATGTTTTTCTCAACATGGCCGGAGGACTTAAAGTTACCGACCCTGCATGCGATATGGCTGTTGTTTGCGCCATTCTCTCTTCAAACTTCGATGTTGCAATTTCACAACGAATCTGCTTTGCCGCCGAAGTAGGCCTCAGCGGTGAGATTCGCCCTGTTGCCCAAACCGAACGTCGTATTGCAGAGGCCGAAAAACTTGGCTTTGAAAAGATCTTTATCTCTACATTCGGGAAGCCCGCCGTTAAAAAAGCCCAAACAATTGAAATTGTAGCAGTACAAGATATTCCGGAACTTGTAAGGAAGCTGTTTAAGTGATATGGCTTTGACCAATTTGACTGTCAGATCAGAGTATAAAAAAGAGAGAGACACCCAAAACGCTTAAAATAGCTCCTATCACCTCAATAAGTGAGACTTTACGTTTGTAAAGTAGAATGTAAGGTATTAGAATTATTACGGGAGTTGTGGCCATAATGGTTGATGCTATCGCAGTATTGGTATATTGAACAGCCATTAGCGAGAGCGAAACTCCCACAAAAGGTCCGAAAATTGCTCCCATAAAGATAGCGCTTACAGCTCTCCGGTCTTTCAAACCGGCGCGAAAAACGGTAACTCTTTTTGTTAGAAGTATTATTAGTGAAAAACCTACCAATCCAGTAATAATACGTATCTGTGTAGCGGCGAACGGAATATAGCCGGCAACTTTTAATCCTTGTGCCGAAGCTGCGTAATGGTTCATACCAATCTTGCTTAAAACAATACCTAATCCTTGCCCCAAGGCACCGCCCAATCCGAGCAATACCCCTTTAATGGGTAGTTGGATGTGAATATCTTTTTTTGCACCTCTCTTCAATATAGAGATAGCTATCCCGGTGAGTGTTACTGTCATACCTAAAAGACCCATTGGAGAAAGCTTTTCGCCAAGCATCAGCCATCCGAAAAGAGCGGCAAACGGCGGAGCAAGAGTCATTAAAAGCTGTGAAAAACGAGCTGTAATTAAGATATAAGAGTAAAAAAGGCATAAGTCTCCAAAGACAAAACCCACCAGCCCGGAGAGAGACATCCAGAGCCAAGTCTTGCCATCGGCAGCTGCAGGAAGGAATGAGCCGGTAGTGAAGTAGAGCAGGCCTCCCAGTAAGAAGAGAGCAAAAAAGAGCCTGAGCAGATTTACTGTTAAAGATCCTATTCTGTTACCTGCAAATTCAAAGAAGAGAGCGGTAAGAGTCCATGAGACAGCTACTGCAATAGCAATCAGTTCACCAAAATATTGTTGCATTAATTTTTAATAAATAGAAATATATTCTGCAAATGTAAAACATTGATTTTAAAAATAAACTTTCTGGAGCTTCTAATTGTTTAAAATTCAAACAATGGTAAATCTATTAATAGTAATACCATCGCTATGTATTTGTTAAGAGAGGTTAAACAAGATGGAAAAGGAGAAGCCGCATGTACATATATATGATTCACAGGGAAGGCAACTTTGCTGTACGCAGGCCGAAAAGATCTACATAAAGGCAGGAGCAAAAGAGCTTTTAAAACACAATCATGGAGATAGGCACGTTCACGGGCATAAAGTCAAAGATACTCACGAACACGTTCATAGCCACAGTTTAGAGGACAAAAATTTATTCCAGCTTTTTTTACCGGCTATTATCTCTTTTGTGGTTCTTTTTGCTGCACTATTTCTTGATCACCTTATAAAACCGGATTGGTTTAATGGATGGATGAGGATTCTCTGGTACACATTGGCTTATATTCCTGTTGGTGTTCCGGTTTTAAAAGAGGCGCTTGAGAGTATTATTCATGGTGAAATTTTTTCTGAATTTTTTCTCATGGGGATTGCCACTATCGGCGCTTTTGCTATTGGTGAGTATCCCGAGGGAATGGCTGTAATGCTCTTCTACTCAATTGGAGAGGTTTTTCAAACTATGGCAGTTTCCAGAGCTCAAAACAGCATCAAATCTCTATTGGACGAACGCCCCGATGAGGTAACTCTTTTAAAAGATAATGAGCCTGTTATCATTAAAGCAGCCGATGCTGCCACAGGTGATATAATTTACCTTAAACCGGGAGAAAAGCTGGCTCTTGATGGCGAGCTTCTATCTGCAAGTGCCATCTT
>Ga0265293_10009139_pt1 | contig 14355 bp, 13 predicted proteins | sample Munlanlewell138R_FD_192505 | JGI IMG/M metagenome (GOLD analysis project Ga0265293, IMG submission 192505) | Leachate microbial communities from a municipal landfill in Southern Ontario, Canada - Leachate well 138R | ecosystem: Engineered > Solid waste > Landfill > Unclassified | place: Canada...
TCCCGGCGCCGATCTGGTTGGCGTGCACCCCGTACTCGCGCGACAACTCCGCGATGGTCTTCTCCTCGCGCGCCGCCTCCAAAGCGACCTTCGCCTTGAACTCCGGCGAGTGATTCCTACGCTTCCTCTTCATGCCAAACCCCTTTCGGGAAGCGTACCGCTTCCCACCTAAGGGGCCTGCCTAGAAACTGGGGTCCACCGCTCCTGCACGAACCGGACGTGGCCTGCATCAGTAAGGGCAAGGCGCATAAGCGTTACGAGTTCGGGTGCAAGGTGGCGTTGGCGGTGACGAGTCAGGGCGGCTGGGTGCTGGCCGCCAAGGCCTTGCCGGGTAACCCTTATGACGGGCACACTTTGAAAGCGACGCTGGAGCAAGCCAGCGACCTGACGGGCAGAGCCCTGGAGCGGGTGTACGTGGACATGGGTTACCGCGGGCATGATTACGAGGGGCCCGTCATCGTGAACGTCGATAAACGCCGGCGCGGCCGAACCCCGAGGAGCGTGTGGCGTTGGATGAAGCGTCGTTCAGCTATCGAACCGACCATCGGGCACCTGAAGGAGCATAAGCGCCTGAACCGGAACCGCCTGAAAGGCGCGCTGGGTGACAAGATCAACGCGCTGCTGGCCGCCGCGGCGTTGAACCTGCACAAGATCATGCGGGCCCCGGCCGGAATGGCAGCTCTTTGGACTCGATTCCTGGTTCGGTTGCTCAATGCCCTAGAACCCCGGCGGCGCAGCCCAGCGCCTTCTAGCGCGCTCTAACGCGATTCTTCAAGACCGACGAATTAGACTGAACAAGCTGGTGACCACGGAGAGCCAAGCCCTACCGTCGCTCGGCGGTAACGCCTATACGCAGCTCCAGGCAATCAATAGAACACCTTGAGAGCTCCGTCCAAATGCACGGGGCTCTCAAGATCGTGGCGTGTTAACGTGCAACTTACTTATCCAAACACCTGCTCAAACACTCGTAGGAAGTTGCCTCCGAGCACCTTGCGGACCCTTTCGTGCGAGTACCCGCGGGCAAGCATGCCGGCCGTTAGGTTCGGCATAGCTGCTACGTCTTCTATGCCGTCGGTCCGCATGGGTCCCACGCCATCGAAGTCCATGCCAAGCCCAACATGGTCCTCACCGATGACTTCGATCATGTGGTCCATGTGGTCGAATATGGGCTCGAATGGGGCCCGCTCTTCAAAGGGCCCGAGGAACCGCGGGACCGGAACTACGCCCACTACGCCACCGGTTGCGGCCACACCTTCCAACTGAGCGTCTGTAAGGTTTCGGGAGTCGGCATGGACGGCGAAGGCGTTTGCGTGTGTGGCCACGACAGGGCGCTCCGCCATACCAAGGACGTCGGAAACCCCGAGCGGGCTCAGGTGAGAGAGGTCGATAAGTATCCCCAAGCGGTCACACTCTCGTACCAGTTCTCGACCGAACACGCTCAACCCACCAGCGTGAGGCATCTCACCCAGCCCATCGGCCGCTTCGTTGCGGCGATTCCAGGTCAGGCCCAGCACCCTAAGCCCAAGGCGATGCATAATTCGCAGCGCCCTTACGTTACCCCCGAGCCCCTCGGCGCCTTCCATCCCGAGAAACAGCGCTACTTCGCCATTCAGCTTCGCTGTATGAACATCCGCGCTGGATGTAGCGATACGGGCAAGCCCGGGGAAGGCATCGAGCTCTTGGTAGAGAACGTCTATGAAGTCTACCGACTGCCGGAGACCATCCCCTTGGCGTTGGCCGCTCACGAACGTGGCCATGACCTCTGCCGTCAGCCCGCCTTCGCGAGCACGGATAAGGTCGAACTGTCCTAGGTCCGATCGTTCTCCTAGTCGCCGTTGGCCCTCGATGACTCGGCCGAGCGTGTCGCAGTGAGTGTCGATCACTACGGCGTCGGCATGCAGGCGCCTAACCTCGTCAGTCACGTTTGGGGTGGTGCCGGCTGTTACTGCCGGCACCCTTGAGTCAGAGGTTCCTGAAGATCTCACGGCTACTACCCGTATCTACGGCGGCGAGGAACTGCTGGTACCAGGGCTGGAAGACGGCGTGGCCACCCGTTCGGGCCATAGCAGTCTCCCACTCGCCCAAGCTCTCCCAGGTGGACGTCCAGACGAACTGGCTCTGGGACGCGCGACCGTGAAGCATCTGCTGGTTCTGCCCCGACCAACCGAAGGCCGGCCAGACCTCGTTCTGCCCCTGCGTCATGAGACGCTTGGCTTCTGCGATTTGCTCCATCCGGACGCTGTATGCGCTGCGTATCTCGATACGGCCAGGTGTGCCATCTAGCGGCTCGGTGCTTCCGAACGGTGTGAACACTTCGCGCTCAGCGCCGTATAGCCTCAGTTTGTTGAGTTCAGCCGACCAGGATTTGTAGTCGGCCACGTCGCCGGTTCGCTTCATCCCGGCTTCCCACTCGGCCATGGAGGACCACGTGGAGGACCATACGAACAACGACTGCTGGCAGTGCCCGTGGAGCATCTGTTGCAGGCGTCCGCCCCACTCCAGTTGGGGCCACACCTTCTCCCTGCCTTCGCGCCACAATGCGGTGGCGTCACGTATGTCCTTGGCGCGTACTACGTATGCGCTTCGTACTTCGATCATCGAATCGACACCGAAGGTGCCGAGCGGTTCAGCCCCACGCAGCCAGTCATGCTCACATCGCCTCGAAACCGAAGTCGGGGTTGAGCTTGCCGCCGCCAGACATCTCTTTGCCATCCAAGTACACGGTCGGCGTGGCGAGCATTATGTCCATGTGGTACGGGCTAAGGCCGACGGTGCCACCAAACTTGGGATCCTGGTATCCGAACCCGAAGTCGATAGCTGCCAGTAGACGTTCGTCCTCGATCATGTTGCCAGAGATCCCAGCTTCTTTGTTGAGTCCAATGCTGAAGTGGCACAGTTTGAAGATGACGGGATCGTTACGGCTCTCCAGCCACGTCCGCATGGCAACAGCTTCCTTGCCGCCGATTACTTCAGTAATGACGCCGTTCACCATGGTGAAGGAGTAGGGGGTGTTCACTACGCCCTGCACGCTGTCGCTTGCATCGATGACGATTGTCCCGTTGATTGTCTCCTCTACAGGCGCGATCGAAACCTGTGCACCCGGGAAGAAGTCAACCTCGCCGTCTTCTGTTATGGCGCCATCACCAACGATGCTCTTCCGCGGAGCAAGCTGGAAAGTAACATCTGTTCCTTGGGGCGAGGTGACGCGGCACTCCTGTGTGGCGTCCCACAACGCTGCGATCTTGTCGGCGTTACGCACCATGGCGTCGAAGTCGGTGTCGAGTAATGCGCGAACTACGTAGTCCTCGATCCCTTCGACGACGGTGGACAGCAACCTAGTGCCGTTAGCGCGGGCCTCGATCATTGCCGGATTCCGCACGACGCCACCGCACAGTGCGAGCACCATCCGACTCGCCCGGATTGCATCCGACAGGATTGGACCGGGCAGACTGGCGCTACCGCGGGCCAAACGCGGCTTTATGATCAGCTGGGCGTCGGCACCCTCCCGAATCGCGGCCGCGAGGCACGCCTCTGCCAGCACTAGGTTCGTAGCGGTATCTGCGACGATCAAGAGCGGATCGCCTTTCTCCGGCTTCATGAGAGATTGCATGATCTTTGTAGAAAACTCGTCCCAGTACAAGAATTCGTTCATTGCTTTAGCCTCCAGTTGCTTTGTGTGTTCTGACTGTTGGTGTGCGGTCTAATTGGGTTGCCGATGAGCCGAAGGCTTCCCGGCGGTGCTCGAGAGTCGTGGTCAAGTGGCGATGTCACCAGACGCCCGCTTTGGCGCCGCTAGCTTCGTTCACCGGTTTATCCCGCTGGGATCGAGCCAGTCACGGACGATTATGCCCACTAAGTTGAAACCGACCACCACCGCGAAAAGTGCGAGTCCAGGGAAAGTAGTGATCCACCAGTGACTGAGGAGGTAGTCGCGTCCTTCCGCAACCATGCGACCCCACTCTGGAGTTGGCGGCTCTACGCCCAATCCCAAGAAACTGAGACCGGCAGTAGTTAGCGCCACGAGCCCAATGTCTAGCGTGATCCTGACCAACACGGGGTCGAAAGAGTTAGGTACTACGTGCCGAATGAGCGTGCGTTGCTGCTTGGCGCCAAGCGCGGTACTGGCAATGACGAACTCGTTGTTCTTAGTAGCAAGAATCTGGCCCCTGACAAGGCGTGCGTAAGACGGCCACCAGGAGAGACCGACCGCGAACATCGTTTGCCAAAGGCCCCTACCGAGAGCAGCGTTGATAGCGATTGCTAGAACCAGGAACGGGAAGGCCAGCATCACGTCGGTCACCCGCATGAGAACCTCGTCCACCCATCCACCGAAGTAGCCGGCAACAGCTCCGATGATTGAGCCGATAGACACGGCGAGCGCCAATACAACTAGAACGCTGACGAGCGTTGCCCGGGCGCCGTGCACCACGCGGCCGAAGACGTCCATCCCCAAGTGATCAGTTCCAAACCAGTGCTCGCTTGAGGGGGGCTTCAGCCGCTCTGAGAGGCTGACGAGTGTAGGATCGGCCGAGCTGAACAGCCCGGGGACCATAGTGGCCAACAGGAACAGAGCTATGAACGGCAAGCCGATGGCAGCCACGGGGTTCTGACGGACTGCGCGAGCGAAGCGGCTCCGGTTGCCGCGCCGGCTCATAGTCGCCTGAATGTTCATGAGTACGAGATCCTTGGATCGAACATTCCGTATAGCAAGTCGGTGAGGAGGTTGACAAGCATGAACGCCAAGGTGGTCGCCAAGGTCACACCCATGATCACTGGCATGTCGAGCATGAAGATTCCCACCCACGCGTATGTGCCGATACCACCCCACGAGAAGATGATTTCTATTAGGATCGTGCCGCCTAGAAGGAAGCCGACCTGAAGGCCAATCGTTGTGAGTGTAGGAAGCATCGCGTTCCTTAGGGCATGACCGAACACGACGATGCGGTTCGGCACCCCTTTCGCTCTCGCTGTTCTCACATAGTCAAGGCGCATGACATCCACCATGGCTGCGTGAGTAATCCGCGCTACCGAAGCGATTCTCCCGATCGCGAGGGTGATGCCTGGCAAGATCAGATGCCTGGCCGCATCTATGAACGTCGACCACTGGCCTGCCAACAGCGCGTCGATGGTGTACATCTTCGTTATCGAAGGTGGCGGAACCAACTGCCAACCTAGGCGCCCTTCAAGTGGCAGCCATCCCAATTGCCCAGCAAAAATGTACTGAAAGACCAGGCCTGCCCAGAACACAGGTAGCCCGACGCCAGTAAGTGCCAGGAACAGAATCGTTGAATTGAGCCATGGCACCTTCATTGAGCCCGTCATCACACCGAGCGGGACGCCGATAACTATGGTCAGGATCATGGCGAAAATCGTCAGTTCGAGCGTTGCGGGCATGTAGTTCAATAGCTCGGTGATCACCGGGCGTTGCGTGCTGAATGACAACCCGAGGTCACCCGTTACCAGGCGCCCAAGGTAGACACCGTACTGAACTATCAAGGGTCGGTCAAAACCGTAGCGTTCTCTTACCGCTTCTATCTGTTCGGCTGTTGCGTAACGACCCGCGATCTCGCGTGCCGGATCGCCAGGCAGCATGTTGGCGATTATGAAAGTCACGAGCGTGACTCCGAACAACACTGGCAGTGCGGTGAGTAGGCGCCGAAGTGAATAGAGAATCATGCCGCTCCTGGGCAGGGTACGCACCAACGGGAGGTGCGTACCCTAAAGCCGGCTCCTAGGGTTTGCCGTCTAGGCGGACTGGATAGATGTGAACGGTTACGGAGTGTAGAGGCGAAGCCAGGAAACCACTCACGTAATCACGCTGCGCAGAGAGCGTTCTTCCGACGACTACGTTCATGTAAGGCACGTCGTCCAACCAGATCGCCTGAGCCTCCGTGTACAGCTCGTTACGCCGTACCGGATCGAGCTCGCTGCGACCTTCCTGAATCAAGAAGTCGAAGCGTTCGTTGGCGTAACCGGCGAAGTTGAGCTGACCAACCTGCGAGGAATGGCCAAGTGGGTACAGGAACACGTCCGGGTCGGGGTAGCTCGGGTACATCCAAATGGTCCCGAGGTGAGGCGCCGTCTCCGGGTTCGTATAGAGTTCGATCTTGGCGGACCACTCCACAGCGATTGGCCGAATAGTGATTCCAAGTTGAGACGCAGCCGACTGGAAAATCTGCATTGCGGCTGTCTCTTCCGGTGCGGTGCCTTGGTACGCCATTTCGAGCGTCAACCCACCATCTGATAGGCCGGCCTCCGCCATCAGGCGCCGGGCTTCCTCGAAATCGGTATGCGAGGGGGCGATGTTCTCGTCGAAGTAAGGAATCCCTGGAGCGAACGGACCCCTAGCTACATCCGCGAGTCCCTGCCGAATCACGTCGACGTGCCCGGCATAATCGTAGATGAGGGAAAGGGCACGACGCACCCGCACATCGTCGAGTGGCGCACGCCGCGTGTTGAAGGCGAAGTAAAGCTGGTTGAAGGTCGACTGCGTTTCTGCGACTATGCCCGGACTGTTCTGGATTTCGCTGAAAACATCGGCGCTGCCCAATCGAATCCAGTCCACTTCTCCACGTTCGAGCGCCAACCTTCTAGTTGTCTCTTCGCGTATCACACGGAAGATGGCGCGTTCAGCCTGCCCTTCTTCCCAACCTTGCCAGTAGTCTGCGAAGGCTTCGAGCGTGTACTGCTGCTCTGGCTGGAACGCCGTGAGCTGGTAAGGCCCGCTACCAGCCGCGTTGCTCTGAAGCCACGTTTGGCCCCAGTCGCCATCGCGCTCGTTTGCCCGAACAAGGTCAGCGTTGAGGATGTATAGACGAGTAAGGGCAGGGATCATCCCCGGGAATGGGGCTGAAAGATGAACGTTGACAGTGTTCTCGTCTACTGCCTCGGCCCGAGCCACGTTGCCGAAGTTCCTGTAGGTACCCGTTTTCAGAGCGAGCATGCGTTCGAACGTGTACGCCACGTCTTCGGCGCCCAGCTTTGTGCCGTCATGGAAGAGGACGTCGTCGCGCAGTTGGAATGTGTATACGAGCCCATCGTCCGAAACGGAGTAATCGGTTGCCAACTCTGGGACCACATCAGCGGTTCCAGGGATTACCTGGTAAAGCGTGTTGTAGATGTTGATCGATGGGGTGTTGACTTCACTGTTGCTGCCAGCCAACAGGGGGTCGAACGTGGGCGGGGCGCCGCCCAGGCCGATCACAAGCGTCTGCGACTGTGACGGTTGCGCGCCGACAATCTGCGTGTATCCCATCACGATTAGCGCGATGAGGACGTGAGCGACAGTCTTCATTGGATAAACCTCCGTGAGCTGTTCACCTACGAGTGGGTGGAGGTGGGCGACTTAGCCGCCTCGCTCTTCCCGGTCCGAATTCACACCAAGCTTGATATGTCTGATGATATGTCACAGGAATCTGGCTTGTCAATGTCGCGCGGATGAGGCGGCTATACCCCAGGCGCCAGGCGAGACGGCAGGACAGGATCCAGCCGTAACCGCCGGGCGCTCCGGCAGCCCGAAGGTCGCGAGGCGTTGACAAGATCCGAACATAGGGCGATAGTGATACATTACCTGATATATAAGGAGGTCGGTCTATTCAGATCCGTATGCGTAGGCCCGGGCGCTAAACCCGTCGCCCGCTCGTCAATCCACCAGGAAATGGGAGCATTATGCAACGACAAAAGAAAAGTGGCGGTCCTAACGCCCCGCAAGTCCTACTCGCCATGGCGGCTCTGTTAATCGGCGCATTGGCGTTCGCCCAGAGCGAGCCAAAATACGGTGGCACTTTCATCGTTGGCCTAGCCGGCGAACCGACCAACATCGACGTGCTCACGGGTTCACTGATTACTGGCGTCATCACTAACCTAGTGTGCGAGGGCCTCATAGCCGATGACGTTATGGCGGTCGGCAGCACCTTCGCTGATCTGGTGCCAGTACTGGCGCGTTCGTGGACCGTGTCTACGGACGGACGTGTTTACACGTTCGACTTGCAACGCGATGTGAAGTTCCACGACGGCACCGACTTCAACGCTGACGCCGTCTATATGAACTTCGAGCGTTTCCTGAACCCAGATTCATACGTCTATGACGCAGTTGCCCGTAGTGCTGTGGCCAGCCGGGTGCGCCGCATCGAGAGCTACCGGGTAGTCGACGACCATACGTTCGAGATTACGCTCACCGGACCCTGGGGCTCATTCCTCCGTAACTTCAAGCACCGCGCCTTCGCCATCGTGAGCCCGGCCGCGCTTGAAGCGGGCGCCGGCCAAATGGACCACAACTACCTGAACTGCACCGGTCCGTTCCGAATGGTTGAACGCGAGCAGGGCGTAAGAGTTGTCCTCGAGCGCAACCCCGACTACTGGAACTCTGAGAACCGCAACGGCGGGCCCTACCTTGATCGCGTGATCTTCCAGGTGATTCCGGACGCCTCCGCTCGCATAGCTGCGCTCCAGACCGGGCAGATCGACCTTGACATCGACATCCCCGCCGACCGCGTTGCTGACCTGTCACGCGATCCCAACATCACCGTAGAGCTTCCGGGGCACCCCCACGTCTACTATCTGGTTCCGAACTACGCTCACCCGGCAACAAATGACCTTCGCGTAAGACAGGCCATCTGGCACGCCATAGACGTGGATGGAATGATCACGAGCCTGTTTGGCAACACGGCAATACCGCTCTCCAGCCTGATGCCGCCCGGCAACCCCGCTTACCGAGCCGACTTCGAGCGCCCGTACCCCTTCGATCCCGAACGGGCACGAGAACTTCTAACCGAAGCCGGCTACGAATCCGGACTGTCTCTGGAGTACATGTTCCCGATTTCCGGCGCTTCCTACATGGATAGCCCACAGATCGCTCAGTGGATTCAGAGTAATCTCCGCGACGTCGGAATCGAAGTAACACTCCGGCCACTAGAAGTAGCGGCGTGGTCATCGGCCCTACAGCCAGGCCTGACGCCCGATTTGGCGTTCGCCATCAACGGTATCCAGAGCGTGGGAGACGATCCGAGCTTCATGGAGCAGTACTTCCACTCCGCCAATCACCGGCCCAACGGCTCCAACTTCAGCTTCTACGTCAACACGGAGCTAGACGCTCTCCTGGACGCCGCCGCGGTCAAGACGGACGAGGCTGAGTGGATCGCCGCGTACCACGCCGCCGAGGACGAACTGCTTAGCGACGCCGGCGTCTTCCCGCTAGCCCACTACAAGCACCCGAAGGCGTACGGCGCGAGCGTTCAGAACCTCCAACTCGGGCCCTCATTCTGGTTCGACCTCACTGAGGTCTGGCTCGACTGAGCGCCCTCGCCCCGGCGGGCCTCCTAAGCCCGCCGGGGAGGACCTTTGCTGATGCCTACTTTCCTCATACGCCGCCTGATCCAGACCATCCCGGTGCTTCTCGGGGTGAGCATCGTCGTCTTCTTGCTCATCAAGCTCGTGCCTGGCGACATCGCGTACGCACTGCTCGGCAACGAAGCAACACCGAGCGAAATAGCTGAGCTCCGCGAAGCGCTTGGCCTAAACGCTCCTCTACCTCTGCAGTACACGAGGTGGCTGGGCGGCGTGCTGCAGGGGGATTTCGGTCAATCACTCGAGTTCCGCAGGCCCGTGACCGAAATGGTCGTCTCGCGACTGAAGAACACACTGATACTGGCGCTGTCAGCGATGCTGCTGTCTACGATCATTGGCGTTCTCGTAGGGGTCTTGTCTGCTATCAGGCCGAGGTCATTCATCGATCGGTTAGGGACGCTACTCTCCTTGTTCGGGAATAGCATGCCCGCCTTCTGGATTGGCATCCTGCTAATCCTCACCTTCTCACTGAACCTCCGCTGGTTCCCAACCGCTGGGATGCAGTCCATCCGCGGCGACGGGGGCGCACTTGACCTTCTCTGGCACCTCGTTCTACCCGCCATAACGCTGGCCAGCCTCTCTATCGCCACGGTGGCGCGCATGACGAGGTCGTGCATGCTCGACGTCATCAAACAGGATTACGTGCGTACCGCACGCGCAAAAGGGCTAATGGAGCAGGCAGTGGTGATCCGTCACGGGTTACGTAACGCGCTCCTACCCATCGTCACTATCCTCGGGCTGCAGCTCGGATACATGCTCGGCGGCGCGGTTCTTACCGAAACCGTCTTCTCCTGGCCCGGCGTTGGGCAGCTCCTATACCGGGCGATAAGCACGCGGGACCTTCCACTCATTCAAGGCGGCATCATGATGATCGCTACCGGCTTCGTCTTCATCAACCTGGTAGTAGACATCCTCTATGCCTACTTAGACCCTAGGGTGTCGGCTCGATGAGCAGTAAGGCAGCAGTCCTCTCCCCCAACACTTCACAGCGCCGCAACGAGTCGGCCCTCCGGGCCGCGCTAAGGCGGTCCCTACGTAAGGATCGCCTAGCGTGGTTCTGCGCCACCGTTCTAGGCGCGATCTTCCTCGTGGCGCTGTTTGCTCCATTAGTGGCTCCCCACGATGCTTTCGCTATCCGCCCGGAGCTGCGGTTAGCACCCCCGGGCACAGGCCCATACTTGCTAGGCGGCGACGAGCTCGGTCGCGATCTTCTCTCACGCCTGATTATCGGCTCCCGTAACTCGCTCATCATCGGCTTCACACCGGTGATCTTGGGCCTCCTTGTCGGAGGCGTACTCGGCTTAGCCGCCGGTTACTTCGGAGGCTGGTTCGACGACCTCACCATGAGGGTCATCGAAGTCTTCCAGGCCTTCCCTTCCATACTGCTAGCGCTGGGAATCGCGGCGGCCATCGGGCCAGGAATGGCCAACATAGTCTTTTCGTTGTCGGTCATCTCTGTGCCGTACTTCGCCCGGATGATCCGCTCCTCCACGCTTGCCACACGCAACCAGGACTTCGTTCAGGCGGCGATCGCTCTGGGCTGCACCACGCCCCGGGTGATCTGGCGACACGTACTTCCCAACATTCTCTCTCCGATCATCGTGCTCGTAACACTACAAGCCGGTCGGATGATGGTCTTCGGCGCCGGTCTTAGCTTCCTTGGACTAGGAATCACGCCACCGAACCCCGACTGGGGCGCCATGTTGAGCGCCGGTCAACGGTTCCTTGCCACGGCACCACACCTAGCTACCATCCCTGGCCTGGTCATCTTCACGGTGACGGCCTGCCTAAACATCGTCGGTGACGCGATCAGGGACATCCTGGATCCGCATCAGCAATAGAAGGAGGAATACGATCGATGAAATACTCAACCCTGGGCCGGACTGGCGTCAAAGTGTCCAGTCTATGTCTTGGAACTGCGAACTTCGCAGACCCAACACCACTCGATGAATCCAAACGCATCATTGATGCGGCTATCGATGCCGGGATAAACCTCATCGATACCGGCGATAGCTACGCCAACGGAAACGCTGAAAAGTACATAGGCGAAGCCCTCAAGGCCAACGGCAAACGTGACGAAGTACTAATCGCCACCAAAGTCCACTTCCCGATGGGACCCGGGCCCAACGACCGAGACAACAGCTACTTGAACGTCATCCGTGCCTGCGAAGCCTCTCTCAAACGCCTCCAGGTCGACCATATAGACCTCTACCAGATTCACCGACCAAGCGAACTCGTTCCCGTCGAGGAGACCTTGGCCGCCCTCGATTACCTGGTGAAACAAGGGATGGTCAGGTACGTGGGCAGCTCCACTCACCCGGCATGGCGCGTAATGGAAGCCCTGATGGTGAGTGAGCGCCGCAACTTCGTTCGCTACGTGTCCGAGCAACCGCCCTACAACCTCCTTGACCGCCGCATAGAGAACGAACTCGTGCCGCTATGCCAAGCGCACGGCGTGGCCATCTTCCCTTGGTCGCCAATGGCCATGGGAATACTCGCTGGCCGTTACCAGGACGCGGACGCCCCGCCGGCGGACTCGCGGGCAGCTCTACGCGGGGGGGTCTACGCCCAACGAGTCACGGCGCGCGGCATAGAAGTAGGCAAGGCGTTCTCACAACTAGCCGCCGACCTCGGCTACTCAGCCGCCCAACTGGCCATCCTCTGGACTAAGAGCCAACCCGGCATCACTGCACCGCTCGTCGGCCCGCGGGACGTCGCGCAACTCGAGCACCTACTCCCGGTACTCAACCAAACCCTTTCTGAAGAAGGCATGGAAGCTTGCGACCGACTAGTTCCCCCGGGCGCAGCCGTGGCCAACTTCCACAACTCAGCCAACTGGATGAAAATGCCAGTCCTCGCCTAACCCACAAAGATACTCGCAAAGAGAGAAGGAGCAAAACATGAACCCAAGAATCACAATCGAGTTCTCCGGTGGCGGCCGCTTCCAAGCCGAACTCTACGCCGACCAAGCCCCTAAATCCACCGCCATCATCCTCGCCCGCCTACCCTTCGAATACACCTTTTTCCAAAGCGTCGTCTCCGGCCACGCCCTCGTATGCCTCCCCCCCGACATGACCATGCCCCGAGAGAACCAAAGAGTCTCCGCCATAGAACCCGGCACCCTTTCCTTCCTCGTAAAAGACGAACCCGTTCTCGTACCCGACGAAATCTACCTCTCCTACGGCATCTTCATCTCCCGCGGCCTCACCGTCGACATGAAACAACCCGTCAACGTCTTCGGCAAAATCCTCGGCGACCTCACCGAATACAAAACCGCCTGCCGCCGCGTACACATGCAAGGCGCAGAAACCATCAAATTCCTGCCCGCAGAATAGGCAGCCGGACTTGACGATCGCCATCTCTTCATTCACCCCTGCTCCAGCGCTCGACCTCTCGAGCCTGCACGAGCGCGCTAGCCTCAACGAAGCGCTGACATCGGCACGGACCTGGCTAGCCACATACAAAACGCAACCAACAAGAGTTGCGCCCTCCGGACGGGAAATCCCGGTCCACAACCCATCTGATGGGGCCGAGACGCTTGGCAGCTACAACTTCTCCGCACCCGAACAGTTAGACGCCGCACTCGAGCGCGCATGGCAGACGTTCTCGTCCTGGCGAGAGACCACACCGGAGGAGCGTATTGCGCTCCTCCAGCGAGTAGCCAGCTTAATGCGTGCCGAGAGGAGGGAACTGGCAGCTACCGTTCTCTTGGAAACGGGGAAGGTGTGGGCCGAAGCGGACGGCGAGGTTGCGGAGTCCATAGACTTCCTGGAGTACCACCAGCAAGTGTATAAGGCCATGCTCAATAGGGCTGAATCGGCGGTACTGCCACACCCCCGGGAGCGAAACGAGTACAGGTACGTGCCACTAGGTGTCGGAGTACTACTGCCACCATGGCCATTCCCCATCGCTCAGCTAACCGCCATGGTCAGCGCAGCAGTGGTGACCGGGAACGCAGTGGTGGTTAAACCTGCCCCATGGGCCTCTTTGACCTCCGCTCGGGTAATAGATCTGTGGCGCAGGGCCGGCGCTCCCACCGGACTGATCGAGCTGGTGTTCGGGACCGGTGCCGATGTCGGCCGCTATCTCACCCGCCACCGGCGCACCCGGTTCGTCGTTCTGACAGGCTCTTCTGCCACTGGCAGCGCCGTGACTGCCGACCTGGCCAGTAGCGCTGAGCAACGACCGTGGTTCACTCGCCTGAGCATGGAACTGTCCGGTAAGAATCCAGTGGTGGTGGACGCCACCGCGGATCTGGAGCTAACCGCCAAGGCCATCGCCGAGGGCGCGTTCAGTTTTAGTGGTCAGAAATGCTCAGCCGGCACACGCGCCATCGTGGTTGCCGATGTCTACGACGAGTTCTTGGAGCGGATGGTGGCACAAGCAGAAGCAATGACTGTTGCCAACCCGGCCGGCTTTGAAACGGGCACGGGCCCGCTCATCAACGACTCAGCCGCAGAGCGCCACAGAAGAGCGGTGGCATCGGCGAAACAGGAAGGTTGCCGCGTTCACGCTGGTGGAACCTCGCCCGCTGGCCCTAACTACGTCCGGCCCACGGTGATCGAGGACGTGGCCATGAGCTCACCTCTGGCACGAACGGAGTGGTTGACACCGATCCTAACTGTGACCTCGGCCAAGAACGTGGAGGCCGCCCTGCAGCTAGCTAACGACTCCCCTTACGGCCTGACCGGTTCGTTCTTTTCGAGTACGGAGCGGCACGTGGAGTTAGCGGCTAGAACCATGATGGTGGGTAGCCTCTATCTCAACCGCAAGCCCACGGCTTCCGAAGTGGGTTTCCACCCGTTCGGCGGATTCGGACTCTCCGGCACGGACGCAAAGGCGGGCGGGCCAGATTACCTGTTCAACTACGTACAGCCACAACTAGTGACCCGAGCGAAGTAGCTCGGGTCACATCCTTCTTGGCTCTTACGAAGGTGGTGCGCTTACTGCGAGTAGTCGTGAGCCAGCCGGCATACGGTATCTACGGCCTGCAGGTAATCTTCAACGTCC
>Ga0265293_10009140_pt1 | contig 14354 bp, 26 predicted proteins | sample Munlanlewell138R_FD_192505 | JGI IMG/M metagenome (GOLD analysis project Ga0265293, IMG submission 192505) | Leachate microbial communities from a municipal landfill in Southern Ontario, Canada - Leachate well 138R | ecosystem: Engineered > Solid waste > Landfill > Unclassified | place: Canada...
GCCTAACAAAGTGTATAAGCAATAGCCATTAGGCGTTTTAAACTATTGCAGTTGTTAATATTTAAGTTTCCAATTCTAATCAAGTTTAGTGTTCGGCTACTTGCCATACACAAACCGTTGTGTGTAATGCTATGATAAGTCGTACCTAAATGATGGGCAGTTAGAATCAATCTTTGATAATTTATCTGCCACCGAATTAAATTTCTTGCAAGTGTTGTAGTATTCAGAACTAATACCTAAAAGCATTTTATGTCCACAACTATATGATTCAAAAACGTATTTAGTTTTCTTGTAAAGACTTTTTAGCCTACATTTTAAAAACGCTTTTCTCATAGCTCTTCTTTTAAGTTGCCAATACTTTCTAATTTAGTTTCGATAGGCTTCCATGTTTTAGTTGCCTTAACCACTTTAGCGTTCAACTCTAAACAAAAGTTGTTTGTCTTTTTTTGAAACCAAATTGCAACTGAATCAAACCCGTTTGTCAATTCAATCATTTCTCCGTTTAATAATCTATTTTTCATTTTAATTAAATTTATCTGTTAATACTCGCACTACACACAACAATATGTATAGTGCATTTTCGTGCCTCAAACGACACCATACCACCATACGTTATAAGCCATTTAATCTTCGGCTTCTTCTATTGCCTTAATCTTTTCTTCAATAACAGAAATTGCTGTTTCAAGCCCTCTATTATATCCATTCATAAAAGCATCGCTTGGTCTATCCTTGTAATACTCTATTTTTTCAATCAATTTCTTTAACATTTTTACTTTTTTCATAATATTGTTTTTAAAAACGGCTTATAACAAAGTGTATAGTTAAAAAGCCAAGTTAATATTAGTTCATTTAATCAAAGTCTGTGTGTTGGCTTTCAAACCATACACAAACCGTTATGCACCATATTCACGATAGTACACCTTACCATCTTTTTTGTTTTTTAGATTAACCGAGAATTTGCCGTCAGTACATTCTACATCCCAATCTTCGTCTTTCTCTTCGTCTTTTGCTTCATTAAAAAACAAAAGTCTATTGCAGTCACAAGAGTAATTGTTCTCCTCCCAATTAAAAACAGATGGATGTTCGTCACCTATTTCTAAAATTTCGTGAGTTTCATATTCTCTTATCTCACCAGTATCGTTTTTTCTAATTTCAGCAATACACTCTACCCAAATACAGTTTTTTATTTGGTGCGTTTCTTTTTTTACTTCTATCCAATCCATCTGTTTTTAATTTAAGTTTCATTAATATACGGTTCATAACAATGTATAAAAATCATTGTTCGTACCTCTTAACGCTTCTTATACAAACCGTTAGTCGGGAGAATATATTTTTTAGTAAATTTTTTCTATATCCTTAAGTCTTTCTGCAAGAATCTTTTTCCCTCTTCTAATCGTCACTCTCAATGTAGAATTGTTCTCAATGCACATGTGCTCAGCTATTTGCTCAAAAGACATCTCATGCAAGAATCTATTCTCAAGAAGTTCTCTTGTGAATTCGTTATCGATTGAATCGATTGCTTCTCTCACTTTTTCATTTCTTTCGTTTTGAGAAAGAATCTGCAGGGGGTTTTTTGAATCTGATTTAAATTGAAAGTTGAATTCGTCATTTTCTTTTCCTGACATCTCATCCATAGAGATGTTTTTGTAGCTCTCTTTTCTGGTCTCATCAATAAATCCATTCAAAGCAATTTTATATAGCCATGTTGAGAACGCATATTTACTGTCGTATTTTTTTATTGCTCTATAAACTTTTTCGAACGCGACCATTTTTAAATCTTCAGCCAAATCAACATCCTTTGTTTTACCAAGAAGAAAAAGCATTAGCCCTCTTTGGTGCGTTAAATACAACTTATTAAATGCCATATCTTTTTCTCTTGAGGGAGAGTTGTCATTTTGCAGTATTTCAACTAGAGCTTTATCTTCATCTTGTCTCTTAGATGAGTTTCTTTGCTTTGCTTCTTGTTTATTTAAATTGTTCATTTCCTTTTTATTTAAATTAATATTTCTTCTCTTATGTGTATAACAAACTTTTTCAGAATAGTTACACAGCGCTCAACTCTATCATCATATCCGTCGTTGTCATTGCTCTATCACCATATTCTGACCTCATCATTTCTTTTTCTGCAAGAGCAAACAAACTCATTTCTGGTGACAATTCAAACTTCGCGTGGAAGTTCTCCTCTGTAGATATCATTTTGCAAAACTTGTATTTTGCCTTCGTGTCGATTAACATTCTTTTCTTTGACATAATTTCTAGTTTTAAATTCTTAAGCTTTTGGTGTAGGATTAACTTTGGGTCTTGGAGCCCTCCATGGGTCATTCTCTCTCCTTGGTGTTGGCGAGGTCTCTCTTTGAGGCTTCGTCTTTGGTTTTGTCGGCGTGATTGTCGGCGCTGTGCTTAAATTTATCATCTCTATAGTATTTTAAATTCTTTTAATTTTTCTCTTCCTTCTTCTGGACCATCTATGCACCCCTTCATTACCAGGGAGAGGTTGGCTAGGTCCAGTTTCGCTAATCCCATGATTACTTCAGGTAGCTCCTGCGAATTCACATCTGCAGCCTCTATTAAAGAAATCCACACAGACGGCGACAGTAAGTGGTGCCAATGTTCATTTTGATACTTGTCTGCCTTGGCGTAGTAATAAACAAGCTCTGCCTCTGTAAAGTCATCAGGGATTCCGTGAGATGTTAAGTAGTCAATAGCTCCCTTAGATATCTCATGAAGAAGCACAGGGAAATTAATACCCTCCGCATCTATGTCACATCCGTCATCTTCGAATTTCAATTCATTCTTCCCTTGAGTCGTCCCCTCATTTTCAATTGACGCCATCGCCATCGAGGGAGATATTTGCCACAGAGACCAACTCGTCGAAGCTGTATAGATATTGTATAGTTCCATAAGCCTAGGATTAAGCGCATCAACCTTATCTTTGATTATGTAATGCGCAGACTTCCAAACATGCATCGCGCAACCATGAACCAAAGAATTCAATATAACTCTTTTCTCAATCTGCTCCTCTATTTCTTTTTGTCTATCAGCGGATAAAGAAAGAATTTCCTCAGGAGAATCATTTTGCTCATCCACCCCAGAAAACCCAGGAGTTATCTCAGGGTTAATATTTATGTGCTCAGGAATATTAAACATGTCCCTTACAGTATCCACGGCTATTTTCTCAAGCTCATCCTTGTGCTTAATCTCTTCCATTGATATCTTTAATATAATAGGCATCATAAGCATTTGAATGTTCATAATGGCTCCTCTTGTGTCGCTACTGTAAGCCTGAGGAACCCTTCTCTCTAAAAGCTGAAGACAGCTTTCATATTCTCTTAAAGCCAATACTTCAGGCTTATATCCAAGAACGTTGTTCTCACTTAAAGAAAAGGTCTTTGAATCAATCGCTCTGATTGTCTCAGCGTTCGGCTTGTGCTTTAATTTAGACACCGCCTTGGCAAACTTCTTTTCTTTATTTAATTCTTTCATATCCTGTTTACGTATTGGTTTCACTTATATAACAAACTTATTCAGAAAGGTTACATAAGGCGTCTTTAATTTGCGAGGTTCATAAGAAACCTCTTGTATATGCATATAACAAAATTAAACAGAAAAGTTACATAAACCAAGAAAAGAGACGTAAAAATACGCCTCTGTAACTCCTTTATTATTAAGATGTTATATCGAACTCTAGCTATTAACACTAATCTCAAAGCTTTTGTTTGTTTCTTTGTCTTGATTTGTGATAGATATCTCTATTTTCTTTCCTGAGAAATGCGGTATCTTTCTAAGTAGCGCCGACTTAACTTCATCTATTCTAGTGAAATTGTCGTCATAGACTGTTGCCAAAAGCTTTCTTTGTTTTGGGCAATAAGCGCTCGCTTTAATCGTATCATTTTTTGCTATTCTAAATATTTTCATAATGTATTTTTTTTTAATGTTCATGTATATAACAAACTAATTCAGAAAGGTTACACTAATTCTGTTTCCATCAGGGAGAGTTTAACCCTTTCAAGATTTTCTACCTGTTTTTTAACGCCTTCATGAAACTCCTTTGTTGTGCATGAAGACTGCTCTTCATTTAGGGAGACCTTTAAGTATCTACTTCTTTTTTGTATTATCAAATCCATGTGAGCCATAATTTCATCGTGACTTGCACTTTCAAAAAGACACTTTTTTATTAAGTCAAGTTGGCGCTTGCTTGCAATTACTTCCCTTCCACTTATGTTTACTTTGTGACCCTCGAATATGTCGGTAATCATTTTAATTGCCCCTAACATTGTTTGGTTTTTCTTATTCTTTTTTTGCTTTGGAGTCATGCACATTTCATAGAGGTCTCGAATTTCTTTTTCTGTAATAAGAACGTCCTTGAAATTTTTACTAAACTTTTTTATAAGAACAATTTCTGTATCAAGCCCAGTTTTTGGGTGTGCTATTTCAGTTGTTAGACTACTAGAGTACATACTATCTGACTTGGTTTCACCCCCAGACTTTATTGAATACATATTTCCGTCGTATCCAGTCTGCCAAATCATTGCGCTTCTAATTTTATATATTGATGGCTGAGTTATGTCTACAAGGGCGCCAATGGCATCACCCAATGCAAATTCGCATTCGCCAAGCTTGCTGTGATTATAAAAAAACACGGGTTCACCCTCACCGAATAATACGTCAGCGAAGTTTCTTTTGAACGTGGTTCCACCCCCATTTTTTATTGGAGCCATTTTATTCTTTAAGTCACCGCTTACGCCGTCTATATAGTACTTTTTGCCTTTATAAATCAATGTCTTCATACTTGTTTTTTTATGTTCATGTATATAATGTTATTCATATCTTTATTTTTAAGTTCATGTATATAACAAAGTAATTCAGAAAGGTTACACTTCAGTTTTATAAACGGATGAGGTTTTGTAACTATTCTGAAAAAACTTGTTATACACATATACAAGGGAGAGGTACAAAAAAAGGAGAACTCTCGCTCTCCTCTCCTTGAACTTAAAACTATTTCTTTCCTTGATACCTATCTCCAAGCTTATGCATTTCTTCTCTCGCTTCGTTGAGCGTATCTAATTCTCCAACACTTCTTGTGTCCTCAAACTTTAGCGTCTCATATGTTCCTTTGTTTTCATCAATCTTTTCGATTGTTATCCAAAGCTTATACGTAACTCCGTCTCTCTTCGTTGCGTCTTCCTTTTTTAGATATTCCTCTAAATGTTTCGACAACTCAACCAAGGCGTCTGTTCCGCCTGTAAACTTTCCACTTTTAATTGATATTTTACCAACTTCAGTTCCAACTTTTTGCATTGGGTGGTGACAATCTTTTTCTTCTCTGTACGCAACAAATGCATTTCCTTTTTTTAAAATTTTCATTATGTAGGATTTTAATTATTAATATTAAGTGTATAACAAATTTATTCAGAAAGGTTACATTTCACTTTGCAACCTTTCTGAAAAAAATATTACTTTTCTTTTAGTTCAGCGATTTCACCAAATTCTTTTATGGAGAAATTTACTTGGTCTGTTGTTTCATCGTTTGTCAAAGCTCTCATTAGAATTAAATGCGCTTGAGCATCTGTACAATCGAACAATTCTTTTACCTCATCCACATGGAATAGGTGGTCAACAAAATAACCGTTTTCTCTCAATACTTTTTTTGCTTCATCAATACTCATATCTTTATTTTTTTAAGGTTCATGTATATAACAAATTTATTCAGAAAGGTTACATTAAATCTAAAAATACCTTAGCCTTCAATCTATCTTTTGTAAATTCAGATGAAATAACTCTCTTATGAATTGGAGTTATTTTTTGTAGTTGATAGCCGATTACTTCTTTTTTTATGTTTGACATAACAACAACGATTCTGTTTGATAATTTGCTTTCTAATACTTTATTCATCGTTTCTATTTTTTAGTTCAACCATATAACAAACTTATTCAGAAAGATTACACTTCGTTGTTTTTATGTTAACATACAGTATCCAAGCCCCTTGTATATGCATATAACAAAATTAATCAGAAAGGTTACATTAAATTATTTTAAATTATTTTAAAAAAACATTTGATTTATTGAAACATATGTTATATATTTGCGTATAAGTAATTATAAAAGACATTTACGAGCTTACTATAATTAAGCTAATAAAAACCTAGCTCGTAAGATTACTTTTTTTTTACTATTTAATAAAACATTGCGGGGTGGAGCAGTTGGTAGCTCGTCGGGCTCATAACCCGAAGGTCGCAGGTTCGAGTCCTGCCCCCGCTACAAAAAGATAAGATAATGAACATTAATTTTAACATAGAAAACACTGAACGTGAGGAGGAAACTTCTCTAAACGGCTATTCTATGAATTGATGTGAATTAACTTACAAAAAATTTAAAGAGGATGGTCGATAAGGCTATCCTCTTTTTTTGTTTTAATAAAATCGCCCGTTAGTTAAGTGGTATAACGACTGACTTTCTATCAGTAATCAGGGTTTCGACTACCCTACGGGTGACAAGAATATTTTTAATATAAAGGTATTTTATTAAAAAATATGGTTCGAACCCAGTACACAATTACTATTAGTCGTATTTGTACTTTTTAAGACTATTTATTTTAAAATAGATATGCCAAGAAAAGAAAAGAAATTTCACTTTATTTACAAGACAACAAACCTATTGAGTGGTAAATATTACATTGGGATGCACTCCACAAATAATATAGAGGATGGTTATCTTGGTTCAGGAACAAGACTGAGATACTCCATAAAAAAACACGGCAAAGAAAACCATGAGAGAGAAATTATTGAGTTTTTAAACTCAAGAAGTGAATTAAAAAAACGTGAAAATGAAATTGTCAACTTAAATGAGATTTCAAAAAAATATTGTATGAACCTAAAAGTCGGAGGAGAAGGGGGTTTAGTTAATGAAGAACATCATATTAAAATGAGAGAAGGAGCTTCTAAATCCTTAAAAAATAAATGGAATAACATTGAGTTTAGAAAAAAAATAATTGGTTTATCTAAAGAAAGAATGAAGAATCGTCACAAAGAGGGTAAGGTTAAATACGATACATTTACCAATAAAAAACACAGTGAAGAATCTAAAAAACTTATGAGTGATAAAGCTAAAAAAAGAACTGGGTCAAAAAACTCTCAATTTGGAACCTGTTGGATTACCAAGGATGAAATTAACAAGAAAATAAAAAATGAAGAGTTAACTAAGTTTACGCACTTAGGTTGGATTAAAGGAAGGGTATAATAAAATAATTTAACCAATAAAAATGCGAGCAACAAAGGCTCGCATTTTTTTATTGGCAATAGTTTTTAATTTCTACAGTCAATCATTATAGTTCCACCACCACATATATAGACATCATTAACATATATGTTGTTTTTATAATAAAACCTTAAATCATCTCTAAGTATTTCATACTCTCTACTACTTGAATAACTCTCTGTTTTAACGTTTATTAATCTGCCAACTGGTAGTACTCTATATAAACCGTCTTTAGTTCGCTTAATGTTATCCTCAAAGTGTAGAGTTCCATAGCTTTCGTAAGTTGTCTTTAATGATTCTACAAAACCATCAGTTAATTCATATAACTCGGCATTAGGTTCAATAGATTTTTTTATTTTACTTCCATTACAAGACACTATAAAAATAGACATTAACAATGCTGTTAAAATTAATTTTGATTTTTTCATATTATCTACATTTTTTTATTGAAAATATTTTTTTATTCTTCCTGATTTTGAACCTTTCAACACAATAGGATTTGAATAGTTCTCAGAATGTTCTGTGCTAATTATTTCATAGAGAACAACGGTGAAGTTTTTAGATGTTGGTTTTTCATCGTCTTCAAAAAAAGCGTTAACATCATATATCTTTCCATCTTTGGTTTCAAATGAATTCCAATTATCATCTGCATCACCTTCAGTTAAATCTATTTTATGCGTTTCATTATCGAAGTTAATCTCTAGAGTTTTTTTGTCGAAGTCTACTTTATAATTTCTTTTCATGTCTTTATTTTTTAGTTCATGTATATAACAAATTAATTCAGAAAGGTTACATTTAGAAATGCCTATTGTAATTGAAATAAATCTTATCTTCTGTGACAACAAAAAATATTTCTCCTGAATTACTAAACTCGGTAGGTTTTCCGTACTTTTCAACAGCCCACATTCCCGTTCCATTTGAAAATGCTACGGGGTAACAAACAGAGTTTTTGGATACGTCAATAAAGGTATCAACAGCATCTAAGTTATTTTTAAATAACCAATCTCTTTCAAAGTCAATATACTCGTCAAGACGTTTGCCCTTTTCATCTTCATCTCCCTTAGATTCTGTCCAACATTTTCTTTTAGCAGCAACCTCATCGCTTGCATAGGCTTTATCTCTAAAATACTTAGATAAATAACTTTTAATTACGTTCTCATTATGCTCACTTCTCGGCTTTAATTGTCCATCACGGTCATAAGACCCAAATGCTCCATGAATATATTTACCTATTAATGCATCTAATTCACTAAAATAAACAGCTTTGTGTTTTGGGTATAATTTTTTTAGTAATGAAACTGACTCTACAATATCTGAACAATCTAAATTTTTTTCAATCCAATCATTCCAACAATTCTCTTCAAGAAATTTAATTGTTTTTGCATCAGTTATAGTTGGAATATCTACCTTTAGTTTAAAGTTCTCTTTTTTCTTTCTGAACTTAGAAGCGCAGTACGCCCAAACCTCTATACTAATAAAAAACTCCTTTGTTTCTTTAATTGGAAATAACGTTGTAATCTCAACTCCAGACATCATTCTAGTCTTTTCAGTATGAAGCAAGTTGTAATCTTTAAAGTTTTTAAATATAACTCTTTTAGGTCTTCCCATCTTGTTTTTATTTGATTTCACTTATATAACAAATTAATTCAGAAAGGTTACAGGGGGAGCTTAGAAATCGAAGAACCCATTCCAAACCCCTTGTATATGCATATAACAAATTAATTCAGAAAGGTTACATAACACAAAAAGGAGAGAGAAAATTCTCAACTCCTTTTCATGAACAAAAAAATACTATAACAATTCTCTAATTGCATCAACGCCCTCTCTTACGGCTTCACGCTTCTCATTAGTACTCATTGAATCTCTGAATACCAACCCATTAAGTATAACAAACACCTTTAGGTTATTGAGGTTTTTTTGTTTTTCCTGAGCCTTAATAACATCTTCGACCACTTCCTTAACATAAGGGTCAAATTGAAATTCTGGGTTTCTCCAATACGCTTCTCCTTTGATAACGTGGGCTATAACTTCACCCTCAGCGTTCTCATCTTCACTTCTGTACCCATCAATGTGAACAACTCCGTTGTCGTCTACATAATCACTTTTAATCTCCTTGAAAATACTTGCCATATTAATTAATTTTTAGTTGTTTCTTATTATACGATTTGATTTCAATTATATAACAAAGTTTTTCAGAAAGGTTACATAAAAAAACATCGAAGCGTAAAATACGCTTCGATGTTTTTTTTGTTTAGTAATTTAATTAGCTGAAAATACAATGTCTACATCACATGACGTATTACAATTTTCATCACACAACACTTTGTTGATTTTGTTGCCATCAACACCGACTTTTATTTTTCCATTCTCTTTATAGAATGTTAAATCATATTGTTCTAAATCATAAAGCTGTGTTGTCCCATCCATTTTATAAAAAGAGTACTTGAATCTTGAGTCTAATTTAGCTGAAAAGTAGTCGCATCCATTTTCTATAAATATAGTATCAATAGCCACCTCTTCAGGGCTTAAATCTTTTGAATTAGAGTTAGTAGAGAGCTTAAAATATTCTACGACTACTACTACTTCAAAATTTAAGCCTAGTGAATCAAAAGATACTTTTGCATAATCATAAACAGGAGCAGAGGGTTTAACATCTTCTTTTTTACAAGAAACGAACGCTAATGACATAGCGATTAAAACTAAAACAATTTTCATTTTTTTCATAATACTTAATTTTTATTTATTAATTTCACTTATATAACAAACTAATTCAGAAAGGTTACACTCCATTTAATTCGTGGAGATAAATACCACACAACCATATCCAGGGAGAGTTGTGAGAGGTTTGCTCTTGTATATATATAACAAAATAATTCAGAAAGGTTACATAAATGCCAAATGGAGACTTAGTTGTCTCCAAATAACATTTCATGCAAGTCTCCGCCCCAAAGCCAATTCTCTTTTTTATTATCAAGATTTATATACTTGTCTTCTATGAGCGCTTTTATTGCCGCTTTAACTTCTTTCTTTCCATACACCTTATGCCAATGAGAACTGTTCTTAACAACCTCTATGTCTTTCGTAGGAACGACCCCTTTGTATTGTCGATGAAAGAACATTTCTCTAATGGCGTTTATAGCTATATCTTGTTTTGTGATTTCTATTTTCATGCCACTTCTTTTGTTAGCGTGTCCTCAAAGTGACGCAATGTTGCATTAACAATCGCGTCCATTGAAAGGATGTCGTTGCTTACAGAAAAGTTATACTTCCCACTATGTTTGTTGCAGTCAAATTTTTTGCTTGCTTTTTTAATTTCATCAAATCTACTGAACACCATAAACAAAAATGACTGTTCTTTTCTAAGTGATATAACCAAGTTTCCAACCGAAGTCTCTAAGTTAAACTCAAAGAAGAAACCTTCATCTGTCATTGTTGCGCCCATTTCAATTAATCCTTTTGAAACCTGACTTACAAAAGCGTTTTGTTCTTTTTTAATAATTTTCATATCTTTAATTTTTAAGTTCAACAATATAACAAATTAATTCAGAAAGGTTACACAACTTCAATACTGGTCTTTTACCCATGCTTCAAAGCCACCGCCAAGGTTTGTGGTTAAATTCTCGATTTTTTCTGTCACGTACTCAACTTCCCTTGCGCTTTGCGTAGGCGTAATACTTATTACCGCTTTATCTTCAAAATACCTTACTATTTCAAATAAGAATGTGTTATGTAGAACTCTCATGTCTTTAGTTTTTTAATTTAATTGTATAACAAATTAATTCAGAAAGGTTACATAAGTGAGAATCATCAATTCGCAGAATCATACTTCGAACCCCTTGTATATGCATATAACAAAATAAAACAGAAAAGTTACACAAGGACTTAGTTAGCCCTTGCGCAACTTTTAATGTGAATTCACTTAATTTAAAACTGGTTCAAAGTGACTTATAACTGAATTAATTGCTAAGTCAACATTGGTATCACCACTTTGGTGGACGTTATACTTTCCGCTATAAGGATTACAATCAAGCTTTATTTTCGCTCTCTCAACATCTTCAAATCTACTGAAAACATGGTAGCCAAATTCTTGTTTGTTCAAGATATTGATTGTTAGTTTGCCAACGGAGGTGTTTATTTCAAAAGCATTAAATATTTCACTACCAAAAACAGTTTCAGTAGCGCCCATGCTTCTTAGCCATTTTATTACCTCGCTAACAAATCTAACTTCATTTTTCTTTAAAACCTTTTTCATGTCTTTATTTTTAAGTTCATGTATATAACAAAACAAATCAGAAAGGTTACATACTCTCGTTTTCCACACACTCTTCGATATAACTCTCCTCATAGGTGTGGTGGATGTATTCCTCCATTTTCTCTTTGCACTCTCCTAACGACTCAGGAATTGACTCCCATTCATCAGCATAAACTTCTTTGTAGTCTTCGATTGTCCAATCTGCTCTTAACTCAACAAGCTTTTCAGCTAACTCTAATTTCTTTTTTGTTTTCATAACACTTATTTTTTATAGGATTTCAAACGTATAACAAATTAATTCAGAAAGGTTACATAAGCGAGAGTCATCAATTCGCAGAATCATACTTCGAACCCCTTGTATATGCATATAACAAAATAAATCAGAAAGGTTACAGGGAGAGATGCAAAAAGCCGTGAATTAAAATAATTCACGGCAAATAATTAATTTAAACTTTCTGCTTTTGTTGGCTTTAAAACCGATTCATTGATTGCTCTAATTATCGTTTCTCTGTCGGGTATGTAACTCCATTCAGCGTCCACAGGCTTTCTTTGTGGCATATCCCAGTCTATCTTTATAACAGCCTGCCAAAGAGTTGTCATTCGACCCTCGTTATTAATGATTATGGTATAGGCATCTTCCCATGTTTCCTGACAAGGGTTTTCTATGACCGCCTTTAACCTTTCTTTAACCTCAACTTTAAGTTTTCCAAATAAGTTTGACCCAAATTCTAATGCTAACAACCCTTTCATAATTTCTATTTTTAAGTTCATGCATATAACAAAATTAATCAGAAAGGTTACACAAAACTAATTATTTGTTCTTTAGGATTAAGAAGATGATTAACTTTTGCATCATCCAAATTGTTAATTAAATTAGAAACCCTTGAAAGTAATTCTTGAGTTGATTCTCCTTCTTCTACCTCCACAACAGTCGTTGATAATAACTTAACCTCAACCTCAACTCCCAAGAGAGTTATATGTGATTTCTCCATGAAAACATCGCCAACCTCAAAGCCATCGTCTTCAAAATTTAATCCTCTGTAATTCAAAATCTCTTCTATTTCGCCAAGAGTAAAGTCATTTAAAGGCTTATTTAAAGTATAGTGAATTGTCTTCGGAGCATCATCAAAACCAACATAACCACGCTCATTTTTTGGGTCTGAAATCTTAGCTAAGAATTTTCTATCGCCATCATATGAGATGTCATAAGTTATATTGCTATTAGGCAAGAAGTTTTCGTTCAATTCTACATCTGTTAAAATAATTTTCATATCTTTATTTTTTAAGTTCATGTGTATAACAATATTAATCAGAAAGGTTACATAAATTAATCTCTTATTAACATTCCATTATCTTTAGCGTAATTTAACGCTTCTTTTCGAGTCTTAAAATCAACCTCTATCGCTTGGCTTGAATCGTCATAAATGTGATACAATCCATCATCCATTTGCTCTATTATGTATATATCAATTGTCGTTGGGTAATTGAATATTCTGCATATTTCGTCTATTATACAGTCTCCGTATTCATCATTGCCATTTTCAATTAACACATCTCTTATTGAATTGTGAATTCTTTGCACTTCCTCAGTCGTCATATCTTTAATTTTTAAGTTCATGTGTATAACAATATTAATCAGAAAGGTTACACTACGTTAAGTAGTCATAAGCATAGCTTATTAAATCACACCTATCCCAATTTATAACGTTCTCCTCGTTACCCTCTTTAACGTTTTCATTTAAAAACTCATTGTTATTTATTAAGGCATCAGCTAATTCAGCGCTACTCCAATTGTCATAATTAATTTCTTCACTACAATCCATGTCTTTATTTTTAAGTTCATGCATATAACAAATTAATTCAGAAAGGTTACATTTCTATTTTGTCAGGGAGAGTTTAGTTTTACGCCCAGCTCAATCCCTTTGTATATGCATATAACAAATTAATTCAGAAAGGTTACATGTTTAAACTTAAAAAAATCGCAAGCCCTTTGAGACTTGCGATTTGATAATTTCAGGGAGAGTTTGTTTATGCTGCAACTTCTTCTTTTTCGATTTCTAAAATTTCAGCATCCTGCAGTTCCTCAAATCTAATTCCGAAACCACTCTTGAATACCGCCTCGTTGTCAGCACCCTTGTTTGTGTCACGCTTGTACTTAAGACCAACGATAACATTTTTTTCATCTAAAAACCTTAAGTCAGACTTATCGCCATTAATAACCTTATAGCCTTTATATTGTGTTGGCAATTTGTCGAAAACAACCGCAACATTACCGCCCATTTCTAATATTTCATCTACAATTTCATCGTTTTCTTCGCTACGACTAAAAGTCAAATGATAATTACTTGGAAGTTCTTTTTTGAAACGGAACGGATTTTTTGTGTAGTCATAGAATTGAATGTGAGGAAACAACTCCATGATTGTTTTGCCGTCTCTAACTTTGAATTTCTCAAAAGCTAAGTCAGACGTACCGTTTAAGCGTATACATACTTTGCCGTTGAACTCATTTGATTCAAGTGCTTCTTTTTTTGACTTCGCATCAATTTTCTCGATTTCTTTAACAAGCTTGTTAAGAAAAATAACTCTGTCATTAAGAATAAAGTTAGTTTTGTTTCTTCTACCTTTCACAACATTACTAATAGAGCCATGTCCTGAATTATACAAGCAAGCAATAGCACAACCTGCAGACGCATGGCTACAAACGTTAATACCGCTATCATTTTGAGTAAATGGCGCAAGGTATAGGATATACGTCTTCCATCCGTATTTCTCGCCCTTAGACGTCTTAGCGTTGTTGTCAGTTAGCAACTTTGTCGGAACATAATACTTTTTTTCACTCATAATAATT
>Ga0265293_10009141_pt1 | contig 14350 bp, 27 predicted proteins | sample Munlanlewell138R_FD_192505 | JGI IMG/M metagenome (GOLD analysis project Ga0265293, IMG submission 192505) | Leachate microbial communities from a municipal landfill in Southern Ontario, Canada - Leachate well 138R | ecosystem: Engineered > Solid waste > Landfill > Unclassified | place: Canada...
CCTCTGCGGTCGAGGACGACAACCGGGGGTTCGGCGGGCACACGTTCACCATCATCAGATTCGGCATCGGGCGCATTCTGCGTCGAGTGGGGGTTGACGACATTGCCCGCTGCATCCTTTGATACCGACCGCGCCGGAGAGTTCTTGAAGGCAGAATACTGGCACCAGTACATTGCGTCAAGAGCGTCATCGTGTCCGCTCGGGAACTTCACCCATTGATCGATGAACTTCTGCCACTCAGGGAGGATGACAAGTTCGCCCTCGGAGTTGCGGCGGGCTGGCAATCGGATTTGCCCCGTCTGGAACCGCGCGGCCATGTTCAGGAAGCGGATCAGTTTCGCTCCCATTGATGCGTTACGGTTCTGCGGGTTCTCAACGGTGATGTGGAAGCGCGTGCCGTTGCCGTCGTTGATCTGCGTGGTGAGTGCCACGTACACGAATCCACGCGACGAGTTCTCCTCAAGGATGACGTGGTTCGGCTCCCACAACTCCATCCACTCATCCATGTACGGCGCTTGATCCTCGACCTTCTTGTGTTCGAGGAAATAGTCGAGCGGATAGAGCCGGTTGCCAAGCCGTTCAGCGACCGCTCCGGCCATGAAGTCAGTGTCGTTGGACTCGCCGCCCTGTGTAGGGTCGAGGCCGACGTGCCGGATGCCACGGTTGACGTTGTACTCTTTTCGAGCGAGTTCGATCTCCGTGTCTACGTCGTATCCGTGTAGCCACTCACGCTTCAGCGCCTTGCCCGCCAGTCCGGACGGGTCATTCTGGTACGACGCCCCGAAGAACACCGTGCCGTCCATGAGGAGGTCGAGAAGGTTCTCCACCGGCCATCGCTCGGGCCAGTAGGAGTAGAGAGCGCCGTCCTCGGTTTGATGAAGTGCCTGCTCGAAGATCAGAGTGCGCTTCTTCGAGGAGACGGCGAGGCGGCGACCCGCTGGCGCGTCGTCTACAAGTCTGGCGGACTCGTCCTCGACCGGGGCGGGTGTCGGCTGCTCGTTCATACGGCCACCACCGTAACGCCGTCTAGGAACTGTTGCAACGCCTTGTCCAGATCAACCCGCGTCTCATCGTCGGGCACCTGATCTTGCAGATTCCATCGCTTGATGATTCGCGCGTACAGGTCATCGGGGTCCCAAGTCGTGCCTGTAAAGATGCGCCGACCACCGGGTACGAGGATGGGGGAGAGACTGGTAAACATGAAGCGTTCGAGTTGATCTTGAAGGGTTTTGGAGTAGGCGTTCTTCTCGGTAACGAGGTCGTCGCCGATGATCTCGTCCGCACGCTTGCTGGGGATCGCGGAGCCTACACCAACGATGGCGATCGTGGGGTCTTTGAGGCCACCGGGCGGCTCGACGCGGTTGACGATCATTTCGCTGCTCGTCCAACGCTCGGGCTTGTCGGGCTTCAGTTTGCTGAAAATCTTGATGAAGCGGTCGTTGGATTCGAGGATCGTTTCAATCTGTCGTGCGAACGCGAAGCCCTGCGCCTCCATAGATTGAAAGCAAAGGAGGAAGCGGATGAGCGGGTTGCGGCCAATCTTCCAAGTGGTGTAGTTGACGGACACGGCGGTTGACTTTGCGGAGCCGCGCGGGGCGAGGATGAGTACATCATCGGTGGTGTACTGCAAGGTGTCGTAGATGTCGTGGAGGACGCGGGAGTTGGGGACGAACTCAGCGTTGCCCTCGCCCGTCACCCACGTCGAGTAGAACTCCAAGGATTCATAGGAGGAGAGTTCATTGCCCTTCAGCCCGCCGATCTGCTCGGATAGGCCGCTGGTGAACAGGTCGCGCCAGTCGCTCGTCATCCCGGTAGCCTTACTCGCTGCTCAACGTTGGGGTCGTTGCTGATGTGTAGCCCGTTGCGGCAGTCAAGGCAGCGCGGATACCCGTAGGACTTCGCGTTGCATCCACACAAAACGCATGAACATCGTCTACGTTGCCCCATTCCGCCCTCTATCTGGTCGGGTGCTCGGGTGCCAACCTTGATCTGATCAACCGTGTTCGGCGGTGCCGCCAGCCGCGTTGCCCAGCAACCAGCCTCAACCACCCATCCTCAGCGTTGTCCTGATCTACGCTGCCGACGCTCCGCAGCCCTGCGCTGCTGCCGATTCATGGTCTGCATATCGGGCTTGGAGGTCTGCCCGAACTGGCGCATTTCCGCATCCTTCACGAGTTGCCGATACTCATCTGCGGTCAACTTCTCAGCCGCTGCCTTCATCTGCTCGCGCGTCAACTGGATTTGTTCAGTGGGTGTGCCGTCCACGGTATCTTCCTTGGTGGGCAACGCGCTCGGGTGGAGGACGCGGCCCGCTGTACAGGGGTTGATATCCGCGAGTGTACCACATTGATCAAACGGTGTGCGGCGGATCGGCTGTTCGGCGGCAGGGTCAACCTCAACTCCCCCGAGCGGAGCGAGGGGCCGCAAGTCCGCGACGACTAGCACCCGCGCTCAACCGCTGGCAACCCGCCCGACCCCCCGACCAGCAACCTTGTGGGCTGCGGATCACCCGTTCCGAACGTGCAACTGTCTGGACTTGCTTGTAACGCGGGCAACGCGCCCAACGCGGAGGGCGGTATCGAGAGGTCAGGAGGTCAATGCTGATGCCCGTGTGCTGGGCACCCCACCCCCCGTCACCCTCTCCAGAGTAGCGACCCCGGCCAAACCCTGTGTAAACATGGGGGTGGCTTGTAAACATGCGTGTAAACATGGGAACCCCAGCAACGGCGCGGGTTTATGGGCTTGGCGCAGCCACCAGACCCCATGTTTACAAGATTGCACCATTTTTCACAATGCACAGAATTGCCTAGGATCACCCTCACCTGTCCAGAAAATCTCTGATATTCACCACGTCAGCATCTGTCATCACCCCTGATCCGCCCACGAGACATGATTTGTTTGTGCTTGTTTTCTGGACTATCTGGGCAACGCGGAGGACGGGGCACCGCGCACCTCCCCTGATCCTCCTCACCAAGTTGACAGCCGATGGCCTTGGTTTTCGGAAATCGATAGCAATGGCCCGCACCTCAATCTGCACCTCCCATCGATTTATGTCGTGTGGGACCCAAAATGATATGGTTTTGATATGGCATCCGGACATAAGATCGTTGACACGGTGGGCGGCGGCTGGTATCCTCTGGATAGGAAATGAGAGATGGACGGGGACGGGAGGACGGTATCGCATGTACGACAAGTGTGCATGTTGCGGACACGCAATAAACAGACGTATTGATCTGTGTGTAACGTGCCAAAAAGAGGAGCAATACGGGACGGTATGCGGGCGCGATCTATGCGCTCCCCCATGCGACGTATCCGGACATGCTCCGAAGTCACTAGCACCTATGGCGCGTCAGTTATACGTGTCATTGTTCGGAGAATAATCGAACGCTCAAGGGTGCATCTAAACCTAGTGCTTAGGTGCATCCGTGATCGGTTGATTGTTAGGATCGGAAGAACACACTAATAGCGTTCGGGGAGTACGTATTACCCGCGTGCTATGTGATCCGGTGATCTGACGCATAGGCTGATCTGCTAGGGGATGCATCCCCGCTTGTTGTGGACGCGGAGTAACGGGCGATCTGTATCGCGTGCTACTGCGCCTCAATAACGGGCGAGGAACCGAACAGTAACGGACACGCGGGAACGTCCCGCACTACACGGATCGGAGTGTGCGCCTATGGCAACCGTCACCTATCAGGAATACGCGGGCGGGATCGCACGTACCTATAAGGGACTAACGATCATGTTCCCATTCGGGACGCCTCCCCGCGTGCTATTCGGTGACATTCCTACTCGCATCGATGAGCCTGAGCGATTCGGAGCGTGGGAAACGTCGAATGAACAGTATCAATACGTGTTGTCCTACTATGAGCAATGCGTAGTGATCGGGAAGGACGCGGACTAATGGCGCGGAAGTCTTGCGATCAGTGTGTCGCAGTAATGATCAACGGCGTTTTCTGCCATGAAACGGGATGCCCCAACGCGCAAAAGAAACGCCGCACGGGACGCCGCTAATCCACGCTCCACGCTCGCGCCTGATCGAGCATGTATCGGGCGCTTGCGTGGTGGGTAGATTGCCCACCTAAACCCCTGTATTGCGGGTGCGTCCCGCGCGTTGGGCACATTGCCCAGATTCGGAGCCTCTATGATCTGCTTCAAGTGTCACCTACCGATCCGCGAGGATATCGGGCACTATTGCCCGCGACTCGCACGCCTGATCGCCCTCTAGGGCCGGGAATCCGTGAACGTGTACGCGGGCGCTGAGGATCGACGGGCACTAACACCCGCTGACACTCTCGCCCGCGTGCATGGGCAACGGTGGACTAGGGCCGGGTACATGGGCAATGGCGGCTAGGTGAGCATCTGAAGGTGTCTAGAGGCGATCTAGAGGACGCGGACGCGGGCAATCCGGGCAACGCGGACGGGTGCGGGACGGGGCCGCCGAACGGCCTAGAACGGGAGTATTGCGGCATGAGTAACGGGATCAACGTACCCGACACGTTCGGTAACGCGACGGCAGAGGCCGCGCTAGTGCTGCGAATAGTGCGCGGTTTCGGGCGCGGCGAAACGTCCGATTGGGCGCTGAAGCAGATCAACACTTACACGGACTCACCCGCGCACCGCGCACGGTTGCGGATGCTTGTCCGGCAAGAGATCAACGCAAGGGGACAGTAACGCGCATGGAAAAGAAGCGATTAGAGTACGGCCTAAACAGATCGCATACTCTCCGAGTGTTGGAGGAGTCGAGTAACGGCAACACTTATTCGACGATTGAGATCGTCGCGGGTAGTCCGAGCGTGGAGATCGTGCGCCTAGAGGTGACGATCAGCGAATCCGGCCTAGTCCAGATCGGCGGGACGTGGGCCGAGTACCTGAAGCGGCGCGGGGAGGACATGCCCAGATGAAACAGTGTCGAGAGTGCGGCGCTCAACGCGACTTGATCCAGTGTACCGCGTGTCACGATTGGCATTGCCGCCCGCATGACGTGAAGCACGCGCGGACGCCGGGAGTAGTAAACCCGTACACGGATCGGGTATGGCTGGAACACCACGGTTTGAGCGCCTGATCAGGGCCGAGACTGTCGCGGAATCGATATGCTTTTGATATTGCATTCCGCGCCGGTATCGTCTATGATCCGCTTGTAGTGAAGGGACGGACGACATGGACAACGCGACGGACACGGGCAAGGCGGCGCACACTTGCGGCGGGCCAGTGTTCGGGCGCAAGGTAGCGGGATGCCCGCGCTGCGATCAGTTACTCGCCGGGGCCGCGCCGGTGAGGTGGGCGGGCAACGCTCGCGCCGATCAGGACGCGGCACGGCGGCGGGCGATCCGCGCTCACCGCTGCGAGGTGGCCGGGTGCGGGCCTGTATGCACCGCGTTTGACTGGTAGCGCCGATCACCAGTCCACGGACACCCGGCATTCAACCGGGGACGGAAGGATCGAGACATGGCCGCAATCCCTTATGACGTAGCGGAAGCGTTCGTGAAGGGCGAACACAAGCGCCGGGGCGCGTTCACCTCCACGGGTGATGCGATTCACTCCTACGCGCTGAACCTCGCGCGGATCGTGCTTGACGCTGAGGACGGGAACGTGATCCGGTACGTCCAGATCATGCACCCGCTGGACGACTCGCACAACATCAGCGCCACAACCGCGCGTCACATTCGGGCATTGGCGCATGTCCTCACGCGGGAGTGTGTCGGGCCGACCGGCGCACCGTTGACCGCCGCCGACCTGATCCGGGGCGCGTTCGTCCGGGTGCAGCGTTGACCGGCTGGCAACCGGGCGACCGGCGCAACCGGCGACGGCGGGAACCGTTGCGGGCGAGGATCATCGACGTGATCGGGCTAATGCTGCTGGGCTTCATGCTGGGCGGACTGTTCGCCACGGGATCGCCGGTGTATCTGGTGCTGATCCTCGCGGCTATCGCCGTGGTGCAGTTTCGCTGATCGGTTCCCGTTGCGGGTGTCGGGCGGCAACGTCCGGCCCCTGCTACGCGGCCTGATTACCGCGTCCGGCGCGTTGCCCGGATTGTCTAGTAACGCTGGAAGGGTACGACATGACGACACAAGCAAGGCATGACATCGCACGTGAGTACGTCCGCATCCGGGCGCAAGGTGTCCCGGCATCTGCCGCACTTAGCCGCGCACGGGCGGCGGTCGCGTACAACGCGGGCAACGCGGAGATCGGGGGCCGCTGGGCGTCCCTCGGGGGCTACACCCGCGCGGTCGATGAGCAAGGCCGCGAATACCCGTCACTCTGGGACACGGGCAACCGCGAATCCGCGTCAACGGCGTTTGTCCGCTTGACCGTCGCGGCGGATTCGTTCTCCGATTCCGTGCTGGACTTCGACTGTTGCCCCGATCCCGCCACGGGCAAGCCGGACACGGGCGCACGGTGGACGATCTGCCAGTGTGCCCGCCGTCGCGCTGAGGACGGGCGGATCGATTGGCCCACCACGGCCTACGGCAACGGTCGCGCGTGCGAGTACGGCCAACCGTGCGGGCACAAGTGCGATGAGGCACGCCGGACGAACGCTGAGGGCGTGTACGGCATCTACTCCGAGATCAGGAACCGCGTAACGGGCCTATGGTCGCGCGTGGACGATTCAGCAGTCTGGGGATTCGTGGGCAACGATTGGCATGAGTCCGGGTACGACATGGACGCTATGAGCGCCGCGATTGAGGCGTTCGAGCATCAGGACGGGTGCTAACGTGACTGACACCACAACGCGGGCAACGCGCCCGACACTGATCAACATCGTAGCCCCGGAGCCTCGCCCGACACCGCGCGACGGCCACGGCGCACCGCTGATCCTCAACCTTGCGGCACGGGCCGCGCTGGGTGAGGTGAAGGTACAAGCAACCGCCCTTGACCACGTACACGTAACGGGCACCGTGCGATCTCATGGCGTCCTCTATTCGATCTCCGCGCACTTGTGGCGCTGGGCGGATGGCGCGTGGCGGCTGGGCGCTGAACCCGGCCCCGACTACACCGGGCCGCGCCGCGAGCAGCAGATCGTCAAGGAACGGCATCACGCCTTGACCGGCAACCGTGCGCCGTGGGCGGGGCCGGGGGATGGCCTCACCCCGTCCGCCCGCGTGAAGATCGGCGAGGCGGTCGAGCAAGCGATCACCGCATGGGCGTACACCCCGGAAGCAAGCGCCGCGCTCCGCGTTGCCCAGCGTGCAGATTGGGCGTTCACCGCGTCCCGCATCGAGTACCGCCTCAGTCGCGCCGCCGAGGAATGGAATGCGGCGCTTGCGGATTTGGACCGAATCGAAAGCAACATGAGGGCGTTTGACGCAGAGAGTGAGGACTAACGTGACGGTTGACAATCTGGGCAACGCGGGCAACGCGGAGGACGCGGCCCGCACTACACCGCTGTCCGTGGTGTCCGCCCTGCACACTTACGATCAAATCGGGTGCTACGCGGACGCGGCCCCGTACTGCAAGGATCACTGTCCCGCGCCGGGGCAGGAGTACGATGGGGCCGCGTGCTACCACGCTGACCACGCGCTGATCACCCCTAGCACGGAGACGGACGTACCGGAGCATTGCAGCACCTGTAACGCCTTGCTCGACACCCGCCTAACCTCGGACGGGATCGCCTACGTGCTAGATGCCATTGAGGACGCGGACGGAGCGCCAGACCTGTACCCGGATCACCACCATCGGATCGTCCGAGCGTGGGCGGCTAACTGGCGGGACGTGCTCAACATCGGATAGCCGCGCCGCGCCGCTAGGTGGCACGCGACCGGGAACATGAGCAACGGACGATCTCCCGCGCTTGTGTTTCCGTCGCGGATCATCTACAATGGTGGACGCTGATTGGAGGTAGCCGTTGATTGAGTGGCAGACGATCACTGACGAAGTAACGGCGCGGTTCGGCGTCGATCCGATCCGGGTGACGTTCAATCCCCGGTTCCGCTCGCTCGCCGGACGCGCCCACGCGACCAAGCGCCACGTCGAGATCGGCGCGTGGATGCTGTACGCACCAGATGAGGATCAGCGCCAGACGCTGCTACACGAGATCGCCCACGTACTAACGGGGCCGACAAAAGCCGCCCACGGGCGCGAGTGGAAATCGTGGATGCGGCGGCTGGGCGTGGAGCCGGAGCGCACGTACTCCGATTCCCTAGCGGCGTATTCGCCGTCCGCGTCCCGCACCGCTGCACCCGTCCGCGTCTACTTCATCTGCACCGGCCAAGAGCACTCTACCACGCCGATTATCCCGTGCGAGATTCGACGCCGACGTAAGCCGCGCAATGACTACTCGCATCCGGCGTACACTTGCAAACTGCACGGGGCGCGGTTCGTGCGAGCGACAATGAGTGCGTACTAACAGGCCAGATTACTTGTGGGACGTGGGCAACGCGCTCGGGTGGAGGACGCGGCCACGCACCCGACCAGATAGAGAGGCACTTCATGGCATCACTCACCGTTCACTACGACTGTCCATCCGAGGACATGGACGATATCATGGAAATGGCCGGGTACGGCATCGGCTATTGGGCCACCAGCGCCGAGATTGGCTCGGACGCGGACGGCGAGTGGACGTACACCGTTACCCCCGACGATGACGCCTACCCCCTTGCCATCGTCCTGACCCGGCACGACTACGCCGAGGCTATGGTCTGGGCGGCTGGGGACGCGCCGATCCGCGCTGCCCTCAGTGACGCTTGCCGCGCCGCCGTGTTCACTGGCGACCTGTCCGACGTGGACGCCGACGCCGCCGACGTGCTCACCCAACGCGCCGCATTCGGGGAAGTCGTCTACGGTTGAGTCGTCAATGGGGCCAGCGGGCGGGCAACAAAAAGTCTGTCCGTTGACCCCTTGACACTTGACAACCGCTCCTCATGTGGTACTCTCCGAGCATAGAAAGCATTGGGCGGGGCGCTCAACAACACAAGCCCCAGACCACGAGGTAGACGCCTAGACGACAGACGACACGCCGGGGCCGCACGCCGCTCCACCTTATGTCAACCAACCACCCAGCGACAATCAGATTGGATTGCACCTCATGGCCGATACTCTGGCCGATCAGGTCAAGGCCGACGAGCAGAAGCGGGCCGACCTTGCCGCCAAACTCGCCGAGCACAACGCTGAAGTCTCCAAGCACGACACCGCCCTCGCTCCCCTGACCACGAAGGATGGCGCGGCCAAGTCCGGCATGGAAGCCGCCGTCAGCACGATCACCAGCCTCCGCGATGCCGCGCAGACCTCTGCCGACAACGTGACGGCCCAGATCGACGCCATCGACAAGCGGCTCGCCACGGCCCGCTACCGCGTCCCCCTGATCGAGAAGATCGGCGTGGTCAAGGTCGAGGACTCGTCCGCCCTCCCCGGCTCGATCAAGATCGAGGAAGTCGAGGAGCGCCGCAACAAGGCTCTCAGCGTCATCAAGGGTGAGCAGTCGAAGATCGCCGTGTTCGACGCGATCCTCGGTGCTCTGGATGCCGTGGAACTTCCGGACGACGCCATCGATTCGATGCCGCCGATCCACCTGAAGGCCAACGGCGAGAAGCAGATCGTCCCCGAGTTCGCGTCTGGGCGCGGCGGCGGGGGCGGCGGCGGAACCCGTGCCGGACTCGTCCGCATCACGGCGACCGCTGACAACTTCAAGGCGCTCAACGGCAAGACCGTTGGCACCGGCGGCGATTTCAAGTCGTGGCGGGAAGTCGTCCAGAAGTCCGTGTCCCCGGACACTTGGAAGGAACTGGATGGCGTGACCTCCACGGGCAAGCCGAAGTCGTGGAGCGCCCACGAGTACGCGAAGGGCAAGATGGGCATCACCACCGTCACGGTGGCCGAGGCCAGCGCCCCGAGCACGGAGCCGGAACCCGCCGCCGCTGGGTAGCGGATCGGGAACCGAGGAACATCAGGCGAGGGCCGGGAGCACAACACTCCCGGCCCAAGCCGCACAATAGAGAGGGCGCAATGGTGGATATCATGGACGACACCCGTAACCGCCGCCTGAACGTGGAGCGCAAGCACGCGGACGCGATCTGCGAGGACTGCCAGACCGTCGTGTTCGCGGCCAACCTGATGCCCGACGCCAACGCCCTCACCCGCGAACTGGCGATCATCCGGGCACGCGACTTCCACGCCCGCACCGCGCACCCCAGCGCCTAGCCGCCCACGTCGGCCCTAGCGGATTGATGAGCACTCGCTCGCCAGCCCCGCTAGGATCGATGTGTGCGCCCGCACGCTAATCCGAGTAGAAAGGGACGACACCCCTTGACTACCGATGCGCCGACTACCGATGCGCCTCAGATCGCCACAGAGACGGACAGGCTGACCACGCCTGACGCTGTGTGCCCGGTCTGCTACAGGCACCGCGAAAGCCTGCCCCCGCACCGCCGCAGCCGCCGTGTGCGCCGCTACAGGAGCCGTGAGGCGTTCCTGCGCCACGTCACCGGGCGGCACCACGCGAACGCAGCCGCCGCGCTGGGCATTGGCCGGGGCGGGTAGCCCTCCCCATGTCCAACTATCCAGATGGCTTCGGCAGTGCCCGTGATCTCGATCACGTCGAGGGGCCGCTGTCCGAGGAAGATATCAACGAGAACTGCCCGAAGTGCTATCACCCCAACAGCCTCTACATGGTGACATGGCGGCTGGGCAGTCCTCAAATCCTCTGCTACGAGTGCGATTACGAGCGCGAACCCGCAGAGGACGAAGCATGGTGCTGTGACGCGGGGCCAATCGGCCACCCCGGACGGCACTGGAAGGAGGAGTAGCCATGATCGACGCCAAACTGATCGAAGTCCGTGACTCGATGACAACCATCCCCGCACTCGCGTGGAAGCCCGACCCCAGCGACGAGGCCGAACTGTGGTTCTGGTCGCGCTCCGGATTCGGACGCACCCCCGGCGACTACGTGTTCCTGATGCGCCTGTCCGATCAGGAAACGAAGATCGACCCCTACGGCTGGGGCCACACCCGCACCATGCCCACCGTTCACCGGCACCTCATGGAGCATTGGGATTTGGTCCGAAATGGTGATGTGATCGACGTTCAGTTTCTCCTCGGGGAGACGACCATCCCGAAGGAATCCGAGCGACCTCACTACAACCTGACCGGGCTGTAGCCCCGCTCTCGCGGGTTGAGGGTTGTCTCCCCAGACTCCCTCAACCCTCGGTGGCGATGCTTCACCCTGCAAGATCGCTAGGAAGGAGAACTGATGACAACCCAAGCCCTGCCATACGCATGTCCGCGTTGTGGTGATTACGGACGCCGACCCGGATTCTGGGGTACGCACACCGCTATGGGCATGATCCTGATGATCACGCTCATGGTGTTGCTGTCCCCCGTGTCGTGGATCGTCCTCTGCATCTACCTCGCGCGGTACATGAGCGGACGCCCCGGCCCCCTCATGTGGCGGATGCGCTGCCCGTCCTGCCGCAACAAGTGGAAGGCGAACTAGATTGCCAGGTCGCGGAACACCTAACCACATGACTCAGATGCTCCCACGCACCCTTGCCGTGGAGATCATCGCTAAACTCCTGTGGAAAGCCGATGCTTGGCCGAAGCCCGATTGGGACAAGGCCAACGCATACGACAAGCGGGTGTTCCGCGACAAGGCCAGCCGACACATCGCAGTCGCAGAGATTGAACAGGCCAACGCTCGCAATCGTCCGTTCCGTGATCGCCGTTGACCACTGTTGACAAGCGTGGTACACTCGGCGTTCAGCCAGTGTGCCCATGCGCGAAAGGAGCCTCAGCACACACATGAGCGCCGCAGATTTGATAGCAGCCATCCTAGACCAAGCCGACCCAACAACCCGTGTATTCGGGCGCATTGGATCGGTCGCGGAGCACGCCGGGGAAATGGCCCTCGCCCGCTCCCTCCGCAAGTTCGATTACAACGCTGAGATCGTCGCCCAGATCGACGTGTTCGACAACACGATCTGCGCGGCCTCACGCGGCGAGGCGTGGGATATCGACGCCCTGATCGGCTCGCTCGACCCCACCAGCAACTTCGCGGGTGAGTTCGACGCGATGCTGGCGTCCGACTGGATCAGACCGCTGATCAAAACAGTCCTCGGGAACCTCGTCGTCTACACCGTCATGTCCCGCCTCAACAGCGGAGTCCACCACAACTTCGATGAGGCAGTCATGTGGGTGACAGCGCATCCCGATTACGTGCCCACAGAGTGCGGGTGCGAGGTCGCTGCCCGCATGGAGAAGGATGCCCCGCAGCGAGGTGATGCCTAGCGACACAGCGGGGTCGGATGATTCAGAAAACAAACAAGCATCACCAGACAAGGTTGTCCACATGCCACTGATCCGCGACAAACTCACTCCACCCGAGCGCAAGGCGCTCAAGACGATCCAGAAGCACCGCGACTACCATCGCGTCCCCGCCGCCGATTTCTTCGCGGTCTACGGGGATCACGAGTGCCCCGGCGCTGAGGCTCTGGTTGAGGCCAATGAAACCCTCAGCCTCGCTGGGCCTGAGTCGGCTGGGTAGTCCGCCAGACTTCCAGAAGGGGTGTCCGGGGCACCAGAGGGAACCCGGACACCCCGCCACCCTCCCACGACACCGCTGTTGGTGCTCACCGATGGGAGATCGAGACGCAGTGGAGGCTCCGACTCGATCTCCCACCTGTAAGGATCAACGACAAGGATGACACCGTGGCTGAAGTCACTGAATGCCCACACTGTTTCTCCGATGGTCTGTACCATCATACGTTCGGATCAGGCTGCAACCGCTGTGGAGCATCCATGCACCGTGGAGCACTCAACAACCTCCACTACTTCGGCAACGGGGAAGTCCACAGCCGACCTGATCTAGATGAAGCCTGCGAAGGCGAGCGACAGGATGACGACAATGGATAGTTACAAGAATGGGTACGGATGGGTTGCCTACCCGTCCCGATCCTCATTCCGCTGGAAGGACTCGCGTGGGCGGCTGTGGTCGATTGAGACGATCAATACCGATCACCTCCTCAACGTCCAACGCTACCTCCACGACCACGCGAAGGTGCCGCTCGCGGCTGAGTATCGCAGCGACCCCACGGGCCTGCGCCTTGCCCGCGAAGTCGTCAACAACGAGGTTGCCCGCCGTGGTCGCCGCGCGAAGCCGTCGCTCCGATGCGAGCACTCGAACTACGATCACCAGATCGTCTCACGCGGCTACCGCCAGATCGTTGACACGGCCCACGTCGAGGATCGCGTGGTGTTCGTGGACGCCCGCACCACGCCGCTGCCTACCCCACCCGCACCTCCCGTCGAGGGCTACGGATTGGGCACAGTCAACCAAGACATGATCAACACGCTCTCGAACGCGGTTGAGGCGATGCCCAACGGCCACTACGAGATCGCCTACGCGAGTGGCCGGGTTGCCAAGATCACGGTGAAGCCCGAATGACCATCTACGAAGGCCGATACGTGGCGGCACCGCGCCGCTCGTGCCCGAACTGTGGCAGTCCTCTCGATGGCTTCGACCTCAACTACGAGGTGAAGCGCGTTGAGGTAGACCCCACAGATGCGCTCGGCACCATCGTAGCCGAAGTGATCCTATTCTGTTCGCAGCAATGCTGGGAGCAGCGTGCAGATAGTGAAGGACTCAACCGTGGCTGATCTGATTCCTCCGGGTCAACGATACGCTGACGACTGCAAGGGCTGTGACATGGTGAAGGCCAACAAGGACTTCGGCCCATCGCACAACGGTTCGACCGGGTGCAAGTCTGGCTCCCTTGCATCTGGCGGCACCACCTCCCATTGCACCTGCGATACATGCTTCTAGACAGCCAACAGAAGGGCACCCGATGACAGCGTTCACCGCAGGGCAGAACATCGATAGCGACCTCCGCCCAGCCTCCCTAGACAGCGTGATCGGTCAGGATCACATCAAAGACACTCTCCGGGTGTTCATCAAAAGTGCGCGGATGCGCTCCACTCAACTCGATCACATGTTTATCTCCGGGCCTCCGGGCCTCGGCAAGACGACCATCGCCTCGACGGTCGCGCACGAAATGGGACAGGAAATGATCCTGCTCCACGGCCCCAACGTGTCACCAACCGTCCTGTGGCAACTGTGTGACTTCGAGCAACCGCTCCAAGACTGGACGAAGCGGTACATCGTGTTCATCGATGAAATCCAAGGCGTCGAGAAGGCCGCGTTCACCGCGCTCCTCCCGCTCATGGAACGCTTCATCTACCTCGGCAACCCGATTGTGCCATTCACCCTGATCGGGGCAACTACCGATCCGGGCAAGGTGCCCACCGCGCTCCGCGACCGCTTCGGCATCCAATACACCCTCGACTACTACCCCACCGAGGACATTCTCTCGATCCTCAAACTCAACTTCCCGAAGATGCACCCCGGCGGCTCCTACGCCCC
>Ga0265293_10009142_pt1 | contig 14348 bp, 15 predicted proteins | sample Munlanlewell138R_FD_192505 | JGI IMG/M metagenome (GOLD analysis project Ga0265293, IMG submission 192505) | Leachate microbial communities from a municipal landfill in Southern Ontario, Canada - Leachate well 138R | ecosystem: Engineered > Solid waste > Landfill > Unclassified | place: Canada...
TGCTAGATAGTCATTGACAGTAATAACATGTACCCCATAGCCTGTAATCGCATTAAGATATGCCGGTAATGTCGCCATTAGCGTTTTACCTTCACCTGTACGCATCTCCGCAATACGATGCTGATGCAATACGACTCCACCTAAGAGTTGAACATCGAAGTGACGTAATCCTATTACACGCTTTGATGCTTCACGAACAACTGCAAAGGCCTCTGGCAGAATATCGTCTAAGCTTTTCCCATTTTGGAATTCTGCCTTAAATTGTTCAGTCTTATTGCGTAAATTATCGTCACTTAATTGCGAAATCTCTGGTTCCAAAGCATTGATTTGTTCGACAACTTTATATAGTTTCTTTACCTCTCGAGCATTCCCATCACCGAAAAGCTTCTTAAATAGACTCTCTATCACTAACTAACACTCCCTCTAATGCTTGACCTACCATTTATTTCTCAATATATTTTATCATAAAATAATATATACACAAACAATTCAATAACATGAACTTTTCACCATCGCGAACTTTTCACCATCGCGAACTTTTTTACTCTCCAGCTACAACTTCCTGATTCCCCTGCACTATTCCGAAGGCAAATGCCGTATATAAGATTGCATAGCTCGGTTCAGTTACGAAATATATAACTAGCACGGTGCTTATACCTACGCTTCCATATATCATCCAACTAGGGATGAATGTATTCTTCCTAATATTCCAATAACATATATGTGATGTTACCCAAATCGCAAAAAATAACATTGTATACCACAATAATCCCATTACAAAAACCTCCAAACATACTTTATGCCACTTTATATTATGTCACTTATATCCAGCTATAAAATAGGCGTTTTAACACACAGTTAATATAAAGTATGTAGTATGCCTAGGTTTTGCTATGGGCAAACGCACAAAGAACTTACCTATCAGAATGTCTACTAATGAAAAAGGAGCGATAATATTCGCTCCTTTTGTGTGTTTTTATTTAATTATTTTTTATTTATTTCATTTTTGGTTTATTTACTTTATTGCGGTTTATTTACTTCATTTGCGGTTTGATTAACCCGTATTGACCATTACGACGTTTGTACACTACATTGATAGAATCCTCTTCAGCATTTAAGAATACGAAGAAATCATGACCAATTAGATTCATTTGTAGAATCGCTTCTTCTACTACCATTGGCTTGACCGCAAAGTTCTTAGTCTTTACTACTGAGAAATCTTCTTCACGCTCATCATTTACTGGTACAAAGTCCTTAAATAAAGAACGAATACCTTGAGTTTCGAATTTACGATTTACTCTTGTTTTATATTTACGAATTTGGCGCTCTAGCTTTTCTACGACTAGATCTATACTAGCATACATGTCTTCACTTGTTTCTTCAGCACGTAACATAATTCCATTTAACGGCAATGTTACCTCTACTGTATGATCCGCTTTTGACACTCGTAGTGTCACATGAATATCTGTTGGTAAGACATCAAAATACTTCTCAATACGACTTAATTTCTTTTCGACATACTCTCGCAAGGATTCAGTAACTTCAATGTTGTGGCCTCGAAGGTTATATTTCATAAATAACCCCTCCTAAAATGAGTAATTTGGAAAAACTCTTCCATATATTCATATTCTTCTTAACATCATAAAATCCTTTTTTATTATGTGTAATTATAAGAAATAAAAGTATAAAAAAAATATATTAAACTTACTATTACAATACTTTACTTAAGAAAGCCTTTGTTCTAGGATTGGTTGGATTTTTAAAAATTTCATCTGGCGTACCTTGTTCAACTATAACGCCTTCATCCATAAACAGTACACGATTGCCTACCTCACGAGCAAAGCCCATCTCGTGTGTTACGACAACCATCGTCATCCCCTCAAGGGCTAGCTGCTTCATTACCTGTAAAACCTCACCAACCATTTCTGGATCTAAGGCAGATGTCGGCTCATCGAATAGCATAACTTTAGGTTCCATCGCTAAAGCCCTAGCTATAGCAACACGCTGCTTCTGACCACCAGATAAATTATCAGGATATACAAGCGCCTTATCTCTTAAACCAACCTTATCTAATAACTGATACGCTTTAGCTTCTACCTCTGCTTTGGACTTTTTTAGAATCTTTTGAGGAGCTAGCGTAACGTTTTCCAAGGTGCTTTTATGCGGAAATAGATTGAATTGTTGAAATACCATACCGACATTACGACGAACCAGATTAATATCCGTCTTAGTATCAGCGATATTGGCACCCTCTATCCATACTTCCCCTTCACTAATTTCCTCTAATAAATTCAGACAGCGTAAAAATGTACTCTTGCCAGATCCACTCGGTCCTATGACAACAACAACCTCTTTCTCGTGTATCTCAGCATCAATACCCTTTAGTACGTGTAAATCGCCGAACTTTTTATGCAAATTCTTCGCTTTTATCATTACCTTTGATGAATTATTTATCATTTAGATTCCAATCTCCTTTCTAGATATGCCACTAGATAAGTGAGTGGTACAGTTAGCATTAAGTATAAGATCGCAACCGGAATATAAGCCTCCCACGGCTTCAATGTTGCTGCCATCACTAGTCGTCCTGCTTGAGTTAGATCATGTACCGCAATAACAGCTACTAATGATGAATCCTTTAATAACACAATGAATTCATTCCCAAAGGGTGGAATCATGCGCTTAATTGCTTGCGGCAAAATAACATCTTTCATCGCCATCCAATGAGTCATTCCTAATGATCTAGCCGCTTCCATCTGACCGCGATCAATAGACTTAATACCTGCGCGGAAAATCTCTGAAACATAAGCTCCACTATTAAGAGCAAGTGCCACTGCACCTGAGAAAAACGCACCCTGAGACCCACCAAAAATCGCCGGAATGAAACCATAATGAACAACTAACAATTGCACAAACAATGGTGTCCCACGAAAAATATTAAGATAAAGTATAGCTGGCCAACGAACTGCTGCATGCTTAGATAATCGCATAAAAGCTAAAATGAGTCCGAGTATTAATCCGAAAATAATCCCCAACACAGTTAATTCAACTGTTGTCACAACGCCTTTTAAATACATGGGGCTATATGCTGCAACAGTACTAAAATCAAAATTAAACATTTATATACTCCCTTTCTATAGTAAGAGGTACTAACGTAAGCCCCCTATAGAACATTCAACATGATTGATTATACCTTTATATGATTATCTATGCAATACAGAAAACTTGCTAAAAAAACGCAGCAACCTACCTATAAATAGGTGGATGCTGCGTTACAAATAGCTAAATTACTGTAAATAACAATATGCTATTTACCAAAATAACTACTATATATTTGTTCATACTTTCCGTTATCTTTAATCTTTTGTAATGAGTCACTTATTAATGTCACAAGCTCAGTGTTGCCTTTCTTCAGAAGGTGACCATAGTACTCAGCTTCAAATGATTCATCACTCACATATTTAAGTTTTGCATCTGGATTAGCTTTAATATATTCCATTACAACTACGTTATCTGCTACAACAGCATCTACGTCACCAATACTCATTGACTGAATTGCAAACGGAATATTTTCGTAAGGCATAACACCTTCGTAAGTTTTACCTAGTGCTTCACGAACAGCAATATCTCCTGTTGTTCCTTGTTGTACACCAATTTTCTTACCGTTTAAATCTGCTAAAGAAGCAATATCAGAAGCTTCTGGTACTAAAATCAATTGTGTAGCTTCAAAATAAGGGTCTGCAAAATCATATTTCTCTTTACGTTCATCAGTGATAGTAACAGCTGAAGCTGCAATATCTAATTGACCGTTATTCACAGACTCGAATAATCCTTCCCAACCAACATGCGTAAAAGTTACTTCAAAGCCACCAGCTTCAGCTACAGCTTTCATAACGTCTACATCAAAACCTGCGATATCACCATTAGGCTCTGTCCACTCAAAAGGCTTATATGCAGCATCCATTCCTACTTTATACACTTTCTTACCTTCATTATTATCTGACTTTGCTGGTGTAGAAGCTCCAGGATCATTATTAGCAGGAGTATCCGTATTATCAGCACCACCGCAAGCAACTAACAAACCAACACTAAGTACCATTGTTAAGACAAATAACATCTTTGTCCATTTTTTCATCTTTGTAATCCCCCATTTATAATTATTAGTAAACCTATATTATTATACATTCATATATGCTAAATTTCAACAGATGTAACTAATTATAATTTGTCAAGAGAACCTCCGTTTTCTTTTAGCTGTCAAAATTTTTACACACAGGCTAAACCCATAATTACCAGTTATGCACAGAGTTATGCACATTATCCACAGATTTTAAATATTTTTGTCCACATTGTTTTTTATCGTTTTGTGGATATGTACATGGTTGTCAACAGTTTTTCCACTACTTATCCACAAAACAGGTATAAAAAAACCCACATTTTATTGTGAGTTTTATCTACTATTATTATGTGTGAGTAATATCCATCACTTTTTTGTATCGAAAAATGCTGCATCAGGAGTTGCTTGATATGGACTACGCCCAATCACTGACCTCCCAATATTACCACTTCTATTCTTACCATGTTCATATAGGCTAGCTGTCTGCTTGCCTTTCTCAATCTTATTAATATTATTAGCTGCATCAGTTTTATATCGTTCAATTACCTCAGTAGCTTGCTGGTGAATCTGCAACAATTGCTGAAGCAGCCCACGATATTCCTTCATTACATTAGATTGCTCCATGAATTCTTCTAGATGCATAAACCGTTGATTCCGATCTTCTAACAATTGTAAGAAAGCTTCATCAACTTCACCATTATAATCCACAATCGATTGAGTTATAGTTATTAATTCGATAATATTATTTTTTATGTCAATTTTATTATCCATAATATCCAATCAACCCTAAGCTTGCTTACGCTGTTGTCGCTCTAATTTAATTGCTTCTTTCCATGTATCATGCAAGTCCTGTGCTAATTCTATTACTTCATCGACATATTTCGTGTCTTTACGGATGTTGGCATCAATTAAATGATTTAACATGAAATCATACAATCGATGTAGCTGCATACCAACCTCATAATTAGTCTTTAATGAAAGCATTAATTCACGAACGATATTCTGAGCGCGGACAAGATTTTCATTTGCTTCTTTGATGTTTTTTTGCTCGATAGCTACCTTAGCGCGTTTTGCAAATTTAATTATTCCATCATACAGCATTAATGTTAGTTCGCCAGGAGTTGCTGTCAGCACTTTGTTTTGTGAGTATTGCTTATACGGATTCGTAACCGCCACTCTTATCACCTTTCCTTTATAAATATATTATATACTTATCGCTTTTCATCGACTAATATGCCTGTCATTTCCCAAATCTTTGCTACCATGTCTAAAATCTTCTCAGAAGGTATCTCTCTAATAACTTCGTCATTTACCGGATTAATTACCTTAACCATTATTCGTTTAGTATCATCGTGAATTGAATATTCGAATTTAGCATTATTCCCTTTAATGGTTTCATTAGCTTTCTCGATAACTTTAATTAATTCTTCTTCACTAACCTGTTTATTCTCATTTGCTGAGCTTTCAGCTTCACTCACTACTTTTTTTGATGCTGTATTTCTATCTACACGATTATCTGTCATGCTGCTATTTGGGCTATATCTCGGAACGGCCGAATCAATTGACATATTTCTCATAGATGATATTCCAATATTATTCAATACTAACACCTCTCTTAATTTACTATAATCACTTACAATATTCTATAGTTGTGAAAGCATTGATGTTAAAGAATTACCCTGTGAATTCATCGAAGATAATGCATTTTCCATAGCTGTAAATTGTGCCCAATAGCGATTCTCAACCTCGAATAAACGTCTTTCGAACGCAGCTAGTTGTTCATCATAACGCTTAATTTCCTTTGAAATAAAGCTCTGATCTACAGTCGAGTCTGGACGTCCGGCTTTTTCCACTAGACTTCCTAGAGAATCGTTAACAGCGGTGTATAAGCGGGTACCAATACCTTGCTCGTTTTTATTTTTACTTTGCTTCGTAAATAAATCGATTACTTCTTGCGGCTTTTCCTCTATTGCTTTACGTAGCTTTTTTTCATCAATATGCAGAAAGCCTCTATCTTCATAACTATTTGATTGAATACCTATCTCGAACAAAGCAGAAATTGCGCCTTCATCTAATCCCTTAACATCATTAGACATCAGTGATCGCATGTCAGACATTATCCCAGATAACATTGAGTCGCCACGTAACAGACCGCTTTTTGCCTTTTCATCCCACAGCTCTATTTCTTTATCACTCATATCAGCTTTCTGCTCGGCAGTTAACGGTTTATAATTACGATAACGCTTCTCTACTAATTGCTCATTCGACTTAGTAAGCAGTTCGTTATATTTATCAACGAAATTCTTAATCGTATCAAAGACCTTATCTGTATCAGCCGTTGAACTAACTCTAGTCGATCCCTCAGCCTTCAAGCTAAATTCCACACCACTGATCGTGAAAGTATTTGAACTACGAGTCGTTTCAAGACCGTTCAATACAAATTTAGCATCTTTTCCTGCATAAAATGAGCCATTAGGATTCGCATCAGATTTGATATCTGCTGTGTCAATTTTCAGAACATCTGCTAAAAATCCATCAGTATCATCGATTTCTAATTTTCCTTCACCAGTTACAGTTGATGCGAAAGATACCTTTTGCGTAGCCGCATCATAAAAAGCAGATACACCAATCTTTGCTCCATTGATCTCTTTTACTAAATCATTTAAAGATTTATCATGACCTACCGTAAATTCTTTCCCATTAATTTTAAATGACGTTGTTTGGCCTGGCACTTCTTCTGTGCCAGGTGTTAAACCAGCAAGACTCGCTAGTGCGGATTTATCTTTAGCATCAAACTCATTACCTATAGACTCTTTACTGTTTGCATAACCGTTCTCAGCTAATTCAAGCACCTTTAAATCATACGCAAAATTCGCCGCTGCACCAGATCCCTTAGCAGTAGCTATACTATCATTTGTTGATGACACCTTATTAGCCAAAAAAGTCCCTTGTAAACGCATATCAGAAGCTAAATTACGGAATTCTAACAACTGCTTGTTAACATCCCGATAAGCATCACGTTGCCATTCAGCCCATTGCTTTTGTTGAAAAATGCGATCCATCGGAATCCGTTCCGCCTGCATCATCTGTTTAACCATTGTTTCAGTATCCATGCCACTGGCAATTCCACCAAATCTAATTGGGTTTATCATATTTACACCTCCATGTGTTATCTATAATATAATTATCGGTAAACATAATAAAAAAGTTTAGCCTTATATTGCTAAACTTTTAAAATATAACTTTTTACCCAATTATGTACCTGCTGTGAATTCTTTACTTCTTCATCTAAATATGCACATTGCAAGTCAAACATAATTGTAGAATATATTGGTCCTGGTTTAATACCCATTTCTTTAAGCTCATTTCCAGTAATTAGAACCGGAATATTAGCCCGTTTCTTAAGATACTCAATAACCTTCAAATCCATCGCATCTGCCTGCTTGCTCAATACGAATACAACTGCTTCCGTGCGGAAACTATGCAGTTTTCCGTGTAACTCACCAAGCTTATCACTAGCAGTAAGTATATTTTGAAAATTTTCTTGTAGCTTCTGAATATGATTAAGCACTTCTACATCATCATTGTTTAGTGTGAATTTTAATATTTGATCATACCAATCATCTCTCGAAAAGAATATTGATAACAAATAACAAATCCATCTCTGCTTGCCATTATAATTACTTCCAAGTTTATCAAAGTATTTCTTAATTTGCTTAGCCATACTAATAACCTCAATATCAACGGCACCTTCGGTGATTAAGTAATCCCATACCCCTAATTCCTTTAACCGCTCAATTGCCTCAACTGGATGCGCTTCTTGGAACAATATCCTTAGCTCATTGGCTATTCGTACCTCTGATACATCTGATATTTTATCAAGGGAATTGTATACTAGCTCCATCGTCTGGTCATCCATGCTAAAACCAAACCTCTGTTCAAATCGGACAGCACGTAATATACGTGTAGGATCCTCGACAAAACTTAAATTATATAGCACCCTGATTCGCTTTTGAGTAATATCCTTAGCCCCATGAAAATAATCTATTAACTTACCGAACTGATTACTATTAATCCGAATTGCCATCGCATTTATCGTAAAATCTCGACGATATAAATCCTCTTTTAAAGTTGAACGTTCAACAGTTGGTAAAGCAGCAGGATATTCATAATATTCACGCCGTGCAGTTGTAATATCTATTTTTACATCTGTTTTGCAATCGTCTTGTCCTTGATAGCATATTCTGTCTAGCTTCCATGTTGCTGTGCCGAATTTCTCATGCCCTCTTACCGTACCACCATACTCCTCAGCCAATTGTCGAGCAAACTCAATGCCATTACCTTCAACAACTACATCTATATCCTCATTCTTATTGCCGATAATTAAATCTCGTACCACTCCGCCAATTATATATGCACTATATCCCAGTTGGTCTGCTTTAATGCCTATTTGCAGGAGTAGTTGATACAGCTGTGCATCTATTTGCTGCTGCATTTTATCTATTATATTAACATTACTCTCTATTATATTATTTCCCATTATATTATCTACGGGAGCTTCTTCATTTTCTTGTTGAGCAGTTTTACCATGAAGAAATTCAACCACATCTGTGCGGGTGACAATTCCCACTAACTGCTGACCATCTATACCATCTACTACTGGCATGCGCCCTACATTATGCTCTATCATAATATTCTGTATTTCTTCTAAGCTAGTATCAAGTTTAATAGTAACTACATCCTTACTCATAAAACCTTTTACAGGTGCATGTCCTAACCCATGATGTGTAGCCTTATCTAAATCTCTTCTAGATATAATCCCGACTAGTCGATCACCTTCAATCACCGGAAAACCAGTATGCCCATAGCGCAACATTATTTTGGCAGCATCTTCAATAGCGGTTGTTGGTGCAATTGTTTTCACAGGTGTAGTCATCATCTGCCTAGCAATTACAGCAGGCATAACAATCTCAGCTAATTTACCTTTGACGGCTTCAAGAATGGACATTAAATTACCGTCTTTAATTGTGGCAGATGCCGCCTTAGTATGTCCTCCACCATTATATTCTGTGATTATTGGTAATACATTTATTCTATCAGTGCTCGAACGTCCGATAATAAAAACTTTCTTTGCCATTTCTACAATAATAAAGGCGGCATGTGCGCCTGTAATATCTATCAACTTACGTGCAAGAATTGCTAAGCCACCCTGAAATTCATCCTGACTATGCCAGCTAACAAGTATCTCAATGCCTTGAATATGATACTCAGCAACATTTAATAATAATGCGTTCAAAATCCGCTGTTGCTCATCAAGTAATGGTCGATCGCCAAAACTGGCAACAGTAGCGAGATTTGCCCCCTGCTCTAACAAAAAGCTTGCAGCCTTTAAATCTCTAGCAGTCGTGCCTAAATATGTAAATGACCCCGTATCAGTATATATACCTAGCGCCATGACAGTTGCTTCAAAAGCTGATATAGATAGCTGCTGGCGCCTAATTTCCTCTATCAACATTGTCACTGTTGCGCCCAAAAGCTCAACATTACCAAAATCAGTTTTAATATCAACTTCATTTGGTTGGTGATGGTCATACACAGTAAATTGAATATCATTGCGTGGTAAAAGGTCATCTGTTAATAACTGCTTGCTGAAATTTCCGATACGTTCAAGATTTGCAATATCCACCATGATTACATTAGTTACTGAACTCCAGTCAATTTGCTTAGGTGCATATAATTCAAGAGCATCCCTATAAATAGCTAAAAACTGCTGTACTGGAATACTTAATTTCTCGGGCAGTACCATTTTCGCCTTAGGATATAGCTTCTTGGCGGCTAACATAGATGCTAAGCCATCAAAGTCTAAATTTATATGAGACACAATAACCTGCATAAATTAGCTACCTTCCCTTACCACCGTTTTTTTCGTTCTTCTCCAGCTACGCTATCGCGAAAATATATCTTACCAGAGTCTTTGCTGTCATTGGAAACATATATCCTGCGCTCCTTCACGAAACGCATTATTGTGTTGATAGGAATACCAGTGATATTTGATGCCTCAAATACCATCATACCTGGATTTTGTTTTACTAAATTCCGAAGCTTTTCGAAATCTACTTTATCCTTTTCTCTACATTCCGGGCAAGACACGCTGCCATCCTTCGAAAAGAATTTTCCACAAACATTGCATATATTATATGCCATAAGCTCACCTACTAATTTTAATGATCTCAAACTATGTAAATTATGCTTTACTTCTCGCTATGTATTAAGTATATCATAACATTTCACCATAATAATATCTTCGTCTACAACTTGAAAGCTTAACTTTTCATATAAGGAAAACGCCTTTTGATTCGTTCCATCAACAACCAACGATGCTCTTTGCATATTATGCTTCCTTATAATATCAAGTGCTTGACTTATCATAAGCTTGCCAAGCCCTTGTCCTCGATACTGCTCCTTAATAGCAATATCAAATAAATAGCCTGTCGAGATATTATCACGTAATTGAATAGATATCATGCCGATAATCGGTAACTGATTAATTGATTGGTCAGTTGGTTGGCTTGTATGTGTATTAGTTGGTGCCTTCACAAAAAAATATAGCTTAACAGATGGGTCGGTAAACGTCTGATTATAATAATCCTCATCAACTTCATGCCCAAAAATGCTCTCCATCATATTTATATATTCTTCAATGTCTATTCTATTATCTGTTTTACCGTCAGCTTTACTAGTGTTTTCACAGTTAGTTTCACTAGAAAGTTCATGCGCTAATCGTAGCGAGTAGTTACCGACTATATTGTTTATATTATCCATACTATATATATCTTTGTTCCCTGCATCCTTTGTTACTAACTCTTTCTCTAACTCCCAAATGAATAAATTAGGTGTAAAGCCACGTTTTTCAACAAATCTTAATGAATTAATTAAGCGCTTCTTAACAATTACTTCCAGATCAACAATAGCATAATTATCTGTGCCATAATTATCCACATTAGAATCTGTGCTATCTACATCCGTATTATCTGCAGTATAGCTAGCAAGATGCTCAATAATTTGGTTATATAACAACGTTCCAATTCCTTGGTTGCGATATTCTGGATGCACAATTATATTGATTTGAGCCATTTGCTTACCAATATGATCAATCATACAAGTTGCTAGACCAACAATATCTTTATATTCATTTATTAATATACTAGACGTATTTGCCGCTTCCGATTCAACTAATGAGTTAACTACTACAAAAATATGCTCTCCAGCTTCTTCAATCACATAATCGAACCATTCATCAGTAAGCGAATAGCCCAACTGATCATGCTCGTTAACAGCATCAATTAGGCTATATACTCCCTGCTTATCTTGTATGTTTATATTTCGAATTGTAACCATGCAACTTTCTCCATCCATCTTTTATCTACTTAGCTTCTAGCCCTAACCCCGATGAAGTCCCTGCGACCACCGCGACACGACCATGTAAATCAAACATAAAAACTTCCTGCTCTATTTCCCCCATTATACATATTCCATTCTAACATTTCCATTTAGCTAAATGAAAAAGCTGCTTGCTCTATAAAGAATAATAGAACCAAACAGCTTATATAGTTAATAAAATTATGTATATATTCTATCTTTTGGAAAATAACGGTAATATTCTCATTGATGAAATTTCATATTTGTTTTGTTCACTAATACGAATTTACGACCTAATCTTGTTAACAATTTACTTGCATTATTGTGAGCTGATTCTGGAATTACAAAATAGATGATATCTTTATCTAGTTGTTTAATATTCTCCGATTTGGCAATATCTACACCTTCGAATTTTCCATCTACTGCATTATCAATAAAAATTACAAGTTCCCATTCTTTTTCATCAGTAATAACGTTTTTGATAGTTTGAGCAAGTGTAACCAAACCCCATATTGCATATTTTATTCCTGTTTTATTTGAAAACGGAAGTTTATTAAGTGCATCAATAAGTCCCGCATTATACTTATATCTGTTTCGATTTTCATAATATGAGCTTACGTGATAAATATCTTTATTCATTTTATATGCATTTTCTATTTGGTTAATAAAGATATTAGTCATAGTTAGTTTATCAGCTTCATAATTGACAACACAAGGAGCCCAGTCTATATCATCAAATCTGTCTGGAGTGTATAAAGGCAAAAACTTATCAATCCATGAAAAACGTCCATCAAAATTGTCACTAACAAGAATAACAGGTATACCCATTGCCATACAAGGAGTAGCAGCATGCAGTCGAGAAGTTACTACTAGAGTAGCCTCTTCTTTATATTTTTCTAGCTGTTTAACGCCAGCGGTATAAAATCGTTCATATTCCTCATCTGTCATAAACTCAGAATCTGAACTTCTCAGAAAATTTATCTGATGTTCTATGAATTCTGAATTCTCCATTAATCCTTGAGGAATGTACTTCATAAGACTTTGTGGTATATCTACAAAAAAGGTTTTAGGTATTTTAGGTTTATTCTGCCTTTTAGGTAGCAACGCTGTAACACATCCCGATAAATACGCAGTAATACCATGTTCTCTCATATTCATAAGAGTTTCTTCGTCGCGACAACCAATAGGCTGATATGCCCTTAAATTATTCTGTATCGACTCGTCTAAATACCGTGAATGAAGATGAAAACTTATAAAAACCGGAACTATTTTTGCAGATAAAGGCAAGCTTCCATATGGATGACCTAGCTGGTTATAAATTCTATTGAAACAATTATAAGGCAGTAATGCATATTCGCCATCATAGTTCTTTGCGTGATATCTACTAATCTCTATCATGTCATTCTCATTTATCTCCATGATACTATATATGTGTCTCATCGCATATGTTTGAATTGGGTCTCCAATATTTAACCTATTCTTTCCTTTAGAGCTCATTGGTCGTTTAGCATATGTAAGAATGGCAAATTCCATAAATTGTCCCCCCTAGAATCGCTACATATTCGTATTTATGTTAAGAAATTGCTTAAGAAAATGCTTCAACGAATTATATACAGTCATTTTATAACTATTTCTATGCTCTTCGTGATATCCTACTTTAATAGCATTCATACATTCATCAACTATCGTTTTGCCATTAAAATTGTCATGCTTAAAGAACCTTTCAGGAAATCCAATATTATTACCCCAGAAGGTACATTTGTCATTCCATACTATCCCAATAGACGGAATATTTAGTGAATAGGAGATAATATTAGCATGAAGCCTTCCAGCAATAATACCTTTATAATTTGAGATAGTTCTAGCAAGTTCTTGAGCTTTTATCGGTCGCTTCACTACTTTAGTTTCTATTTCCGCGTCTCTTCCAATATATTTCATTAAATTAATTGCAAATTTCATATCAGATGGCCAACCAGTAGTGAATATCTGCCATTCTTCTCCATGTGATTCCAATTCCTTAATAATACTACTCCAAAGTTCTAACAGTTCACTTAATCCTAAATCAATACCATTTGACTTGAAAATCCCTTCGCGAATAACTCCCAGTCCAATTATATTGTTATCGTTTTTTTCTATCCCATATACCTCAGGAGTCCAAACAGCCGAATCAGCAACTTTTTGAATAAATATGTTATCATTGTAAATATATCTTTCTTTTAATAAATCAATATCATCTCTAGTAGTAATTTGTTTCACGCATGATCGATTAATCGCATGACGTAATCTTAAACAATTATCATCATTTTCATCATACCCTTCTACTCCAACCGCATTAAAGATTACTTGCACACCTTTTTGCTTTGCAAGGTTAGTTATTTCATCGATATATTGATAAAACTTCTGATATTTATATTTAATGATTCCTCCGCCTGTAAATATTACCAGATCCGCATTATCAATAATAGAATAGTCTTCGTCCATCATATCAATTGATATGATTTCGTAATCAGTGTACTCTAGTTCCTCTAATATATTCCTCACTAAATATACAGTGCAATCATTTATAATTACATCTCCAAGATTCTCTCCATTTTTCAGACCAATCATCAGTATTCTAGTCATATGCATTGCTCCTTAACTATTTTCTATCCAGTCTTCAATCAGATTGACAACCTTGTCTGCCGCATTACCATATTCACGCATTCCAACCTGCTGAAAATAGTTAGTTACCTTATTGGCATACTCATCTTCTTGGAAATTCTGTATATTCTCAGCTAGTTGTTCATTGTTTTCAGCAATAGAAAACGGTAAACTG
>Ga0265293_10009143_pt1 | contig 14348 bp, 28 predicted proteins | sample Munlanlewell138R_FD_192505 | JGI IMG/M metagenome (GOLD analysis project Ga0265293, IMG submission 192505) | Leachate microbial communities from a municipal landfill in Southern Ontario, Canada - Leachate well 138R | ecosystem: Engineered > Solid waste > Landfill > Unclassified | place: Canada...
ACTCAGGATGAATCTAGAAATATAGATCGTTGTTGGAAAATCATTAAAATTGAAGACTTCTTGTATTTTGATAATAACGGAAGATGCGCAGAAGAAACATTATTTTTTAGTGTTAACGATATTATTTTCTCACACGAATTTGCAAAAGCGTTTTTTGGCGACAAAAAATATGTTCAATCTTTTAATCCTGCCTATTACACGTATCGTAATACAGATAAAAAACTGTGGGAAGAACATCTTCAGAATATGATATTAATGAACAATGATACACGAGTTAGATATTTGGAGAATTGGTTATGACCAGAGTTGTTCATTGCAAAAAAGAAAAATATGATGTCTATATTGGACGTGGTTCAATATGGGGAAATCCTTTTATTATTGGTAAAGATGGATCAAGAGAAGATGTTATTTCTAAATATGAAGTTTATTTTTTAAATAACAAAAAACTAATAAGTCTATTACCACAACTTAAAGATAAAATATTGGGCTGTTTTTGTAAACCAAAAGCGTGTCATGGAGATATATTAATAAAATATATAAAGGAATGGAATTTGTAATGACAAATCAAGATGTATCAGATTATTTAAAAGAAAAATATTATAAAGATAACCAAAGGCTCCTTTTAACACTTAGGTACGTCGATAGTAAAAAATACCCACGTTATGATCAAGAAGTTGAATGTGGTAATATTACATTGTTAAGAATTCAAACATTTAATTGTTTGTATAATTATGAACCTGGTTATATACCATATTGTATTAGAAATTATTGGGATGGATATACTGTTACTGTTCAAAAATTCGGACAATTGACTAATGAAGAAATACACAAAGCAATAGGATATGTATTACATCAATATTCAAAAGATACTTTATTTATTCCGTGGAACGTATATTTAGATGGAAAACACATATGGACAAATAATACACGAATTTATACAAGACTACAAGAAGATATTAATAGGAGATTTATATGATAGAAAAAATTAAATTGCTTTTATATCATAACCCAAATATTACGAAGCCATGGGTGTTTGGTAAAGAAAGTATGAAATTGGACGGAAAACTTATTAAAAAAATAATTGTTGGAATACATGGCATAAGAACACACGAAGAAAGTTGGATCGATTCTTTTATTAGATTCTGTACTGTTTTTTATAAAGACAATGATATTCTATATGTTGATTATGCATACAATTTTCTTCCGGCCATTTTGTCTATTAATCCCTTGATAAAATGGTATTTAACATCTAAATTTAAGAAAAAACTACATCAGCTTCAAAGAGATTATCCAAATGCTTCAATCAATATAATAGCACACAGTTATGGTACAGAACTGACATATTTGTCTTTAAAAACTAAAGATGATGTTAATGGTTTTATCAATGTTGATAAAGTTATTTTACTTGCAAGCATATTAAATATAAAAACGGATTTATCTAAAATATATGCCAATGGTCAATTTAAGGAATTTCATGTTTTTTCATCATTAGAGGATGAAGTGTGCCGTTGGAATCCATTTGGTCATTCTGGTTTTATAGGATTAAAAGATGATTTTGCCACTAATCATAGACATGCAAATCTTGAACATGGTGATTATTTTACAATAGATTTTTTTAAAAAGTATGCAAAAATATTTGATTTAAAAAAGAAAGAATTATAATGAGTGATCCAAAGAAAAATTTTATTTGTCCTATTTGTGGCCTAATCTCAAATGATGGGAACAGAAGATTCGGTACAGATACCAAATGTATCAATTGTATGATAGAAAACAGAAATATAAATCAAGAACTGGAGAACAACAATGAATAAAGAAACAATAAAAGATGAAGATGTTATAGATTTATATGCACAAGGGTTAACACAATCAGAAATAGCCAATATGTTAGATAGACACGTAAGGCGAATAGCCGAACGAATAGCCAAATTAAAAGCATCAGGTAAAATAGGAACCGTTGAAATTCTTCAACGGGAAAATGTTAAATTGGTAAATAAATTACAAAAACAATCCGACTTAAATCGGATAAAAAACAAAACATATCGTGAACATTCAAGACTGAGTAATGCTATTGGTGAATTAGATAAAGAGTTTATTGAAATATTAAAAAAGCACGAATTACCAAAGAAAATATTTCGTACCAAAGAAATAAAATCAAACACTAAATCTGGGGCAATTCTTCATCTTACCGATCTACATCTTAATGAATTAGTGGATATTGTATCTAATAAGTATGATTTTAATATTGCATCCCAAAGAATCAGAAAATTTGTAAATGATGCTAGAACATATTTTAAGGCAAAGAATGTAAAAGATGTTTTTGTTTGTATGACCGGAGATTTAATGAATTCCGATCGAAGACTTGACGAAATTCTTTCTCAGGCTACTAATAGGGCAAAGGCATTATTTTTGTCTGTTATGATCATTGAACAGGCTCTATTGGATTTACAACAAGATTTTAATGTATCAGTAGTTAGTGTTATTGGCAATGAAAGCAGAATTACCAAAGATATTGGTTGGAGTGATGAAGTAGCCAGCGATAATTATGACTTCATGATTTATAACACATTAAAATTAATATTTAGAAAATCAAACATTAGATTTTTTGATGGAAATGCAACAGAGCAAGTTATAGAAATTGTTGGACAGAACATCTTAATCTGTCATGGTAACCAGATTAAAGGTTCCAAAATGGAACAAAGTATCCAAAAAATTATAGGAAAATATGCCACTCAAAAAATAAATATATCATTTATTATTAGTGGTCATCTTCATTCATGTAGAACATCAGATTTGTTTTCTAGGGGTGGATCGGTTGTAGGTGCCAACGATTATAGCTGGGGTGCATTACAATTGGCAAGTAGAGCCAGTCAAAATGCTCACATCTTTTATAGTAATGGAAACCGAGATTCAATTAAGATAGATTTACAGGAAATTAATGATGTTGAAGGATATCCAATAATAAAAGAACTTGAATCATATAACGCAAAGAGTCTTAGTAAGGCTAAAAAGAAAACAACTATCATAAAATTAGTTGTATAATTTCTTGACAAACCATTTTTGTGTATGTTATACTTAAAAAGAAAGAGGACGTATAGTGAATTTTATTCGTTTAATTATAGGAACAACAATTATAACGCTGTTTAATAATGTCTTTTCTTTAAATTTTGATGTATATCAAATAATCACATTGACAGCTTTTACAATATTATTATTTAAGGAATAGTCCAAATGCCAAATTATGAATTTATTTGTCCTAAATGTACTTATTTTGAAACTACCATATTAAAAGTAGATGAAAGAAACAACAATAGGATGTGTCCTAAATGTGGTAGTATTTTAGAAAGACAAATAGGAAATGTTGGTTTTGATCTAAGAGGAGAAGGTTTTTATTGTAACAGGGAGAAATATAATTATGATGACTAATAAAGATATATTATACCAGGCAATTTTAAAGGCCGAACAGAATGGTTTCAAAGAACATTTAAATTTGTTACCCTTTATAAAAACACAAGAACCAGAAAATTTAGTCAAAACAATATTTCTTGGACAATTTAGGAACATTATTTTTAACCACAATTTTGCTAAAGCGTTTTTTGGAGAATTTAAAGGGGATGGTAAATTATTTGAAGACGGAGAAAGATTTAGTCATTTTAATGAAAATGGTTGGCCAGTTGTTGATAGAGATTGGAGATATCATTTACCAATAATGGTAATGGAAAAAGAACCACTAAAATACTTGGAAAAATTTCTAAAGGACAAATAATGAAAAAATTTATTTTTACTAATAAAAATGAAGCAAAAATATATATTAATAAAAGAGTAAAATCAATAAAACAAGAACTTTTAAAACATTTGGAATCATTAAACACGAATGAATCAATAGATGCTACATATTATATTGAAATGGAGTATAAATAATGAACAAAACACGAACTCTTGAATTGAGAAAATCAGCATTAAAAGCATATGAAAAAGTAGGATTAGAAAAGAAAGGAATTTCTTTTAAGAATTTTTTTAGAAGAATAAAGAAAAATTATAAAAGGATCACAGAATGATAGATAAAAAGAATTGGAACGAATTTAGAGACGCAGGCCTATTATGGTTTACTAATAGATTTCTTCATTTATTCGGATGGGCCATTGTAATTGATTATGAAGATTTAACAAAGGGAACAATTAAAGAGGTATATCCAGCAAGATGTAAGTTTAGAGGTTTTGATGACAAAAGCGAGTCAAAAGGATTCATAAATGTTACAAAATATTTAAAGGATAATATTAATGATTTATTAAAAGAAGCACAAGAATAAATATAGTAATCGATTATGGAGAAGTGATGATAAAGTTATTGAAAGCAAGACTAATAAATTTTCAAAAACATTCTGATTTAACAGTAGATTTTAATGATGATGTTACTATTTTTACTGGATTGACGGATGCCGGAAAAAGTGTAATTAGACGTGCAATCGATTGGACAATTTTCTGTTCTGGTATTAAGGAAAATGATTTACGTAAAGAAGGAACAAAACAAACATCTGTTGTTTTATCATTTAACAACGGTGTTGAAGTCGAAAAAGTAAAAAGCAATTCAATAAATAGATACATTCTTAGAAAACCAAATGAAGATGAGCAAGTATTTGATAATTTTGGAAAAGATACACCACAAGCAATAAAAGACGCAATTGGAATGTCACAAATCGACATTGGAAGTGAATCCCTTAATTTAAACATATCAGAACAACTGGTTCTCCCATTTCTGCTTGACAAAACCCCATCCTTTCGATCAAAACTATTCAATAAAATAACTGGCAATGAGTTGTTAGATTCTCTATTTAAAAAATGCAACAAAGAAAGTCTGCGTATTAGTAGAGAGTATAAAGACGTGGAAGAGGTTCTTGTTAAACAGGAAAACGATGTTGTTAAATTTTCTGAACAATACAACCATGACAAAAAAATATTAGATTCAATTAAAAATAAGTATGCTATTTTAAAAGAAAAATCAAAAAAACTAGAAGAACTAAAAAGATTATCTTCATTAATATCCGAAAACGAATTAGCATTAAAGCAAGTTGAGAAAAGACTATCATCAATAGTAATGATAGATGATCAAACCATTTCCGATCTACGTAAAAAAGCCGAGAAACACAGTAAGTTAGTAGAAATAAGCAAGAAGCTATCAGAAATCAACAGTATGTTACAAAAGATAGAGTCATCTAAAATAAATATACCAGAAGTAGATTTTCAGGAATTATATAATAAAAATGAATTGTTTATTAAATTAAACAAGATTAGCACAGAAATGAAAAATTTACAAAATCAGGACTCAAAAAATGATAAATCTATTGATGAATCTTTAAAAATGCTATATAATAATCAAGAAGAATTAGATGAAATATGGAAAAAATTGGACAATGTTTGTCCATTATGCAAAATGAAAAAAGGATAAAATATTAAGAGGGATGAGAATGTCTTTATATTATGTAAACAAATATTTAGATGAAATTATTGATTTTATAAAAGAAAATTATGATCCAGAGAATGTTTTTGAAGAAGATGTTCTTTCTTTATGGGCAACTAATAATGGGTTTATTAAGGAATAATTTATGAAATTTGTTTATTTTTCAGATTCGCATATTGCTGGCAAAAATAGTGTCAATAGACTTGGTGATTATTTTTCAGATTGTATGGCCAAACTAGATGAATGCATTACTATCTATAAAAAAGAAAAATGTTCGTTTATGATTATAGGCGGCGATATTTTTAATAGTAATACAGTTAGCAATTCTGTAGTAGATGAATTCTTAGATAGAATAGAAAAAAACAATATAAATGTAAAGGTCATATATGGGAATCACGATCTCGTAAATTGTAATTTGGAAATGTCAAAATCAACATCTTTGGCCCATATGATGCGAAGAAGTAAAAACATTACTCTTTTAGATGAATATGAAGATAATACCTGTTTTATTAAGGGCATTAATTATAAGCATAATATTGAAGAAGATTTTTGTATTTCTGGTTTAAACTGTAAAGAAACTGATAAATTTAAAATAATAATTCCTCATGCTTTTATTTCTTTAAAAGAATTTCCATTTGCAACACATATTGTGGCATCTAAACTGAAAACTAACGCTGATGTGGTATTGTGTTCCCATTTTCATCATGATTGGGGAATTGAAACAGTAAATAACGTCAAATTTGTCAATCTAGGGGCCTTTGGTCGCTTATCCATAGCAGAACATGGTCATATGCCTAAAATCGCACTGGTGGACACTCAGACACGATTAATCGATATAATCCAGCTATCATCTGCCAAGAAAGGCAGTGAAATCTTTGATCTGAGTAAATACAATGAAAAGAAAGCAGAAAAGAAGGATATTTCCGCTTTTATTGAGGCCCTAAATAGTGTTGAGTGGCAGGACTTATCAACAAGAGATCAAATTATTAAAGCCGGTAAGGATAATAATATTGAACAACCAGTTATTGACTATTTAATAAACCAATTGGATAAATTAAGGATGAAAGATAATGAGTAATTCAAACGTGGTCAAATGTCCCAAATGTAACAAGGTATTTTTTGATGTTGGTAGTGATATTTGTCCATTTTGTAAATGTAATGTTCATGAACAATCAATTGATACTTTTAAAAACATGTTTGGGGAAGATAATCCGTTCAATGATATATTTGGAGGAAATTTATAATGATATTAGTTAAAGATATTATAGTGGAGAATGTAAATGGTGATTGTTGTGATGTAGCATATTATCCAAAAAGGGATTTCGATAGGTACAGCGTTAAACCAATAGATGTTAAAATGGAACATATTACAGGTAAGTTTTTTATTAATGAACGTGATGAAGAAGTTTGTCTTGGTTTTGCAAAACATGTTCAAGATATTCTTGGCTTACCATTTGAAGCATTTGATAACATGAATAAAAAAGCACAAAAAGATGCAAAACTTATATCCAGTTTAAGAAAACTTAGAAACAAAGAGTATGATGAGTTAAATAAATACAAAAAGATGTCGTTTTGGAATAGGTTAAAATTTTTATTTATAGGAGGAAGGTAATGACCAACAAAATTTGTCCAATAATGAGTACAAGTTTAGAAGTGACTCATCCAGAAATAAATAAATATTCTAAGAGTTATGTATCCGTGGAATTTAAGATTATTAAATGTCTAAGAGAAGAATGTGCATTATGGCAAAATAGTTGCAAACAATTTGATGAATCAAAAGGATATGATGTGATAACCCAAAAAGAAGGATGTAAACTAGGGAGAATAGAATGACAGAATATACAGAAAAAATACAAAAACTTGAAAAGAAAATTCAAGAAATAAAAATTGAACATGCAAAAGCAGAAGAAAAGAAAAAGAACCTTACGGAAGAAAAAGAAAAACATCTTTCTTCTTTAAAAGAGTTGGGTGTTTCTTATGATGATTTAGACACAAAAATTATTCCTAATTTAAAACAGGACATGGATGGTATTATAGAAGAAATTGAAAAGGAGTTAGTGTAATGGAAGCTAAAACTTATGAGGTAGTAATTTGTCAATGTGATAATTGTTATGAATACGTTGAACAATGTGATAAATGTGGTACAGATTTTAAAGATGATCAATTTATTTCTTGTAAAGATGGAGAACATATATGTGGGAAATGCTATGAAAAATAATGAACATAAACTAATACATGCTCATGTGTATGAACCGCACAGAGCTTTATTTAAAAGTAATAAAAACGATCGATCTCAATGTCAAACTGTCTCTTGTCATAATTCTGAAAATTGTGATTTATTTAAACGAAAAGAATGCTCTTGGATAGGTGCATATGGATATAGTAGATGTCCTTATGGAACATATTCTAAAATAGACGGTTTCACTAGACGTGCAAGAAAGTATTATAGTTGGTTAAGTGATAAAAAAGATTTATATAAGGACGTATTAGATGCACTTAGACAAGCAAGTGACGTTATGGCTATTATAGGTGATTTTATATATCTTCCGTACTCATTTATGACAATGAATGATGATATTCCATTTAAAGAGAAGGGTGGATTTTTTGCAAAAGGATGTTGTTTTCTAAATAAAGAATTTTTTAATATTGATACTGTTGTAAAAATATGTACCTTTAGACCACAAGCTATGATGGGTGGAGAAATAAAATCATATCAAAAAGAAGAAGTTCCAAAATTTGTCAAGCATTTATCTGAACAATTTCCTGACTTATATAAAGAACTTTGTAATAGATTAGAAAACATATCCAATATTTCTTTGACTAATGTTGGAAGAGAAGCATACCTAAATACATTAAAATTTGATGTTGGAGAATTTAAAGATATTCATGGTGCTACATGGCAATGGGATGGTAAATATTTGATTTCAAATAATAGTCATGCCAGTTTTATGCTTATTTCAAAATTTGATGAATTACGATTGATACCAAGAGAAGATGTGACTGTTAAAATAACGGATGATAATCAAGTGTCAGACAAAACAATTTTTTATAAAAGTTAAAATGTAAAGAAAGGTGCTATATTAATGTTACTATGTAATATAAAAAATAAATATATTAGGAAATTCAAAATAATTTTATATTTTATTCCTTCATTAATAGCTGTTACGATAATAAATATAATAAAATATGACGAATTTATGAATGCAGTTAAACATGCATGGGAAGGAAAATAAATATAATGGTCGATTGTAACGACTGTAAACATCTAGATACTGAAAGATGCGGTGATTGTTCAGTTAGTTATGACATGCAATGCTCTTGTCATATAAATTCCCCATGCAGTTTTTGTATAAGTTGTAAATTTGAGGAAAAATAATGAATATTAAAGAATTAGAAAATAAAATAGAATCTTTTACATCTGAAGTGGATAGATTGAAGGGTAAACTATCTACTCTTGAGGATCAGTTTGTTGAATCACAAGAACGATTTGATAATTTAAAAATTGAAAAAGAATTAAATAGTAAAGCAGTTGAAGTTCTTACATTAGTACAGGATTCAACAAAAACATTAATTATTAATATGTTTGAATCGCTGGTAACACACGCTTTGCAATTTATCCATCAGTCAGACGAATACAAGTTTGAATTGGATTTTGGCAGAAGAGGAAATTTACCAGAATTATCATTTAACATTTTAACACCAGGTATGCAAGAACCACACGATATTATGACCACAAGAGGCGGCGGGACTTGTGACACAACATCGTTAGCATTAAGAGAAGTTTTATTAGAAGTATCAAAGACAAATGGGTTTTTGTTTCTCGACGAGCCATTCAAACATTTAGATAATGACGAAACCGTAATGAAGGGTATGGAATTTATTAAAGAAATACAGAAAAAAACGGGCAGACAGATTATGATAATAACCCATAAAACAATAATCGCTGACAACGAGGAAGGTGTTGTATGGATCAAGTAAAAAAATGTGTTATATTGGGTGCAGGTCAATCGATGCAAGAAGGAATTGAAAAAGGTCTTTGGACTAAACTAGATAATATTGCTACGTTTGGTATTAACGAAGCTTTTCAATTTTTTAATCCCACATTGATAACATTTGTGGATTGGACATTTTATCGTGATAGATTTGATAAAATAAAAAATTATCCATTAGTTATTGGAATTAATAATCCCGCCATAGGGTTTTGGTATACAGACAGAAAACGAGGAAGTTATCAAAAATGTGCTAAAGGTGACACTCTAGTAATGGTTAATGGAAGTTCGGAATATTTTGGAAAGGAATCATTAAAAAAAGGATGTTATACTGGAGTATTAGCTGGACTATTTACAACAACACTAGCAATGGCATTAGGATATAACGAAATTTATTTGCTTGGCTGTGACATGGGCCAGAAAGATGGTAAAACCCATTTTTATCAAAATAACAATAAAGGAATTGGCAATTTTACAGACGAAAATAATGTTGAAAGAACAGGAGTAGGATTTAACGTATGTGGACATTTTTCTACTGGAGTTTATAATAATACAGATGCATATATTCAAGATTTTTGGAAACCATATTTGACAGATACTGATGTTAAAATATATAATGTGTCAATGAATTCACGCATTGATACATTTGAAAAAATAACTTATGATGAGTTTTTTAAAAATATAGAAAACGAGGAAAAACTTGATCAAAATAAAGTTAGAGAACAAATTCGTATCAAAATTAAAACTGATTCCGATTAAAACATATATTGAAAAATTTCTAGGGATTATAAATGTTATGGTTGTTATCTTTAATATAATATTATTGTTTCTTTTCTTATGTGGGATCAGTCTCAAAATTGGCATTCATAAATATTGGTATAAACTGTTTGGATATAAAAATGAGTAAAATAAAAAATATTTTAAATGATGGTTTTTATGATGTATTTGGTGAATTAATAAATCAAAATTTCATAGATATTTATATAACTAAATGCATGAATCAATTAAAAGGAATAAAAGAACAAACAAGTTCACAAGAAATTCCTATTACATCATACCCAATTGCAAAATATGAATTGTTACAAAACAAAAAAGGACTATATGTAAAAACAGTACCCGTTAATTATAATCCATGTTTTGTTGTAGCCGGTGGCCCTTCCTTAAAAAACTTTAATTTTGATTTATTAAAACATAAAACTACTTTTGTATCAAATAAATCCATTTTTGATGTTCCAAATACTAACTATTTTGTTACGACGGATTATACTTTTTTGAGTTATCTTAAAAAGAATAATCTATATAATAAATGGCGAAGTAATAAAGCAGAAAAATATTTTGTTGCTAACTGTATATCGGATACAATACAAAACATAAATGGACAAATAACTGATACAAAATATAATCTAACTTACGATTTACAGGATTTTGATAAGATAGTTATTTGTAAATCGGCAAAAAACGTGGGTTTTGATTTTGACAATTTTAATAGTGGATATAATTCGGGTTTTTGTTTTGATGATAAAACGCAGATTCTTACTAAAAGAGGATGGAAATATTTTAAAAATTTAAAACATAATGACACTGTATTAAGTTTAGACCCAAAAACCCAAATAGCGGATTATTATCCTATTTCAGACATTCAATGTTTTGATTATAGTGGTGATTTATATTGTAAATCTGTATCAAGAGGACATCAAACCGATTTTGCAGTTACACCAGATCATTCTATGTTTGTTTATAGTAGAGATAGAAAAAAATATGAATTTAAACCAGCAAAATTTTTTAATGACCACCCTAAAAATGACCATTACACATTAAAAACCGATTTTAAATGGGTAGGAAAACACGCTGATTATATTAAAATAAACGGAAAACAATATACTGGTTGGGGAAATTATAAAAAAATTCAATACAAAATAAAATCCGAAATATTTATGCAGTTTTTAGGATGGTATTTAAGCGATGGTAACAATTATTGTGGTATAAATAGTTGGGGAGAAACATACAGAATTACTATTTATCAAAGTAAAAAATCTAAACACCTTGATGAAATTAGGTCTATTCTGTCACAATTACCATTCAAATATGTAGAATCAGAAAATAAAAATATGCTTTCTTTTCGTATAACAAACAATGTGCTAGGAAAATATATAAAAAAACATTGTGGAGGATCTGGTGTGTCCAAAAAAATACCCAATTATCTGAAATTTTTAACACCAGATCTAATTCATTTATTTTTAATGGCATATATGAATGGTGATGGAACTAAAGTGAAAACTGGCTATACTGTTTCCACGATAAGTAAAAAAATAGGATATGGAATGCTGGAATTGTTTTTAAAAGCAGGATACAAAAGAGTAAATTGCACACGTGTAAAAAATAAAAAACACAGAGTTTTTCCTGGTGGGTTTAAAGCAAATTTAAAAAAACATAACTATGTAGTGCACGCAACAAATAATACTACAGAAGAACGATTGATATTTAATCCAGATACTATATCTTATAGTGGTAAGGTATACGATGTAACCGTTGAACCACACCATACCATTTTTGTTAAGAGAAACGGTATGCCATTTTGGTCAGGAAATTGTTCATTTCAAATGGCATTAATAATGGGTTATAATCCAATTTATTTATTGGGATTTGATATGAATTGTGATCAAAAAGATACCCATTATCATGACGGATACGGAAAAAGCAAAGAAAAAATGGATCAAAATCTTCTAAATTATTCAACACATTTTAAACATATATTACAAAAATTAAGAATAGATAGACCAAATTTGCAAATTATTAGTTGCTCAAAAACAAGCATTTTAAATAAAATAATAGATTATAAAGATATAAAGGATGTTTTATGAAAGTTAAAGATTTGATTTGGGAATTACAACAAATACATAATCAAGAAAAAGAAGTGGCTTTTGGTAATTCTAACGCTAATGAGTCTTTTATACATAGTGTTGTTGAAACAGAATTTAGGGTTTATATTAAAGATTAATTGTAAGGAAAGGAACAAATAATGAGTGAAAAAATTTCGATTTTAATTCCTGTTTATAACAGGGAAGGTTTTATTGAACGAGCAATAAATAGTAGTTTAAATCAAACATATAAGAATTTACAAATTCTTGTTTATGATGACGGATCGAATGATAAAACCAGAGAAATTGTGATTGATATAGCACAAAAGGATAATCGTGTAAAATTGTTTTGTAATACACCAACAAAAAACGAAGGAGTAGGAAAGGCCCGAAATTTGTTATTAAAATTTTGCGATACAAAGTATGCTATATGGCAAGATAGTGACGACATTTCTGCACCAACACGAATCGAAGAACAATTAAAAGAGATGACTGAAGACAAAATGGTTTATTGTACGTGGGAAAATTTTAAGACTAAAGTGCCAGGAACAACAAGAGGGTTTGCAACTCTTATGTTTCCAGTAAACAAGGGTGTTCTTTTTCCTGAAGATATGAAGTTTGGCGGGGAAGATCAATGTTGGAGAGATGAAATGGAAAAGATTTATCCTACATCCGATGTAAATCAAGTTCTTTATTCAATAGATTTTCACGGAAACCGAATAGGAACGTGGAAACGAAAGATTGACAAAAATTGGAACGGAAAATACGATTTGAATGATATTAAAGACTTGTCATATGAAGATGCAATAAAAAAATATATGAACGAATATCAAACCAAATAAAGGAAATATATGACTCCAGAACTTTTGCTATTCTATCAAAAACTTGTTAATAAACAAAATTTCTCCCTTGTCCGTTTTGGTGATGGAGAACATAACATTATGGACAATGTTGCATGTAATCGAAAAGGTTTTGATTTTGATCCTAAAGATGCTAGAGATCAAGAATTTAAAAGAGATTTACGTGAAGCATTTAAATTTAAAAGTCCACGATATTATAAAGGGCTGGATTACACGAATATAGAAGAAAACATAGTTTATGCTTGTCTTTTTGTTAATAATAGTTATTTAGATTTTTTGGACAATTTCTCACCTCTTTTTGAAAACTGTATTTTTGTTGGTAATGAATTAGGAATGGATTGGCAATTGCCATTTAAACCACAAAAATATATTAGAATTAAAGAAAACGCTTGGAAGGACTATAATTCTAATTTATTAAATCTTTTTTTATCTAATTATTTAACCAATAAGAATAATGAAATTGTATTAGTTGCAGGTGGCCCCATGAGTAATGTTTTAATTTATAAATTATATAAAAATAATCCTAATAATACTTATATAAATGTTGGAAGTGTATTTGATCCTCACATTTTTGGTTTTCTTACTCGCAAATATCAAGAAAGGTTATGTACATGAAATACAAAGGATATTTAGCATTTGATTTTGATGGTGTAATAGCATCATATAATAGACCTTTTATTATAGATAAATTGGGTAAACCACAAAAATCTGTAATAGAAACAATTCGTTATTTTTACGACCAAGGATATTATATACTAATTTTTACTGGACGATTAGAAACTGTCAAATTTACAAAATGGTTAGAAAAAAATAATGTACCTTATCATGGTGTAAATGTACAACCAAGCAATATGGCTGGAACAAATAATGATAAACCTTTTTATAATGTAATTATAGACGATAAGGCTGTTAATTTTCATTGGGAAAACAACCATAAATCTAAAGATGAATTAATTAGTGAAATTGAAAGGAAGTTAGAATGGGCGAAGGAATAAATGATATCGTTGTGAGAGCATGTTTATCAACTAATTTTGGAGATAATCTTAACTCAGAGTTAGTTCGATTAATTTCTGGACAAACACCAAAATTGGTAAATAACAGATTTGGCAATCTAGAAAAAGAAACTATCTATATGGCAATAGGCAGTGTTCTTGGATGGGCTACTGAAGAAACTGAAGTCTGGGGAT
>Ga0265293_10009144_pt1 | contig 14347 bp, 9 predicted proteins | sample Munlanlewell138R_FD_192505 | JGI IMG/M metagenome (GOLD analysis project Ga0265293, IMG submission 192505) | Leachate microbial communities from a municipal landfill in Southern Ontario, Canada - Leachate well 138R | ecosystem: Engineered > Solid waste > Landfill > Unclassified | place: Canada...
ATGAGCGCGGCGAGCCCGCTAAGGGCGGCGCCCACTACCAGAAGCTTGTTGGTCGAACTGGCCATGTAGCTCCCCAGCGGCCTAACGCCTGAGTTAAGCCGACTTGCGTAGTGGAGCCAAAGCCATGGCAAGCTCTTTCTGCCATGGCTTTGGTGTAACGAAGCAAGTTCGGCTTGAACGAATTGTTAGGCCGCACCGCGCTTTAACCATGCCACCAACAAGTCACTACCGCTGGGCTCAGTTTGAATCGGTCCCTGATGCAAGTTGTTCCAGGATCATCCAGGCGGCCTCAACCCGACCCGGAATTGGATAACTCCGGTTTGCCAGCATGACGATCCCGATCTTCCTAGCGGGCACGAACGCCACGTAAGTGGCGAAGCCGCCGGTCGATCCCGTCTTGTTAAAGAGATACTGCCCGCCGGCGGTTTGGTCCGTCAGCCGATAGGCAGGCTGTGGATCGAAAAGCATCTCCTTGGCGTTGCCACCGAGCAGCCATTCGCGCGAGACAGGGTACGGATACTTTTCCCACCCAAGGCCCTGCACCAGATTCCCCGCGCGGAAGTATCCGACCTGCGTGGCTTCGACGGCGCGGCGCATCGACGGCTCGAGCGAACTCGGATCGATGTTCGCCTGCACGAAGCGGAGCAAGTCCGACACCGTCGTCTTGACACCGTAAGCCTGCTCGTCGAGCGGCCCCTCGTTCACACGGACCGGTCTGTCCTTGCGATAGCCCCACGCGTAGTCCGGCATCTTGCGGTCCGGCACGTGAATGAAGCTGTCCGTCATGCCGAATGCTGGAAATACCGTCGATTGCATCAACGTCGCGAAATCGTCATCCAGCGCGCTGGCCGCAACAAGCCCGAGCAAGCCCGGGCTCGCGTTGGAGTACTCGCGCCGTGTGCCCGGGGGAGCCAGTGGCGTCCAGTTGCGGAAGTAGTCCATCACCGCCGCCTCTCCCGTCACCTCATCAGGGAACTGCAACGGCAGTCCGCCGGCGGTGTAGGTTCCCAAGTGGAGCAACGTGGCTTGGTCGATCGGCGCGCCCTTCAACTGCGGCAGGTACTTGCCCGGATGGTCGTCCAAGGACAGTTTGCCGGTGGCTTGCGCGTAGGCGGCCAGGGTTGCGGTGAAGACTTTGCTGACGGAGCCGATCTCGAATAGTGTTGCCTCCGCTACCGGTACGTTGGTTTCCTTCGAGGCGACGCCATACGTAACAACATAGGGCTGGCCATCGAGGATCAGCCCGACAGCCATGCCGGGGATGTCATGCTGGGACATTAGGGGCAGGATCGCGGCGTCGACGGCGGTGCGGACACGGGAGGTGTCTTCGACGGCTGGAACTGCCATAGGAAAGAGGCAAGCGAAGACGAGCAGCAGCGTCCTAACGACAAGGGACTTGGATGGCATGGATTCAGTTCTCGGCATTTTGTGGTTTCGCTGAGTGACGGCGGTGGCTTGTGCGGCCTAACTACAATTCGATGATAAATCGCTGCGTAATCCGACAGCCTAATCCAAGATTTCGCAGCACGTTCAGAAAAAATCTCACATTAGATCAAACATTTGCGGGATCTCCACCACCTAATCCCACCGCCTAATCTGCCCGCATTTGCAGTTCAGCTGAGGTCGCGGATCCATTCTCGCACAGGGTGGATGGGTGGACAAACAGTATCGCCGAGGCGCTCCTGCGGGCGTGGCGTCGGTTCTGGCGCCCTTGATGGTCACGAAGTCGGGTCGCTTGTGGTCTGGAGGCGCGGATGATGGAGAAATGCATGTATCAGCGGATTTTTCTGTGGGTTGTTCTGGTGGCTGTGCTTGCGGGCGTGGTCTGGTTTTCGTTCAACGGAGCCGAGTCATCCGCCCCGCCCGGGCTGGCCGCCGGCATCACGGCGGCCGCCCAGCAGGATGCTCTGGCAGAAGACCGCGCTGCATCCGCCCCGCTTCCTGCGATGGAGCTGGCATCGCTGCGAACACGCGTGATTGGCCATCCAGATCGCTGGAATATCGGTATGCGCAGGCAGTTGCTCGCGCTGGACCCCGCACAATTGCTCGATCTGCTCGACGACGACGAAATGCTGGTCCGTGAGGATGCCCGGCATCTGGCCGAGGAAATTTTCAGCGTCTGCGCCTTCGGGATCGCACTCACCTCCTTGCCAGAAGATCAGGCCGGTCAGGTTCGCCGCTTAGGCCTCTCGCTGGATTCACCCGGAAACACATGGTGCAAGCGCCTGCTCGGCGATGAACACAGGTCTGTAGCCTGGGATCGCCTGAAAACCCTGCTGGCGCTGGCGCAGCACGCTGATCCTGCGCATGCCCCGTATTACGAGCAGGCCGAACAACGTGCCATCGAGGCCGCCGCCAGGGCCGATGGCAGTCTGTTGTCTCTGCTGCTGGAAGATGATTCCGTGCAGGTGACTGCGGCCTTGGCTGCAATGCTGGACGCGGGCGACGACAGCGTCATTGCGGACTGGAACAGCGTGGAACAACTGGACATTCAGCAGCAAAACCAGATCTGGCACGCGCTGTGGCATGGCCTGGATTGCCAATGGACCGGCCACTGTTCGGAAAACAGCTTCGCCGTGGCGGCATTGTGCAACCGGCCCAGCTTCCAGTGCGATCGGGCGCTGATTACTACGCCATCGTTCGCCGCAGCCTGAGCCCGGCCCAGTTCGAAGCGTTGACGATGCTGATGAACCGGATCAATGCCTGGCGCCACCAGCACGGCGGGTGAGTGGTTCGAGCCGCTACTCGTCCCGCGTCACCCGCAGCACTTCATCGGCGCTGGTGATGCCGGCGATGACCTTGTTCCAGCCATCTTCCAGCATCGCGGGCGTGTTTTTGCGGGCGTGGCGCAGGAGGTCGGCTTCGGAGACGCCTTCGTGGATCAGGCGGCGCATGGTTTCGTCGATGACGATCAGTTCGTAGAGGCCGGTGCGGCCTTTGTAGCCGGCATTGCGGCCGGCTGCTTCGGGGCCGGGGCGGTAGAAGCGCAGGTTGGGATCGAAGGGTTTGCCGAAGGCGGCGCATTCGGCTTCGCTGGGGGTGTAGCTTTCGCGCGTGGCCGGGTCGAGTACGCGCACCAGGCGCTGGGCCAGCACGCCGAGCAATGAAGACGAAAGCAGGAAGGGTTCGATGCCCATGTCGTGCAGGCGCGTGACCGCGCCGACGGCGCTGTTGGTGTGCAGAGTGGTCAACACGAGGTGGCCGGTGAGGCTGGCCTGCACCGCGATTTCGGCGGTTTCCAGATCGCGGATTTCACCGACCATGACCACGTCCGGGTCCTGGCGCAGGATGGCGCGCAGGCCACGCGCGAAGGTCATGTCCACGCGCGCGTTCACCTGGGTCTGGCCGACGCCGTCGAGGTAATACTCGATCGGGTCTTCGACGGTCAGGATGTTGCGGGTGGCGTCGTTCAGGCGCGTCAGCGCGGCATAGAGCGTGGTGGTCTTGCCGCTGCCGGTGGGGCCGGTGACCAGCAGGATGCCGTGCGGGCGGTGGATCAATTGATCGATGCGCGCGGCGGTGGTGGCGTCCATGCCGAGCTGCGAGAGATCGAGGCGGCCGGCCTGTTTGTCGAGCAGACGCAGCACGACGCGTTCACCGTGACCGGCGGGAATGGTGGAAACACGCACATCGACCGGGCGGCCGGCGATGCGCAGGCCGATGCGGCCATCCTGCGGCAGGCGCTTTTCGGCGATGTCGAGCTTGGCCATGACCTTGATGCGGCTGACCACCGGCGCGGCGACGGCCTTTTTCGGCGCCAGCACTTCGCGCAGCACGCCATCGACGCGGAAGCGCACGACGAGTCGATTCTCGAACGGTTCGATGTGGATGTCCGAAGCGTTTTCGCGCACCGCTTCGGTCAGCAGCGCGTTGATCAGGCGGATGATCGGCGCGTCGTCTTCGCTTTCCAGAAGATCGGTGGGCTCGGGCAACGCATCGGCGATCTGGTTGAGATCGAGCGCATCGTCCATGTCGGCGGCCACGGCCAGCGCGTCATCGGAGCCGCCTTCGTAAAGGCCGCGCAAGAGGCGTTCGTAGGCATCGGCATCGAGCCGTTCGAGCTTCAGCGGCAGGCCGGCGCTGCGGCGCAGTTCGGCCAGCACCTCGGGTTTGACGCCCGGGCGGCAGGCCACGCGTGCGGCGTCGGGCTCGAACGCGACGATCGTGGCGCCGTGACGCCGGGCGAATCCGAAGCCCGGCCGGGTGCGTGCCGGCGCGGTTTCAGTCATCGGCGGCGGGCCTGTCCGGCAGGTCGGGCATGATCGGCGGCGGATTGCGGAACAGATCGCGCGGCGCGATGTCTTCCAGCTCCGGCAACAGCGGCTGCTTGTCGCCGCGGTAGCGCAGTTCCTTGTTCTCGCGCATGCGCAGCTGCTCGGTGCGCAGGTAGTTGTATTTCTCGCTGGATACCGCCGCCTCGGTGGCGGCATCGCGCAGGATGATCGGGCGCAGGAAGATCATCAGATTGCGCTTGTTGCGGGTCGCGCTGCGGCTCTTGAACAGGTGGCCGAGCACCGGGATGCGGCTGACGCCGGGCACGCCCTGCATGCTTTCGCTGGTTTCCTCCTGCTTCAGCCCGCCCAGCACCAGCAGGCCGCCATCGGGCACCAGCACGCTGGTGGTCAGCTCGCGCTTGTTGGTGATCAGGTCGACCGCGCCGGCCACGGTACTGGCCAGGGCCGAGACTTCCTGCTTGATCTCCAGCCGCACCGCGTCGCCTTCGTTGATATGCGGGGTGACGGTCAGGATCAGGCCGACATCCTTGCGCTCCACGGTCTGGAACGGGTTGTTCGGCAGGTTGCTGCCGCCGCTGGAGGTGTTGGTGTACTGGCCGGTCAGGAACGGCACTTCCTGCACCACCTTGAACTGGGCCTCGGTGTTGTCCAGCGTCACCACGGACGGGTTGGACAGCACGTTGGCGCGGCCATCGCCACGCAACGCCTTGACCAGTGCGCCAACCTGGAAAATGGTCGTGGTGCCATCGCCGGTCGGCAATTCAATGCTGCCGCCCACCCAGCCCAGGTTCATGCCGTTGCTGCCGGCCAGTGCACCGAGCGGATTGGTCATCGCGCCCAGGATGCTGCCGGCACCGCCGACGCCACCGTAGTTGGTGCCGCCGATGTAGCCGCGTTCGCCATCGAAGTTGGTGCTCTGCCACTGCACGCCCAGCTCGTCGGCCAGCTCGTCGGTGACTTCGGCGATGATCGCTTCCACCAGCACCTGGGCGCGGCGCACGTCGAGCTGGCGCACCACGGCGGCCAGATCGCGGAACACGGCCGGGGCGGCGGTGATGATCAGGGCGTTGGTTTCGCCGTGGGCCTGGATCGTCGCGCTCTTGACCGCACCTTCGCCGCCGGCCTGGCCGGTCAGGGTGCCGGCGACCGAATCCAGGATCGGCACCAGTTCCTCGGCCTTGGCATTGCTCAGATAGATCACCTGGGTGTTTTCGCCGCCATCCAGCGGGGTGTCCAGATGCGCGACCAGGCTGCGCAGGCGCAGGCGATTGGCGCGGTCGCCGGAAAGCAGGATCGAATTGGTGCGCTCATCCGCGATCAGTTTCGGCCCGGCGTTGCCGGCACCGTTTGCGGCAGCCCCGTCGAGCGTGGTCAGCGTGCGTGCCACTTCGGCGGCACTGGCGTGGCGCAGCGGGATCACTTCGACCTCGGCATCCGAGGCGGTGTCCATGCGCCGGATCAGCTGCATCAGGCGCTCGACGTTGCCGGCGCGGTCGCTGATGAGGATCGAATTGTTGCCGGGGTTGGCGGTGAACGTGGCCTGCTGCGGCGCCAGCGGGCGCAGCAGTTTCACCACATCATCGGCCGACACGTGCTGCAGCGGGATCAGCCGCGTGACCAGCGCATCCGGGCCGCCGCCGCCATTGCCGACGCTGCCGTCCTGCGCCGCGACCGCATCGGGCACCAGCTTGATCATGTTGCCGGCCGACACCGCGGCAAAGCCGTGCACGCGCAACACCGACAGGAAGGTTTCGTAGATTTCCGCAGGCGTCTGCGGCTTGGCCGAAATCACCGTGACCCGGCCTTCCACGCGCGGATCGAGGATGAAGCTCTTGCCGGTGATTTCGCTGACCGTCTGCACCAGCACGCCGATGTCGGCGGCACGCAGGTTCAGCGTGTGGCGACCATCGGCGGTCGCGGTGCTGGCCGGTTCCGCTGTGGCCGGGGTCACGCCGGGCGGGGTTTGCGCGTGCAGCGGCAGGACAAGCGCCAGCAGGGCAGCACAGGCGATGGTGCGAAGGGGGCGGGATAGGCGCATGGGGCGGGACTCTTCAGACAAGCCGATCCCCTCTCCCCCGCTGACGGAGAAAAGGGACAGGGTGAGGGGCGAACGGCGGAGCCGCGAGTGCTTCTGGCTTGCGGCAGGAAAAGCCCCCCTCACACCAACCTTTTCTCCCGCTGGCGGGGGAGAGGGAGCAAGCAGGGCGAGCGGTGGACTTGAACGCATGGTGTCGATGTTTCCGTGATGGCCCAGGCTTACAGGCCAAGCTGAAGTTTGACGGTCTTGCCGTCACGTTCGACATCGACCTGCACCTGGCGCGCGTCGCGCAGGTTGGCGAGCAGTTCGCCCTGGCGGGTCGGGCTGTCGAGCGGAATGCCATTGACGGCGGTGACGATGTCGTTGGGTTTCAGGCCGGCCTTTTCCAACAGATCCGAATCGCGCCCGACACTGATCCGCACGCCGCGCATACGGCCGTTGACGAAGGCCGGGATCACCTGCACCTGCTTGGCCAGTTCCTGCACATTCGGCAGGTTGGTGGTGCGGTAGGTCTGCATATCGACCGCGCCCGGCGCGATCACCGGATTGACCGAAAGCGAACCCATCACCGAACCGCTGCCACCGGGCAGTGGCGCACGGGCCGGAGCGCGGACCGGAGATGCGGCAACACCGCCGGAATCGGTGACGCGCAGGCTCAGGGTTTCGTTGACGCCGCCGCGCGACAGCACCACGACGCCGGCCATGATCTGTTCCAGCTTGGCGTCACCGGGCAGCAGATCACCGACACGGTAGGAGCGGTCCACGCCCTGCTCATCGGCAATGATCGCGATGCCGCCTTCGGGCCGGGTTTCGTTGAAAGTGCCGCGCAGGGTGAGCTTGAGCGCGGTCTCCTGCATCCGGACCTGGGCCAGCGTGGCCAGATCGATGCCGGCTTCCGCCGTGCCGAACAGATGCCATTTCGCCAATTCCCCCTGACCGGCCGTCTGCACGGTCTGGCTGGGGGCCGGCACCGGCGTGGCGGCCGGCAGGTCCGGCCCGAGCAGCAGCAACCAGACGAACTGCACCGCCTTGAACACGAAAAACACGAAGGCCGCGGCCACGGCCACGCGCGCCAGCCAGGAGGAGGCGCGCAGCGGGCGGGGCAGGGTCAGCGCATCGAGCATGGACAGGGCGAAGCCGGGTGATGAAGCGCTGAACTGTAGCAAACCGTCCCGCATGGCGTCGCGCCGCAGCGGCCCGGTGGTGGGCACCACGGGCCGCATCCGCTGTTACGCCTCCGCAACAGGCGTCAGTGACGGCCCGGCGGACGGTTGAAGAAGCGCCCGACCCGTCGCTTCAGGCGCGACAGCAGACTGTCGTCCTGGGTGCCGTCCTTGGTGGGAGGCGGTGCGGGCGGAGTGGCTGGTTCGATCCGGTCGCCGTGCAGTAGTCGGGCCTCGACACGCTCGCGCGCTTCGCGCTGGCGACGTCCGCCACGACGGCGGCGCGGCTTGTGCGTTGCGGCGCTTTCACCTTCTGCACCTGCGGCAGGCGCGGGATGTGCGGGCTTGGCTTCCGTGCCGTTGCTGCCGTCGGCAGCGGCTGCGGCATTGCTGCCATCACGCGGCGGACGACGACGCGAGGAAGAGCGCGCAGCACCACCTTCGCCACCAGCGGCACGTTCACCATGCGCAGCACCGGCGGCATTGCCACCGGCACCGCCACCGCTGCGGCGTCGACGGCGCGGCTGCCCGTCACGCTGGCCTTCGCGCGCGCCGTGGCCACCACGGCCGCCATCGCGCTTTTCGGCCGCCTTCTGTTCGTGCACCTCGCGGAAAATCTCGCCGATGCTGTCGCCTTCTTCCTCGTCGCCATCGCCGCCTTCCGGGCGGACGCGCTCGGGTCGCGGCAGCGCGGTCATCAGTTCCGCCGTCACCTGGCCGACCGGGATCTTCTGTTCGATGTAGGCCTCGATGTCGGGCAGGCTCATCGCGTACATCTCGCAGGCGAAGCTGACCGCATCGCCTTCCTCGCCCAGACGCGCGGTACGGCCGATGCGGTGCACATAGTCTTCGGCGTCGAACGGCAGGTCGTAGTTGTAGACGTACTTGATGCCGTCGATATGCAGACCGCGCGCGGCCACGTCGGTGGCGACGAGGATTTCCAACTGGCCGGCCTGGAAGCGGCGCAGCAGGCTCTCGCGTTTTTTCTGCGGCACATCGCCGGACAACACGCCGACGCGGTAGCCGGCTTTTTCCAGCGACCGGGCGACGCGTTCGACAAAGACCTTGGTGTTGACGAACACCATCGTGCGCGCGCCTTCACTGCGCGACAGCAGGCCCAGCAGCAGCGGCAGTTTTTCCTCGTTGGCCGGGAAATAGACGATCTGGCGGACCCGCGCCGCGGTGATGGTTTCCGCTTCGACGACGAGCTTTTCCGGCTCGTTCATGTGCTCGTAGGCCAGCTCCAGCACGCGGTGGCTGAGCGTGGCCGAGAACAGCATGGTCTGGCGCGTGGTGCGCGCCGGCATGCGGCGCAGCAGGAAACGGATGTCCTTGATGAAGCCCAGATCGAACATGCGGTCGGCTTCGTCCAGCACGCAGATCTCGCAGGCGTGCAGCGACACGACCTTGTGCTGCTTGACGTAGTCGATCAGGCGCCCGGGCGTGGCGATGATGACGTCGGCGCCCTGCTGCAGCAGTTCGCGCTGCTTGTCGTAATCCACACCGCCGTAGACCAGCGCGAACTTCAGGCCCAGATCGGCGCCCATCTTCACCGCGTCCTTGTGGATCTGGATTGCCAATTCGCGTGTGGGCGCCAGGATCAGCGCGCGCGGATCTTCCGGCTTGCGTTCGGCCAATGCCGGCCGCGCCAGCAGGCGGTTCACCACCGCCACCAGGAAGGCCAGGGTCTTGCCGGTGCCGGTCTGGGCCTGACCGGCGACATCGCGCCCGGCCAGCGCCACCGGCAGGCTCATCGCCTGGATCGGAGTGCAGCGGGAAAAGCCGGCGGATTCGAGGCCGTTCAGCACGGAAGGTTCCAGCGGAAGGCTGGAGAAGGAAATATCGGTCAGCGGTTTGTCGCTCATGGGTTCCCTGATGGAAAGGCGTGGCTTTCCCTGGTGATGTGCGGTGGCCGGCGCAGAGGCTCAGCTCGCGGGAGGAGGAAATCGCGGAAGGGCCGTTTCGTCCCTGACATGCCGCCGGCTCATCTTGCATGAGCCTGAAGCGTACGGCCAGATTGCCGGGCAGCGGATGGCCTGCGGATTATAATCACCGGCCAACACTCCGTCGCAGGCGGCTGCCGGAAGCCGGCAGAGGCCTTGAAAAGGCGCCAGCGGCCACCAAGTGTAGCCGATACGGCGCCTTCCGGCGTGCCCATTCCCCCACAGGAGCCCCAGATGAGCGACAACGTGATCCACGTCGGCGATGCCGATTTCGAAACCCAGGTACTGAATTCGGAGCAGCCGGTGCTGGTCGATTTCTGGGCCGAATGGTGCGGGCCGTGCAAGATGATCGGGCCGATCATCGACGAACTGGCCGATACCTATGCCGGCCGGGTCAAGGTCGCCAAGCTCAATGTCGATGCCAACCGCCAGACGGCGGCCAAGTTCGGCATCCGTGGCATTCCGGCGCTGCTGGTGTTCAAGAACGGCCAGATCCAGGCCAGCCAGGTCGGCGCCGTCGGCAAGGCGCAGCTGGCACAGCTGATCGAAAGCGCGATCTGATTTCCAAACCGGCATCGCGGCGGCAGGGCGCCAAGCGCGCCCCGCCAGCCCGGGCCGGTGCCGAAGCGACAGCATCAGCATGAATCGACGCTGCAATGCGTCTTTACGCCGCGCAGCCGGCGGTGTACCGTGGAACCCTGCTGCTGGCGCGCGTCCGCGCCGCTCCTTCTGATTTCCGACTCCCCCTTTCTCCCACTCGCACCTCAGGCGAGATCATTCCCGTGCAAGAAAACGAAACCGATACCCCGGTGGTCGATTCGACCGCTGCTGCGCGCGCCGGCAACGACGCCCAGCCCTCCACTCCCGCACCTGCCGCCACTTCCGAAGGCGCCGCCTCGGCGTCGGACGATAGCGGAGGCAACGCCCCCTCCAAGCCGGCCTCCGGCAATGGCGGCGGCGGTAGCAACCGCAATCGCAACCGTGACCGGCGCGATCGCCGGCGCGGACGCGAGCGGCCCAATGAGCGTCAGCAACGCGATAGCGACGACGACGGCGAGGATTTCGTGCCCGAGCCGCAGCGCGCGCCGGTCGCGTTGCCGCCGGATTTCCCGACCTACAGCCTGGCCGACCTCAAGCGCATGCCGGCGCACAAGCTGCTCGACATCGCCGAGCAGCTGGGCATCGGCGAGAGCGTGGCGCGCCTGCGCAAGCAGGATGTCACCTTCGCGGTCCTGAAGATCCTGACCCGCCACGGCGACGGTGTGGCCGCCGACGGCGTGCTGGAAATCCTGCCCGACGGCTTCGGTTTCCTGCGCTCGGCCGATGCCAGCTACCTGGCCGGCCCGGACGACACCTACATCTCGCCCAGCCAGATCCGCCGCTTCAACCTGCGCACCGGCGACTTCCTGACCGGCCGCATCCGCAGCCCGAAGGACGGCGAGCGCTACTTCGCGCTGGCCAAGGTCGACACCATCAACGGCGAGCCGCCGGAAGCCTCGAAGAACAAGGTGCTGTTCGAGAACCTGACGCCGCTGTTCCCGCGCGAACGCTTCCACCTGGAGCGCGGCAACGGCTCATCCGAAGACATCACCGGCCGCATTCTGGATCTGGTCGCCCCGATCGGGCGTGGCCAGCGCGGCCTGATCGTCAGCCAGCCCAAGGCCGGCAAGACGATGCTGATGCAGAACGTGGCCCAGGCCATCATGCACAACCATCCGGATGTGCATCTGATCGTGCTGCTGATCGACGAGCGCCCGGAAGAAGTCACCGAAATGCAGCGCAGCGTGCGCGGTGAAGTGGTGTCCTCCACCTTCGACGAACCGGCCGCACGCCATGTGCAGGTGGCCGAAATGGTGATCGAACGCGCCAAGCGCCTGGTCGAACACAAGAAGGACGTGGTCATCCTGCTGGATTCCATCACCCGCCTGGCGCGCGCCTACAACACCGTGGTGCCGTCCAGCGGCAAGGTGCTGACCGGCGGTGTCGACGCCAACGCGCTGCAACGCCCGAAGCGCTTCTTCGGTGCCGCACGCAAGGCCGAGGAAGGCGGCTCGCTGACGATCCTGGCCACCGCGCTGATCGACACCGGTTCCAAGATGGACGAAGTCATCTACGAGGAGTTCAAGGGCACCGGCAACATGGAAGTGCACCTGGACCGTCGTATTGCGGAAAAGCGCGTCTACCCCGCGATCAACATCAACCGCTCCGGCACCCGCCGCGAGGAACTCCTGATCGAACCTGATTATCTTCAGAAGATCTGGATCCTGCGCAAGCTGCTGCATCCGATGGACGAGCTGGCCGCGATGGAATTCATGCTCGACAAGATGAAGAACACCAAGACCAACGAAGAGTTCTTCAGCTTCATGAAGCGCTGAGTCCCATCAACGCTTCCGCGAAAACGCCGGCTCATGCCGGCGTTTTTGTTTGTTTCATCTGTACTGCATCAGCCGCCGCCTGACCCCCGGCGCAACCGCAGCAGCGGTATCAATACCAATAGCACGGACAGCATGAACAAGCCCGTGCCGCTCAGGCCAGGCACCAGCACCGGGCTGGACGCGGGCGGCACCGGAGCATCGGTCCACAGCACGCTGACGCTGTTGGACATCAGGGTCTGGGTCCCGTTGTCGTGCGTGGCGACAATCGTGTCAGTGCCAACACCACCGCTCCCCACATAGGAAAATACCGCCTCACCATTGGCGTCGGTCATCACCGTCTGGGTCTGTCCCAGGTTCGGACCATTGACCACCGCAAGAACCACCATCTGGTTGACCAGCGGCAGATTGCCTCCGTCCACGAGCAGTGCCGTGACAGTGTGCGTCTGGCCTACCACATGCTGATTGACCGTCTGACTCAAGCTCAGACCGATGCCCACATCCAACGGCTCGCTAGCCACCAGATGGGCGAAAAAGATGTTGTCGTCTTGCGACGGGTTATGGGTGAACACTGAAATGTTCTGCGTACCGCTGCTGATCAACGGCAGCAGGCTGTAAAGCTCGTCATCAGACGTGTGGCTGGTCGGCGGCGCGAAAGGATCAGCGGGATTGGTGTTGCTGTCGCCGATTCCACCCACCGTAAGCATGCTTCCATCCCAGGGCAACGCATCGTCAGCGCCGCCAGCGGAAGATGTCAGGCGCTGACCATTGATCTCGATCAGACTGCTCTGCATCGAAACAGCAGGATTCTGCTGGTTGCTGAAGGAGATGGCGACGCCCAGATCGAGTACGGCGGCAGGATCGGCAGGATCGATCGGCGTACCCAGAAACAGCGAGAAGTTGTCACCCGCAACAGCCTGCGCCCCGAACAACAGACTTACATGCCGGCTCACGCTCTGCGCCGGGTCTTCAAACACCACTGCCAGAACGGTTCCATCGATCATTCCGAACTGCGTCCCTTCGGACAGGGTCAATGACAACAACCCCGGTGCGGCCGCATTGATCATGGGACCGACGGCAGCCGTCACATCGGCAGCCATGTTGTGAAAGTCGGACGGCATGCCGGAAAAACCGCTGGACGCCACATGACTCCAGCTGACACTGCTGCCGTCCAATGTGATCTGGTTGATGGTTGGCGTCGAAGCTTGCGGTGTCGTGGCCGCGAGCAGGAACGCCCTGTGCACCACCGCGGTTGCGCTGGGTTTTTCGACCTGCAAGACATAGGTCGGGTTGCTGGTGGAGTAGACCCCGCCACCATCCACCGACAGATGGAATTGCCCGTAAGCATCGAACAGGATCTGGTTCAACGCCGCGCGCCCCGTGCCCGCCAGACCCAGCCCCAGTGCCAGCACCGTGAGCATCATCCAGACCCGCAGACCGAAGCTCTGTAACGGCCCTGCTCGCCGCACTCCTCGCATCAAGGCAAGTGAATGTGTGGCGACAATCGTTGTTGCAGCCTGCGAGCGGGAACGGTCCCGTACGCCCATCAGCACAGAATCTCTGGTCAACGCCATCGTTGCATCTCCATGTTTCCGGAAAGATCGGACCTCAAGCCCGGGCAGGCACTGATTCACGCCCATGACGCCGGGCCGTTGCATGAGATCGTATACACGATGCTCGGCAGCCGGCGGTGGAACCCGCTTCCCAGTACTTGCATCCATCGTCGGCGTGACGCTGTCGAGAATTGGTTGGATGGCGCTCCCCGCACCATCGTCACTGCTAGAGTTCCGCCGATCCGCAATCCATCCACCGGTGCCCATGTCACTGCGCGCGAAACTCCTGCTGCTGGCGCTTTCCACCCTGGTGCTGCCGGTGGCCGGCTGGTTGCTGGTGCGCCAGCTCGAAGTACTGCTGCGCGAGGGCCAGGCCCAGGTGCAGCTGGCTTCGGCGCAGATGCTGGCGCGCGCGGTGACGATGCAGGGCGATGTGTTTCCCGTCGCCGGGCCGGCGCTGTTCGTGCAAGCGGCCGACGCGCCGCTGGTGCTGGATGGCTACGACCTGGACTGGCGCAGCCAGGACCTGCTCGATCACGGCATCGCGCCGGGCCTGCGACTGGCGCTGGCCCGATCCGAAGGCCAGTTGCATCTTCTGGCCACGGTGCGTGATGCCAGCCGGGTACGCGCCGATGCGCATTGGCCGCAGGCCGCCAGCGCCGATCATCTGCTGCTGGTGATCGAAGACGAGCGCGGCCTGCACCGCCTGCGCCTTGCCAGTGCCGCGCCCGGCCCGCTGATTTCGGTGCCGCTGGAAGGCGAGGGCGGGCCACGCCTGCGCGGTGAATGGCAGGAAGACGCGCAGGGCTATCGGATCGAACTGCGTTTTCCGCCCGGCTATCTGCCGCAGCGGCTGGGATTGGACGTGGTGGATTTCTCCGATCCGGCGCTGCCGCCGCAGCGTTTCGGCAGCGGCGCCGAACTGGACGAAGGCCGCTGGACGGTACAGACCGCACCGCCCGGCCTGCAATTGCTGTTGGCACAACTGTTACCCGAAGGCGTGCAGGCGACCTTGACCCAGGCCGATGGCTGGGTGCTGGCCC
>Ga0265293_10009147_pt1 | contig 14341 bp, 11 predicted proteins | sample Munlanlewell138R_FD_192505 | JGI IMG/M metagenome (GOLD analysis project Ga0265293, IMG submission 192505) | Leachate microbial communities from a municipal landfill in Southern Ontario, Canada - Leachate well 138R | ecosystem: Engineered > Solid waste > Landfill > Unclassified | place: Canada...
CCCGGGTCTTCGCTGTCGATAGCGGGGTGCGGGCCGGCCAGTACCAGCCGGCCTTCATTCTTCAACGCCTCGAGGCGCTTGAGGTGCTCGGGGCGCGCCGCCAGGCGGCGCTCCAGGCTGCCTGCCCGGTCCTGGGCGATGATGGCGTACAGCATCACTTGGTTTCCTGTTGGGGTTTTTCGTCGTCCCGCATGTGACGCGCCAGATAGAAAGCCTGGGCGATGACGAAGGCGAAGGTCAGCCCCATCATGCCGAACAGCTTGAAGTTCACCCAGATGTCGCGCCGCTCGTCGGCGCTCAGGTCGAGGCCGTAGTAGAAGGCCACATACACGTTGGCGGCGCCGAGGAGCAGGAAGAATACCACCCAGCTCCAGTTGAGCCGGTTCCAGATCGGGCGCGGCAGCACGATCTGGCTGCCCATCATGCGTTGCACCAGGGTCTTTTCGCCGACGAAGCGGCTGCCGAGGAAGGCCAGGGCGAACAGCCAGTTCACCAGGGTCGGCTTCCACATGATGAAGCGTTCATCCTGCAACAGCAGGGTGAGCCCGCCCAGCACCACCACCAGGGCGAGGGTCACCAGATGCATGTTCTCCACGCGCCGGTGCCGCCACCAGTGCACGCTGACCTGGGCAATGGAGGCGACGATGGCCACGGCGGTGGCGGCGTAGATGCCCCAGAGCTTGTAGGCGATGAAGAACAGCAGGATGGGAAAGAAATCGAACAGAAGTTTCATGGGTTTCCGAGCATTTCCGTGCGCCGGGCACTCTAACACACCGTGGCGGGTGTGGGGTTTGGGGTGATGTTGAAGGTGGGTCTGTTTCGGTGGGGTTCTAGGATAATGGTTTGCTGTAGGTCACGTTGGCGCGTAGCGCCTATGTGACATCTTCAACATGGCGCTACGCGCGAAGAGTAATTAAAACGGAGCTTCCGTCCCTACACTCGAGCCCTTTGCTTCGAGTTTCGTAGGTCACGTTGGCGCGCAGCGTCTATGTGACATTTTCAATAATGTGGGGCTACGCCCGAAGATTATTTCGACGGGGGATTCCGTCCCCCTACGCCGGGTTCCTTTTCTTTGAGCGGCCAAAGAAAAGGAACCAAAAGAAGGGTGGCCCGGCGCGCGAGAGCGAAGCGGCTTTGACGGCGACGGGCCAGTGGCTGCGATTGATGGAGGCGAAACCGGGCCACCTGGTGTCCGCTCCCGCACCTGGCCCATCGGCCCCGCGTCGCGGCCACCCGCCCGGATGTCTCGCCCCCTTCGGGGTTCCCTGCGCTACGTCACAGCGGCACATCCCTGTGCCGCTGCCCTACGGGCGCCTTCGGCGTGCCAATCGGCAATCCTGCCGATTGGTCAGCCAAGGCGGGGGTCTGCGCACGGGCCATCCTGGCCCGAGCGCAGACGATGCGCCATCCATGGCGCATCCCCCTTCGGGGCCATTTCCGCCTTGGCCTCCGTTGCTCGGCGAGCCATACGGGGCTCCAAGACCGCTCGCTTCGCTCGCTCAAGAGGCGCTTCGCGCCAGAAGACTTGACGTTTCGCCGAGGAAATTCCGAGCGTCACGATATCGGACGGATTCTTCGAACCCCGTATGCCGCGCCGAGCACCGGAGTCCGAATCGGACAAGGCCCGCAGGGGGCGCGCCAGGGATGGCGCGCCGTCCACGTCGGGGCAGGAGGCCCCGTCGTGGACCCCCGATTCGGACGAGGAGCGCAGGGCACCGCCCGAAGGGCGGCGCGGCATCCGGGCGGCCTTTCTTTGGGGTACTTTTCTTTGGCCGCGCAAAGAAAAGTACCTCGTCGTAGGGGGGCGAAAACCCCCGTCTAATCAATCTTCGGGCGTAGCCCCACATTGAAGACGTCACGTAGGCGCTGCGCACCAACGTGATTTACAGCAGACTATTTCCGCCTTGGGCTCCGTTGCTCGGCGAGTCATACGGGACTCAAAGACCGCTCCTTTGCTCGCTCAAGAGGCGCTTCGCGCAAAAGGCCGGACGTACTGCTGTGTGCATTCGAGCGCCACGATATCGGACGGATCCTTCGAACCCCGTATGCCGCGCCGAGCACCGCAGTCCGAATCGGACAAGGCCCGCAGGGGGCGCGCCAGGGATGGCGCGTCGTCTGCACTCGGGGCAGGAGGCCCCGTGTGCAGACCCCCGATTCGGACGAGGAGCGCAGGGCACCGCCGAAGGCGGCGCGGCATCCGGGCGGCCTTTCTTTGGGGTACTTTTCTTTGGCCGCGCAAAGAAAAGTACCTCGTCGTAGGGGGGCGAAAACCCCCGTCTAAATAATCTTCGGGCGTAGCCCCACATTGTTAAAGATGTCACGTAGGCGCTGCGCGCCAACGTGACCTACGAATTTCTAAGAAAGGGACCCGCGTAGGGGGACGGAATCCCCGCCAAAATAATCTTCGCGCGTAGCGCTTCCTCAGATAGCCCAGGCCAAACCCAAGCCGCAACCCCCGGGTTCCGCTTCGCTCCACCCGGGCTGCGAAACTGCACAGAAAATATCGCGAAGACGTCACGCATGCGTTCCATCCTCTGCCATCCGCGAAGCCATAGGTCACGTTGGCGCGCAGCGCCTACGTGACATTCTTCCCAATCACCGTCACGAAGTTTCAGCACGTGACCCACGTGACCGCACCACCTCCGCCAGATGCGCGTGGCGTTCCGCCAATTCGATATAAGCCAGGCTCCTGCGTAGCCATTTCTCTTCGTGCCGCACGCCGTCGTCGCGGTTGTGCCAAATGGCGATCTTGGCGCGCAGCAAGGCGCGGAAGCCCTCATAGAAATGCACCAGCACCCGCGGCGGCCGATCGCCGGTGATGTAGCCGTAGCTGCCGAACAGGATCTCGCCGGCCCAGGGCGCGCCGAGGCGTTCGCATTCCAGGGCGAGGAAACCCAGTTCGTCGGCGGCATCGAGGATGCGAAAGGCGCGCTTGAATTCCAGACAATCGATGATCACGGGCGCCGGCAGCAAACACACGTGTTCCGGCCGCAGGTCGCCGTGGCCCTCGATGACGAAGCCCTGCTGCACACGTTCGCGCAGCAGCGGGCGCAGGCCCGCCAGGAGCCGCCGCTGCCGCGTACACAGTGCGTCGATCCGCGCAGCGGGCAGGCCGAAGTGCGGGGCGGACAATTCGCTGCGGTTTTCCTCGATGTCGTCACGGAAGCCGGCACAGTGTTCCTCGGTGTCCACCGCAATGGCCGGCGCATCGCGGTAGAAACGCGCCAGGCACTCGCCAATCACGCGCAGGTCGTCCGAACGGGCAGTACCGCGCAGGATGCGCTGGTCGAGCATGCGCCGCGCCGGCAGCCGGCGCATGTGCACCAGCCAGTCCACGGTGTCGCCCGGCCCGCCCAGGCTCAACTCGCCGGCAGCGGCATTGAGCGGCACCACACCCAGATACACGTTGCCTGCCAGGCGCCGGTTGAGACGCACCTCTTCAAGGCTGTCCTGATGGCGCGCGTCGACGGTGCGAAAATCCAGGTAGGGCTGGCGCACGGGCTTTTTCAGTTTGTAGGCGTAACGCCGCGTGAGGAACACCCAGGAGATGTGGGTCTCGACCACGTCCACCCGCGCGGGCCGGTCCGGGTAGACCTCGGGACGGCGCAGGAAGCTGACTTTCGTATCCAGGTCCACGCACAGGCTCCGCGGTGTGACGGCCACTCCTTTTCCAAGCCTATATGATCCGCCCGGCACGCCCGCCCGCGTGGCATCAGTCTGCGTCGTCGAGCGCATCGGACAGCGCCTGTTCCTTGCGCGCAAGATGGATGAACGGCAGCGCCAGCAGGATCAGCCCGCCACCGGCCAGATACGACGCCGAAAAACCCCACAGGTCCGCCACACGGCCCAGCGCCGGCTGCACCAGGCCCCCCGACGCGCTGACGAGATTGTCCGTCGACAACACGGTGGCGCGTTCCTCTGAGGGAATCAGGCCGTTGATGAAGGCGAGACGCACCGGATAGCTGGCGGCATCGATGATGCCCCACAGACAGAGCAGGATCATCACGGTGGCAAAGTCAGCCAGCAGGCCCGCCAGGGCGAGGGTCGACGCGGTGATCAGCGCGGCCACGAACAGCAGGCTGGTGCGGCGGCGGAACGCCTTGCGCACGTATGGCACCGCCGTCCCGCCGACGATCTGCGCACCGGCAATGATGGCCGCTGCCAGGCCGGTGATCGCATAGGCGTCGCCGCGGCTGTAGAGTTCCAGCAGATAGGGCTGCATGGCATAGAAGGCATAGAAACCGACGCCCATCAGAAACGGCCCGGACAGGATGATCCAGCGCACCGGCCGGTTGCCGTAACCGTGCCGCAGGGACGCCGCGAACACCCGGCGCAGCTCCGCGGCCACGCGGCGGCGATCGCGTTGCACGAAGCCGATATCGTGCATCAACAGCCAGGCCACCGCGAAGGTCAGCGCCAGCAGCACGGCGCGCAGCAGGTACGGCACACCGAGGCTGCTCCATTGCGCAATGACGCCACCGGCCACGGCGCCGCTCAGCATGGCCACGCCCGCCGCAATCTCCCCTTTGGCGAAGGCATCGTCCAGTGCGCCCTGGTAGCCGGTAACCCGCAGCGCGTCCACCAGCCAGGCCTCGGTAGCGCCCGTGAAGAAGGTAAAGCCGAGACCCAGCAGCACCGACGCCAGCGCCCAACACCACAGGGCGGCGCCGGTCTTCCACAGCAACAGATACAGCAAGGTCGCAACGAACAGCGTGGCCGCCCCGGCGAGGAACGAGGCGCGCCGGCCCACGGTGTCCGCCACCACCCCGGTGGGCACCTCGAAGACCACCTGACCCACGGTGAAAAAGGCGTTGACCAAAAAAGCCTCGGTGATGCTCAGCCCGGCGTCGAGCAGAAACAGCGTATTGATGCCCCAGATGAACGAGGTGGCGAAGGTCGAGAGCAGCACGAGCGTCACGTAGGTACGCAAGATCGACCCGGCCACAGGGACTTTCATCAACCGAGTATACGTCTGCCCCGCCGCCTGCAATCGTGGCCCGGATGAAGCGTAGCGGAAATCCGGGATCCCGCCGCTGCCACGACCGGGAAGAAAACTGCCCAACGCAGAGGCGCAGAGGACGCAAAGGGTGCTAAGGAAACGCTGATTTATTCGGTTTCGGCATGGGACCTGTAGGAGCGGCCGATGGCCGCTCCTACAGGGAATTAAATCAGCGTTTCCCTGGGGAATGCAGGGCACACAACCCCGGTTTCGTATCTTGGTGGTTCCGGTCTTGTGGGAGCGAGCTTCTGCTCGCGATTTCCGCGCTGGGAACGACAGACCACCGCGAGCGGAAGCTCGCTCCCACCCTGTACAATCTTGCCTTCCCCCTGTTTCCCGTGTTCCCCGTGTTTGTCCTTAACCGCAAGTGGTTCGAAGAAGTCACGTAGCTTCGCAACGTGACCTACGGCGTCTGCGGACTGCGCGCGTGTATCACAACGCCATGTACGCGTCTTCCACGCGCCGCACCTGGCCGAGGGCGGCGAGGGTTTCGAGGAGTTCGGCGAGTTTGTCGCTGCGGCCGCGCTGGAATTGGCGGGCGAGGACGTCGGGAGTCACGGCGCCGGAGGTGGCGGCGATGGCGGCGCGCACGGCCTGGACCTGTTCGGGCAGGGTCTTGGGCCAGGCGGTTTTTTTCGCGGGCGTGACGCTCGCGGCGACGGCCTCTTCTTCGGCGCCCTCGTCGGTGGCGATGCCCACGGTGGCGCCCCTGGCCTGGAATTCGGGACGCAGCCAGCGCACCAGGCCGCGCGCCTCCTCGGCGGCGCGTTCGGCGTTGAGGGCGACCAGGCGCATGAGCAGTTCCTCTTCGGCCTCGGCCTGTTCCGCGGGCTTGTCGGGCAGCGGCGTAGTGGCGCCGGGGCGGCCCACCAGTGTGTCCGCCAGATCGTTCCAGCCGTAGGCCTCGAACACGGCGCGGTCCAGTTGGTCGTGCAGTTCACGCAACACGGAGACCAGGCCCTGTTCGTGGATGGCAAATTGCCCGTAGGATGAAGCGCAGCGGAATCCGAGATTCAACAGCAGCAGAATCCAGACATGGCATTCAAACGAACACCACACCGGATTTCGATCCCCTCTCCCCAACCCTTTCCCGGAGGGAGAGGGAGTTTCTGGGAAATGGCTCCTTCAAGTCATCCCCGACACTCAGTACACTAGCCTTCAAACGGAGCAACCGATAAACACCTGTCTCATCGCCAAGTTGCAGCTGTCTTTTATTCCCCTGGGCAAGAAGAATGAACAAACCAACCAAACGCCGGCTCCTCCTGCTGATGGGCGCATTGCTGCTAGCGGCGCTCGTTATCTTCGTCTGGCAGCGCCTCGCCACCGACCAGGAATCGGCAGCCTTCGCCAGCGGCAACGGTCGCATCGAGGCGGTGGAGATCGACATCGCCGCCAAGTCGCCAGGCAGGCTTGAAGAGATCCTGGTGCGCGAGGGCGAGTTCGTGACCGCCGGCCAGGTGCTCGCACGCATGGACACCCGTTCGCTCCAGGCGCAGTTATCACAGGCCCAGGCGCAACTGCGCCAGGCCGAAGACGCCGTGACCACCGCGCGCAGCCAGTCGGCGCAGCGGCAGAGCGAGAAGGCCGCCGCGCAGGCGCTGGTGGCGCAGCGCCAGGCCGAACTGAACGCGGCCCGCACCCGGGAAAAGCGCGTGGCCGAGCTGGCCGGCAAGGGCGTCGCCTCCCAGCAGGAGGCGGACGATGCCCGCACGGCGGTGGACAGCGCCGCCGCAGCGCTCAGCGCATCCCAGGCCCAGGTGTCCGCCACCGATGCGGCCATCGCCACGGCGCGCACCCAGATCAACGCCACACAGTCGGCGGTGGAAGCCGCCCGCGCCGCGGTGGCGCGGGTGCAGTCCGATATCGACGACGCCACCCTGCACGCCCCGCGCGACGGCCGCGTGCAATACATCGTGGCGCGCACCGGTGAGGTGGTGGGCGCAGGCGGACGGGTGCTGAACATGATCGATCTCAGCGATGTGTACATGACCTTTTTCCTGCCCACCCGGGCGGCGGGGCGTATCGCCATCGGCAGCGAGGCACGCATCGTGCTGGACGCCGCGCCGCAGTACGTAATCCCCGCACAGGTGTCGTTCCTGGCCGACGTGGCCCAGTTCACGCCCAAGACGGTGGAGACGGAAAGCGAACGTGAGAAGCTCATGTTCCGCGTGCGCGCGCAACTGCCGCAGGAGCTGCTCAAGAAGTACATCGTGCACGTGAAGACCGGCCTGCCCGGCATGGCCTACGTGCGCGTCGATCCCGCCGCGCCGTGGCCTGCACGCCTGCAGCAGAATCTGGTGCAATGAGCGCACGCCACGGCGACACCGCGCCCGCAGTACGCCTGCAGGCGGTGGGATTGCGCTATCGCAGCGTCGAGGCCCTGACCGACATCAGCCTCGACCTGCCCGCCGGGCGCCTGATCGGCTTCATCGGCCCGGACGGCGTGGGCAAGTCCAGCCTGTTATCGCTCATTGCCGGCGCGCGGCGCATCCAGTCCGGGGGCATCGAGGTGTTGGGCGGCGACCTGGCCGACACGCGCTACCGCAACGCCTTGCTGCCGCGCATCGCCTACATGCCCCAGGGTCTCGGCAAAAACCTGTATCCCACCCTCTCGGTGTTCGAAAACGTGGATTTCTTCGGACGGCTGTTCGGCCACGGCCGCGCCGAGCGCGAGCGGCGCATCGACGAGCTTTTGCAGGCCACCGGCCTTGCGCCCTTCGCCACCCGTGCCGCCGGCAAACTCTCGGGCGGCATGAAACAGAAGCTGGGTCTGTGCTGCGCCCTCATCCACGACCCGGACCTGCTGATCCTCGACGAACCCACCACGGGCGTCGACCCCCTGTCGCGGCGCCAGTTTTGGGAACTCATCGAACGCATCCGCGCCAATCGTCCCGGCATGACCGTGCTGGTGGCCACCGCCTACATGGAAGAAGCGGCGCGCTTCGACTGGCTGGTGGCCATGAACGCCGGGCGCGTACTCGCCGCCGGCACCGCCCGGGAGCTACTGGCGCGCACCGCAACCCGCAGCCTCGACGAGGCTTTCATTGCGCTCTTGCCCGAGGCGCTGCGCGCCGGCTACCGACCGGTGGCGCTCGCACCGCGCACCGTCGGCGCAGACACCGAAGTGGCCATTGAGGCCCGCGACCTGACGCGGCGCTTCGGCGATTTCACCGCCGTGGATCACGTGAGCTTCCGCATCCATCGCGGCGAGATCTTCGGCTTCCTCGGTTCCAACGGCTGCGGCAAGACCACCACCATGAAGATGCTCACGGGCCTGCTGCCCGCGAGCGAGGGCGAGGCCTGGCTGTTTGGCGAGGCGGTGGACCCGCGCAGTGATACGCGTCGGCGCGTGGGCTACATGACGCAGTCGTTTTCCCTGTACGGGGAACTGACGGTGCGCCAGAACCTGGTACTGCACGCGCGCCTGTTCCAGATGCCCGCGGACCGCATCGACGCGCGGGTGCGGGACATGGCTACGCGTTTCGAACTGCTCGACATCATGGACAGCCTGCCCGCTACCCTGCCGCTCGGCGAACGCCAGCGCCTGTCGTTGGCGGTGGCGATGATCCACGGTCCGGAGATGCTGATCCTCGACGAGCCCACCTCCGGCGTGGACCCCATCGCCCGCGATCGCTTCTGGAACGTGCTCATCGAACTGGCGCGCCGGGACAACGTCACCATTTTCGTTTCCACGCACTTCATGAACGAGGCGGAGCGCTGTGACCGCATCTCGCTCATGCACGCGGGGCGCGTGCTGGTGAGCGACACGCCGGCGGCCATCCGCGAGCGCCGCGGCACGGATACCCTGGAGGAGGCCTTCATCGCCTATCTGGAGGACGCCCTCGGCGAAACGCCCGTGCCCTCCGCCGTGGCCCCCGCCGTACCGCAGCCGGCGCCTGTCCCGGCGCCCGCAGGCAGGCGCTTCATCGACCTGCGTCGTTTGTTCAGCTATGCACGGCGCGAGACGCTGGAACTGGTGCGCGACCCCATCCGCATCACCATGGCCACCGTGGGTAGCGCCCTGCTCATGTTGATGATGGGCTATGGCCTCAGCATGGACGTGGAAAACCTGGCGTTCGCGGTCATGGACCGCGACGACACCGTCGCAAGCCGCGAATACGTGCTGAACATCGCCGGCTCCCGCTATTTCACCGAACGCCCGCCGCTGCGCGACTACGCGGACCTGGAGACGCGCATGCGCAGCGGCGAGATCAGCCTCGCCATCGAAATACCGTCCGGGTTCGCCCGCGACATCGCGCGCGGCACCCCGGTGCAGATCGGCGCCTGGATCGACGGTGCCATGCCGGCGCGCGCCGAGACCGTGAGCGGCTACGTGCAGGGCATCCACAACCATTGGCTGGCCGGCAAGGCGCGCGAACGCTATGGTTCAGCCGCCACCGTGCAGGCGGCGCAGATCGAGACCCGCTATCGCTACAACCCGGACATCGAGAGCCTGCCCGCCATGGTGCCGGGGGTGATCCCGTTGCTGCTCATGCTCATCCCCGCCATGCTCAGCACCCTTTCCGTGGTGCGCGAAAAGGAACTCGGCTCCATCACCAATTTCTACGTCACGCCGGTGACGCGCGTGGAATTCCTGGTGGGCAAACAACTGCCCTACGTACTGCTCGCCATGCTCAACTTCCTGCTGCTCACCCTCATGGCGCTGTTGGTGTTTGGCGTGCCCATCACGGGTAGCCTGCTCACCCTCACGTTGGGCGCCTTCCTGTACGTGATCGCGGCCACGGCCATGGGATTGGTCATCTCCACTTTCACCCGCAGTCAGATCGCTGCGCTGTTCGCCACCGCCATCCTGACGCTGATCCCCGCCGTCGAGTTCTCCGGAATGATCAATCCGGTGTCGTCCATCGAGGGGCTGGGCCGCTGGATCGGCGAGGTCTATCCGACCACGCACTTCCTCACCATCGCGCGCGGCACCTTCTCCAAGGCGCTGAACCTGCCGGACCTGTGGACCTCGCTCATCCCGCTGCTCATCGCGGGACCGGTGCTGGTCGGGCTGGCGGTCGTGCTGCTGCGCAAGCAGGAACGCTGACATGCGTGTGAGCAACGTCTTCAACCTGGGCATCAAGGAACTGCGCGGTCTGATGCGCGACCCGCTCATGCTGGTGCTGGTCGTCTACGTGTTCACCATCGCCGTCTACAGTTCCGCGACGGCCATGCCCGAGACCCTGCACATGGCGCCCATCGCCATTGTCGATGAGGACCAGTCCACCCTGTCGCAGCGCATCTTCGATGCCTTCTACCCGCCCAACTTCACGCCGCCCGAGCGCGTGACGCCCGCACAGATGGACGCGGGCATGGACGAAGGCCGCTACACCTTCGGCCTGACCATCCCGCCCGGTTTCGAGCGCGACGTGCTGGCCGGGCAGAGCCCCGCGCTGCAGCTCAACGTGGACGCCACGCGCATGAGTCAGGCCTTCACGGGCAACGGCTACATCCAGGCCATTTTGGTGGGCGAGGTGAACGCCTTCGTACAGCGCAATCGCGAGGTGGACGGACTCCCCGTGGAGCTGGCGCTGCGCGCACGCTTCAATCCCGAGCTGAACAAATCCTGGTTCGGCGGACTCACCTCCATCATCAGCCAGGTCACCATGCTATCCATCATCCTCACCGGCGCGGCGCTCATCCGCGAGCGCGAGCACGGCACCATCGAACACCTGCTGGCCATGCCGGTGACGCCTGTCGAGATCATGTCGGGCAAGGTGTGGTCCATGGCCCTGGTGGTGCTGACGGGCGCGGCGGCGTCGCTGGTGTTCGTGGTGCAGGGGGCGCTGTCCATTCCGGTGCAGGGTTCCGTGCCGCTGTTTCTGGCCGGCGCGGCGCTGCACGTCTACGCCACCACCTCCATGGGCATCTTCCTCGCCACCGTGGCCCGCTCCATGCCCCAGTTCGGTCTGCTGATCATGTTGGCCATCACGCCCCTGCAGATCCTCTCCGGCGCCGTCACGCCGCGCGAGAGCATGCCCGACTTCGTGCAGGCCATCATGCTCGCCACACCCAACACGCACTTCGTCATGATCGCCCAGGCCGTGCTGTTCCGCGGCGTCGGCTTCGCCATGATCTGGCCCCAATTCCTCGCCCTTGCCATCATAGGCAGCGCCCTGTTCGCCTTCTCCCTGACCCGCTTCCGCAAAATGCTCGCGGCGGCGGGGTGATGGTGGGAGAAGAATGAATACGGCGGGACACGAGGATTTTGATGCCCGCTGTTTCCTGCCTTCGTAGGTCACGTTGCGAAGCTACGTGACATCTTCGTTTCCAATCAGCACAAATATCCGAAAATCCGCTGCCTCTTTGGATTCCCTCGAACAAACCCGCATGCGCAAACACACCCGGGAATGTCACGTAGCTTCGCAATGTGACCTACGGCTGGAGCAGCAGTTTCGCTCCGTGTGTTCCCATGTGGGAGCGAGCGCTGCCCGCGATTTCCCAAGCGTTCGAAAACCATCACAGCCTGAGGCCGCTCCTACAGCAATAAACACTTCATCCGGGTTACGTGTCAGCGGGGTGGGCGTGCGTTGTTTGCTCAACATGACCTTTCTTTGCTTTTTCCCTATGTCACTCTCCGTAGAATGACCGGTAACGTGAATTGTGCAGGTGCCATCATGAAACCGATAAAAATCGCTTACTTCGGCCTTCTCACTCTATTAATCATGCTGTGGTTCCTGGCCGACAACACCTTATGGACCGCCAGCGCTTTCTTTCCGCTGCGCAATGGCGTGGTGCAGCTGACGGGTGTGATCGGCATGGGTGTGATGAGCGTCGCCATGCTGCTTGCCGTTAGGAGCGGCCGTATCGAACGCTGGCTCGGTGGCCTGGACAAGACCTATCGGCTGCACAAATGGCTGGGCATCACGGCGCTGGTGGTATCGGTGACACACTGGTTGTGGGCGAAAGGGCCCAAGTGGGCGGTGGGCCTGGGCTGGTTGGAGAAGCCCCGGCGCGGTGCGGGACCACCGCTCGGCGACATCGAGCAATGGTTCCGCGCGCAACGCCATTTTGCCGAGGGTGTGGGCGAGTGGGCGTTTTACGGCGCCGTCGTGCTGATGCTGCTCGCACTGGTCAAGTGGTTTCCCTATCGCCATTTTTTCAAGACCCACCGGCTGCTCGCGATCGCCTACCTGGTGCTTGTGTTCCATGGCGTGATCCTGCTGGACATGAATTACTGGGCGCAGCCCGTCGGCCTGCTGATGGCGGCGTTGATGCTGGGCGGCACGGTGGCGGCGTTCATTTCCCTGTTTCGCCGCATCGGCGCCGGGCGGCGCGCGGTGGGCGAAGTGGCCGAGGTGGTACACCGCGAGATCCCGCACGTGCTGAGCGTGGCCGTGCAGTTGCATGACCGTTGGCCCGGCCATGTACCTGGGCAGTTCGCCTTCCTTACCTTCGACAAGGCAGAGGGGCCGCACCCGTTCACCATTTCTTCTGCTTGGCGCGGCGACGGCAGGTTGCAGTTCCACATCAAGGAACTGGGTGATTACACCAAGAGGCTGCCGACGCTGCTGCGCCACGGGGATCTCGTGACCGTGGAAGGCCCTTACGGCTGTTTCGATTTCAACGGCCGCAAGCCCGGGCAGATCTGGGTGGCGGGCGGCATCGGTCTGACGCCCTTCATCGCGCGCTTGCAGGCGCTGGAAGGACGCACGGACGACAGGCCCATCGACCTGTTCTACAGCACCAATGTGCCCGATGACGACGTATTGACGCGGCTGCGTTCGCTCGCTGAACAGGCCCGGGTGCGGCTGCACGTATGGGTGACTCAACGCGACGGCTTTCTCACGGGCGCGCGCCTGCGCGCCGCGGTGCCGCATTGGCAGGGCGCCGACGTGTGGTTCTGTGGGCCGGCCGGCTTCGCCGACGGCCTGCGTTGCGATCTGGTCGCCGCCGGGATGGCGAAGGACGACTTCCACCAGGAATTGTTCGCCATGCGCTAACGGCGCGTGCGGCGCAGCAACAGACCGAGAGCAGCGAGTGCGGCGAACGCGGCGCCGCCAAGGAAGGCCGCCGCCGCGCCGAACCGGCTCCACAGCGCGCCGGCGAGGACGCTCGCGAGCAGCAGCGCGCCGCCGCTCACCAGATTGAAGATGCCGAAGCCCGTGCCGCGCAGTTCCGCCGGCACGGTGTCGGCCACCAGCTTTGACAGCAACCCCTGCGTGAGGGCCATGTGCAGGCCCCACAACGCCGCGCCCGCGAAGGCGCCGAGCGGCGACGCGGCAAAGGCAAGCAGCAGGTCTGCCGCAATGAGCAGCACCAGCCCCATGAGCAACAGCGCCCGTGCACCGACGCGATCGGCCGCCGCGCCCGCCGGATAGGCGGCGCCCGCATAGAACGCGTTCATCACGATCATGATGAGCGGCACGTAGGTGAGTTGCAGGCCCACGTCCTGGGCGCGCAAGACCAAAAAGGCCTCGCTGAAGCGCGCCAGGGTGAACACGGCACCGAGCAGCACCACCAGCCAGTAGCGCAGCGTCAGCCGTTTGGCATGGCCGAGGGTTAGCGGTGGGCGAGCCTCTGCCCTGCCCGTCTCCGGCTCACGTACGTAGATGACGAGCAGTGCGACGGAGATGATGGCGGGGAACACGGCAATCCACATCACCGCGCGGATGTCGTCGTGGAGCAGCAGCATGAATGCGATTGCCAGCAGCGGTCCGATCAGCGCCCCCACCGAATCGAGCCCCTGGCGCAGCCCATAGGCGGCGCCACGAAGTTTCGGTTCGGTGATATCGGCGATCAACGCGTCGCGCGGCGCGCCGCGGATGCCTTTTCCCACGCGGTCGACGAAGCGCGCACCGGCGACCCAGCCGATGGCGGTCGCCAGCGGAAACACCGGCTTGGTGAGCGCGGCGAGGCCATAGCCGAGCACCATGAGTGCCTTGCGCTTGCCGAGATAATCACTGAGTGTGCCCGAGAAGACCTTGAGAACCGCCGCGATGGCTTCGGCGACGCCTTCGATGAAACCCACGGTGACCGTGGACACCCCGAGCACGCTGACCATGAAAACGGGCAGCAGGCTGTGGATCATCTCCGACGAGGCATCCATGAACAGCGAGCCGAAACCCATGGCCCAGATCCCCACGGGCAGCGCCCGCCAGGCGGCGCGAGGTTCGGCAGGGCGGCGCGGATCGGTCATGGGTTTGGCGGTGGTTTTTTCCTCGGGATACACAGGAGCGTAGCGGCAATCCCCAGGCCGCGTCCTTCGATGTCGTAGAAACTATGAGCAAGAAGGGCCGCCAGAGTACCCTCCCAACCGAATCATCACAAACGGGAGAGAGAAATGACTCAGGCGACCCAAGTGGAAGAAGTTAACGCGAAAAGCGTGGTGCTGTACAT
>Ga0265293_10009148_pt1 | contig 14340 bp, 10 predicted proteins | sample Munlanlewell138R_FD_192505 | JGI IMG/M metagenome (GOLD analysis project Ga0265293, IMG submission 192505) | Leachate microbial communities from a municipal landfill in Southern Ontario, Canada - Leachate well 138R | ecosystem: Engineered > Solid waste > Landfill > Unclassified | place: Canada...
GCCAAGCGGCCTTGTTATGATGAGAGCAGCCTAGGACATCGCTAAAATATGTTAGAGGTACGCGACCCTGATGCTTTAGATTATGTATGGTTAGTATGGATTTGATTTCAAAATAATAAGGCTGAACCCTGTAATGCTCTTGCAGCAGAAAAGGAATTAAGGCCGTGTGCCAGTCATGGCAGTGAATAATATCCGGTTGAAAGTCCAAGTAAGGAAGACTTTCCAACACAGCTTTACAGAAAAAAGCAAAGCGCTCACCATCATCATCATAACCATAAATCTCATCCCGCTCAAAATAGTACTCATTCGTCACGAAATAGTAGTGAACGCCTTCCCATTCCATTTCTTCCACGATGCATTTAATTCTGCGCCAAGATAAAAACATTTCAAAGTTAACAACTTCTTTCATTTGTTTGCTAAAAAAATTCGGAATTGCCCGATATTTGGGCATGATTACACGAACCTTTGTCTTGTTTGTTTTGTTTATAAACTTCGGCAGAGAGCCTCCTATTTCTCCCAATCCTCCAATTTGAACAAAAGGAGCTGCCTCAGCAATTGGAAAAAGTACATTCATTAAAATTACCTCCTTATCAAACTACATGGTTCTTCCGAATAATGATAGGGTCATTATCCTCACCCTTTATCACCGTGTTTGCTCTGACCTCTACATACTTATCCAAAATCACATTTTCTAAAACGACACCTTTTTTTATCTTGCTCTTATGCATGATGATACTGTTGCGAACAATAGCTCCCGGTTCTACCTGAACTCCACGAAAAATAATACTACCATTTACTTCTCCTTGAAGATTGCAACCGCTAGATACAAGTGAATTTTTCACCTTAGCCTGTTCACCATATTTCGTAGGAGGATTATCCTTAATCTTCGTATGAATCTTGTTATCCTCCCTGAATAATTCCTGCTGAACAGATAGATTAAGTAAATTTATACTGTGCTGAAAGTAACTTTGAAGGGAAAAGACACGTCCAAAATAGCCGTGGATAGGATAGGATAATACTCTTAAATTTTTACAGTTTTCCTTTACGACATCCATCAAGTCCAAATTTTCTATGTGTTCATATCCTTTGAGAATATCGATTAAGAGCTGCCTTTTAATAATCAGTGTATTTGCAAAATATTTGGTTTTTTGCCATCCTTTAGCCATACCTTCCTCCAACCCTGTAACCCATTTGTCTTCACTGAGAATAAAAAGCTGTCTTGGCTCTTCTTCCTTTTCTAATTTGTTTTCCAGATAAAGCAGTGTCACGTCTGCTTGTTCCTTCGCATGATTGATTAAAATAGGCTTATAGTCCAGGTTGGCAATAATATTAGATGTACTGATAATGACATTTTCAGCAAAGTCCCGTGTTAAAAATTCAATATTGTTTGCCATATCTTTTAATGGAAATTTATTGTTTCGGGTATGAAGTCCATAATGGGATCCGGGAAGGATGAATAATCCTCCCGATTTTCGGTCAAGAAACCAAGATTTCCCTGCACCTAACTGGTCCAGGATAGCCCTGGATTGCTGTGGCGTTATAATCCCAACCGTTCGCAAACCTGAATTAACCATATTCGACAGTTGAAAATCCAAAAGCCTGTATCTTCCCCCAAAGGGTACCGCTGCGATGGATCTGGTTTGAGAAAGAGTTTGAAGTGCATCACATCGGAAGTTGCCTGTAATCATTCCTATAGTTTTATTGACCATGTTTTTCTCTCCTTTTTCCCTAATTTATCTAAGCGATAGAATCTTGTAAAATACCCTTTTCTCCTTCAAGACATCCCTCTTCGGGAACCATGCTTTTCCCCTCAATCACAGTTATTTCCTGTTGATCCAATCTTGCTTCATCCATACCTATCACTGTGTAATCTTCAATTGACGCCTGTTCTCCTACAATGCACTTTCTAAGGTGACAATCCTTGGCGACTTTAGCATCGGGTAGGAGAATACTATGTTCTATCTTGCTGCCTTCCCCAACAAATACTCCGGGTGCAAGAATTGAATTTATGACTTCCCCTTCAATGACACAACCATTGCTGATCATGCTATTGCATATTTCAGCTTTTAGGCCAATATAATGGGGTGGATAAAAATCGCTGTTCGAAAAAATCCTTCTGCTGTCATCAAAGAAATCAAATTCCGGATGAGGTAACAACAAGTCCATATTGGCTTCATAATAGCTATCAATCGTTCCCACGTCTTTCCAATAGCCTTCGAATTGATAAGCAAACATCCTTTTTTCTTCCTCCAAAAGCATAGGAATGACATTTTTTCCGAAATCATTATCCGATGTGTCATCCTTTTCATCTTGAATCAAAGCAGTCCTCAATAATGGCCAGCTAAATATGTAAATTCCCATGGATGCTAAGTTACTGTCAGGTTCCGCCGGTTTTTCTGTAAACCGCTTTATCCTGCCTTCAAGATCCGTTGATATGATTCCAAAGCGCGAGGCTTCTTCCCATGGAACCGGCATAACCGATATGGTCACATCCGCTTTTTTTTCTCTGTGAAAATCAAGCATTTTTGAATAGTCCATCCTGTAAATATGATCACCTGAAATAATCAATACATAATCAGGATTATAATTATTGATAAAATCGATGTTTTGATAAATAGCATTGGCCGTACCCTTGTACCACTCGCCCCCTTCTTCACTCATATAAGGCGGTAAGATATGGACACCTCCTTGAGCATTATCTAAATCCCAAGCAGCACCAAGTCCAATGTAGGAATTGAGGACAAAAGGCTTATATTGTGTTAAGACACCCACTGTATCAATACCTGAATTGACACAATTGCTGAGGCTAAAATCAATAATACGGTATTTCCCACCGAAGGATACTGCGGGCTTGGCAATATTTCGGGTTAAAGATCCCAGTCTGCTACCCTGCCCTCCTGCCAACAACATTGCCACACATTCTTTTTTAGACATCCTTTTCACTTCCCCTCCTGTTATTATAATTTTCTTTATTGAACAGGAATCTTCCATATATCTTCAGCGTAATCCTTTATGCTCCTGTCGCTGGAAAAAATTCCTGCTTTTGCTATATTGATTAAACACTTTCGATTCCATTCCTCTTGATCTTGATACCATAATTGCATTTTGTTGAAAGCCTCTGTGTAAGATAAGAAATCTTTTAAAACGAAAAATTGGTCATTATCTCTTAATAATGAATCAAAGATAGATCGAAACTCCCCCTTGTTTTCTCTAAAGAAACCGTTAATCAATTGGTCTACAATCTTCCTCGTTCGAGGGAACATATGATATTCTTCCCAAGCGTTGTATCCGCCACTTTGATAGTATTCCATCACCTTTTCTGCTGTTAAGCCAAAGATTACAATGTTTTCATCCCCTACCGCATCTCGAATCTCCACATTAGCACCATCTAATGTACCTAATGTAATGGCGCCATTGAGCATAAATTTCATATTACCGGTACCGGATGCCTCCTTGCTGGCTGTAGAGATTTGTTCACTGATATCTGCTGCAGGATAGATAATCTCTGCCAAAGAAACATTAAAATTTTCTAAAAAGATTACTTTAATCTTATCCTCTACTTCAGAATCGTTATTGACCTTATCGGCGACCGTATTGATTAACTTGATGACTTCCTTGGCATAGTGATAACCCGGTGCCGCCTTGCCACTAAAGACAAAGGTCGTTGGAAGAATTTCTGTTTCAGGAATCTCCTTTATTTGATTGTAGATATCCATCACCTTAAATATATTAAGAAGCTGACGTTTATAGCCATGAATTCGTTTGACATGAATATCGAAAATAGAATCCGGATTAACCTTGATGCCTTGTTTCTTAAAAATATGCTCCGCTAATCTAAGCTTATTTTTTCTTTTTACATCGGCTAACTCCGATAAAAAGTCGTTGTCTGTCCTATACTTCATTAGTCCCTCTAGCTGATCAGTCTCCTTAATCCAGCCTTCACCGATGCCTTCTGTTATTAATCTGGAAAGTCCCGGATTGGCTGTTAACAAAAATCGTCTATGGCTGACACCATTGGTCTTATTATTAAACTTATAAGAATAAATTTTGTAGAAATCATTAAAAACAGATTTTTTTAAAATTTCTGTATGCAAATAGGCCACCCCATTGACAGAATGACTACCCATGATTGCTAAATTCGCCATCCAGACATGACCCTCTTTGAGTATGGCAGTTTTTTCGATCAAGTCCGGATTATCTGGAAATTTAGAGTGAATCATCTCTCTGTACCTTCTGTCAATTTCTTCAACAATCATATAAATCCGTGGCAATAAATATCTAAAAGTATCAATAGGCCATTTTTCCATTGCCTCCGGCATAATGGTGTGATTTGTAAAGGACATTGTATTCACTGTAATACTCCAGGCTTCATCCCAGCTTAATCCCCCTTCATCGATGAAAATTCTCATGAGTTCAGGAATACATAAAACCGGATGAGTGTCATTGATGTGTATAGCAATTTTACGTGAAAACTCTCTAAGATCACCTTTCTTCTTTTTGTAGCGTCGAACAATTGCACCTAGACCGGCAGCAACAAAAAAGTATTCTTGTTTTAACCTGAGCTCTCTCCCGGCTTCACTGCTATCGGATGGGTAAAGAATAGAAGAAATAGCCTCAACCCCTGCTCTATAACTCACCGCTTTTGAGTAATCACCTTGATTGAAAGAAGCTAAATCAAATTCCTCTAATAGAGGTTCTGCGCTCCAAAGTCGGAGATTATTAATATTTTTAGTGTTATCATAACCTATCATAGGGATATCGTAAGGAACGGCAAGAATCGGTTCATAATCTTCCAAAGTAAAGCGCCATTCGTTATCCACAAACTCCGTCTTGACATGGCCCTTGAATTTAACCGTGACGGCTTTGTCAGGCTTCCTATTTTCCCAAGGATAACCATTCTTTAGCCAATTATCCGGTACTTCTGCCTGAAAGCCATCAACAATTTTCTGTTGAAAAAGTCCATATTGATAGCGAATACCATTGCCATGACCCGGAACCCCTAAAAAAGCCATTGAATCTAGGAAACAAGCTGCCAGCCTGCCTAGCCCGCCATTTCCGAGACCCGCATCACTTTCCTGCTCTACTAATTTATTTAAATCAATACCCAGTTCACCTAAACCTTCTTCCACCACATCCCTTATGCCTAGATTAACAAGATAGTAGGAAAGAAGTCGTCCTATTAAAAATTCCATAGAAAAGTAGTAGACCTGCTTTACTCCATTGCTTGCGTAGCTGTCATTTGTCTTCGCCCAGCGAGGACTGATTTTCTCCTTGATTAAGACAACTAAAGCATGGTATTGATCCCATTCTGTACTTTCCTCTAAGGATTTTCCTTCAATCTTTATGAATTTTTCCAAATATTCCTGTTTAAAACTTTGTTTGTCTACAAACATACCTTTACCTCCTGATTTACAAACAAATTCATTTTACTATTCTATTCAAAACAATATTTAAAAAGTACTCCTGCAAGGGGTGGAATTTTTATTTTTATTGAATAAGCTTTTCCATTCCATGAAACATCTTCTGTTGGCAGGATTTCTTGGTTGATTTGACCTGAACCTCCAAATGAGCTGCCATCCGAATTAAGGATTTCTTGATAATATCCCGACCCTGGCACACCTATTCGATATTCTTCATAATAGAGAGGTTGGAAATTTAAGACCACTAAAATAGCCTCCTTCTCCGTCTTCCCTTTACGAAAAAATGTAACAATGGATTGTTCCGTATTATGGACATCACACCATTCAAATCCGCTCCAATCCTTATCTTTAGCCCATAGACAGCTTTCGTGCTGATAAAGCTTATTTAAAGCCCTTACAAAGTCCTGAAGCTGATGATGCTTCTCATAATCTAAGAGGAACCACTCCAAGACATCATAATAACGCCATTCAATAAACTGACCAAATTCCGATCCCATAAACAGTAGCTTGGCCCCCGGATGGCAATACTGGTAAAGAAAAAGTAGCCTTAATCCAGCAAATTTTTGCCAGTAATCACCCGGCATTTTATCTAAAAGAGACTTTTTACCATGAACTACTTCATCATGAGAAAATGGTAAAATAAAATTCTCTGAGAATGCATACATCATAGAGAATGTTAAGAGATTATGAAAATTTTTCCTGTCTGAGAATTCCTTGCTCATATAGCGTAAAGTATCATTCATCCATCCCATGTTCCACTTATAGTCAAACCCCAGTCCCCCATCGTCAAGACCACCGGTTACCCTAGGCCAATCTGTGGATTCTTCGGCAATCATCCATACGTCAGGGTAATAGCGCTTCACCGTTTGATTGAGAAGGCGTAAAAACTCTATGGCCTCCAAATTGCCATTCTCACCGTATCGATTAGGTTGCCATTCTCCTTGCTTCTTTCCAAAATCCAACAAAATCATGCTGGTAATACCATCTACTCTAAGCCCATCAATATGATACTTATCCAACCAAAATAAAGCATTGGAAATCAAAAAACTCCAAACCTCTGTGCGGGCAAAATCAAATTTATAGGTACCCCATTCCTGATGCTCCTCACTTTCATAAAGCGCAGTACCGTCAAATTTTGCTAAACCATGAGCATCCTTGCAAAAGTGACCCGGCACCCAATCCAAGATGACACCAATTCCTGCCAAGTGGCATTGATCAATAAGATACATCAAATCATGGGGCGTACCATAACGGCTGGTTGCAGCATAGTAGCCTGTAATCTGATAACCCCAAGAGCCATCATAGGGATGCTCCATAAGAGGGAGTAACTCTAAATGGGTATAACCCATATCTTTTAAGTAGGGAACCAATTCATGGGCTAACTCCCGATAGGTATAAGAACTGTAATTAGACTTCCACTTCCAGGAACCTGCATGGACCTCATATATTAAAAAAGGCTTCTGACTTGGATGATTTTTCATACGCATGTCAAGCCAAGCTTGATCTCTCCAGGAATAATTTTCTAAAGAATAGACAAGGGAAGCTGTCTGGGGTCTTAATTCCGCATAAAAAGCAAAGGGGTCAGCCTTTAGAAATACCTCACCTTTTTCACTCTCAATTTCATATTTATAGACTTCTCCGGCAGCCAGTTCAGGAATAAAAAGTGTCCATACACCTGTTTTGCCTTGAAGGCGCATATGATGATTGTGTCCATGCCACTCATTAAAATTCCCAACCACACTCACCCTTTTAGCGAAAGGAGCCCACAAAGCGAAATGAACACCCCTTTGTTGATTCAATTCTACTATGTGAGCTCCGAATTTTAGATAGCTATGGAAAAGTTCTCCCTGATTGAAAAGATAAAGTTCATCCAAATCAATGAATTTTTCAATCAAAGTAATCACCTCCATTTATAAATAATTCCAGCTTATCAAATATATAATTGTTTATTATATTATATCACAAGAAGTACCAAATTATAGTATTAATTGTTATGTATATGTTATAGCCTTGTTAAATATCCCCTCTTTTTTCCGTGCTTGGTACCCAGGCCAGACCTAACAAATGAACTGTTATATTGCTGCCTACAGCTCTTATTTCAATGCTTTCGACCTTCTCCTTTAACAAATCATATTTTTCAGATACTCTATCTAATTCTTGATTAACCTGAAGTTGTAACTCTTCGAGTTGTGTCTCTACAGCCTGCAAAGTTTCTTGTGCTGCATGGATTCCCTGGCCACTGTTTAAAGCACGTGATGTATTCTTCACAGCAGTTCCCATACGAGATACGGAGGTGGCACTTATACTTTTGCGGCCCAATAATGCCCCTAAAATAGCGCTGCCTGCAGAAACGGCCGCATTGAGTTTTTGTTGGGCTGCCATGGTATTTTGTTTATCAACAGCCTGTACGGCTCGCCTATATCTATTTTCCAATGTGGTGATTCTAGAAGCGTATTTTTTCCTGATGACCTCTAATGCCTCATCCCTTTCTTCATGAGCTAAATGTTGTAACCGTATACGAAATCCCCTTTCATCCTCTCCATTTTCAGAAACCAACTTCAAGGTAGAATTTGAAAAAAGTTTAAGGCTTACATTGGTGCGAATAAACTGGACTAAAAGTCGCTTCCAATTATCATAATTTTTAACGTTAGAAGCTGCATCGGGATAATAAGCGTAGGATGCTCCTTCTATCGGATTAGAATCCAAGTCTCGCATATGAAATTCGATGCTCTTTGCCTCATTCCAGTCTAAAGCAACGGGACCCTCATGAAGTGGTGCTAGGAATGTATAGCTATTCGATACAGTGACCCCATACTTTGCACTGTTATAGAGAACATCAGCTATTCCAATAACAAATGGCTCGTATAGAATATCATGAGCTATGTTACCCTCTAAGGGTAAATAAACCTGTTTTATTTGAGGCGGTAATACAGGAGCCATTTGATTCGCTTCTTCTGTTTCTCTCCTTGGAACATGCTCAATGCCTATTTTTTCGATTGCAGGTGTTTCAAGGGCCTTCATTTGAGAAACATGAGCTTGTTCAGAGGACAAAGATGCTATCTGTTCTCTGGTAAGAGGTCCGGCTAAATAGGATAAAGTCCATCTTGTGCTGAAAATAACTGGCTTATTATGATGAACGCTATGCAGATAAAACATGCGCTGCCCAAGCCCTGATAAAATCTTTTCCATTTGACCCTTGTCAAAGTTGTCTCCCGCAGCTGCACCTTCTAAGCCACTCATCACTCTTTCCTTATCTCTTTCAGTTTGCAGACGGCCGATAAACCAAGTTCCCGCATTTGAAAGAGCCTTATAGTCAAGATCCACCGGATTTTGTGTTGATAACACTAGACCTAGACCAAAGGCCCGGGCTTGTTTGAGTAAGGTTAATAAAGGTGTCTTTGAAGGAGGATTCGCAGTCGGTGGTAGGTAGCCCCATATTTCATCCATGTAGAGTATGGCTCGAAGGCTTCCCGTACCCGGTTGGCTTCGAACCCAAGAAAGAATCTCATTTAAGAGCATGGTCACAAAAAACATGCGTTCATCATCGGATAGATGGGCAATTGAAAAAACTGATACACGTGGTTTTCCGAATTCATCATGGAGAAAAGAGCCAACATCTAAAGGTTCGCCCTCTAGCCACGCCTTGAAACTGGGTGAAGCCAAAAGATTGTTGAACATCATCGCCAGCGAAAATCTTTCCTTGGATGGATAAAAGCTTTCCAAATCCATTATTCCAACCTTTTCCATAGGTGGTTTTTGTATGGCGGCTATGAGTTCAGCAAGACCGAGATTCTGCCTTTGATTCCAATAATGTTCTAAAATATTGGATAGCAAAATATATTCCCTGCTGGTGAAGGGATCTCCGTTGACTCCGATTAAGGATAGTAAACTCGTAGTCGTCATGCTGATTCGATCCCTGTATGCGTCCCCATCCTTTAATATCTCTTCCGGCGGCGCACTAAAAGATTTCAATATTGACACACCCCTGCCTGCAGAACCGCCCGGTGTATATATCCTAATATCTGCTGCCTTTTGATATCTTTCTATTCTATTTTTATCCTGACCCCAATCTGCCAGTCCCTTTTCCCATAATTCTGCCTGCGCTTGTGCATACTGGTCTGCAGTCATATCCTTAATCCTAGCTTCCTGAACATTGACCCAAGGCTTGAATTCCTCTCCGCTGAGCCTTGGAAAAGATAAAGCCAGATTCCCTAAATCTCCCTTAGGGTCAATGGCTATGACCGGAATATTATCAATGGCAGCTTCTTCTATAAGGCTGATACCCAAACCTGTTTTCCCACTGCCTGTCATCCCTATGATAACTGCATGAGTCGTCAAATCCTTTGATTTGAGAAGAACCAATTCCTCCTGCAGCTGTTTTTCCTCCATGTCATATTCCTTACCTAAATAAAATACACCAAGCTTTTCAAAATCACTCATTCTTTCTCTCCCCCAAACTCATTCTCTTTCATCCATTGTTTTGGTATCTAAATAAATAATTGCAGGCTGATAGCCATGACCATCATCCCCCCGATAAGGCTGTAAATAGCTAAATGATGTTCGCCGTACTCTCTCGCTGAGGGTAGTAATTCATCCAATGAAATAAAAACCATAATACCGGCAACCAAGGCGAAAATAATACCCATCAAGGCCTCACTCATAAATGGCATTAAAATAAAATAGCCTATCAGAGCACCGACAGGTTCGGAAAGCCCTGATAAAAAGGAGAATAGAAATGCTTTTTTTCTGCTTCCGGTGGCATAGTAGATGGGTACTGATACGGCTATTCCCTCTGGAATGTTATGGATGGCAATGGCAACCGTTATAGGTATGGCAATCCGCGGATCATGGATAGCAGCAATAAAGGTAGCAAGACCTTCGGGAAAATTGTGAATAGCTAATGCAAGAGCTGTAAAGACGCCGGTACGCATAAGCTTGTTATTCTCTTGCGCTTCCTTCCTTCTTTCAATCTGTTCAGCGTGATGACCTACATCAAGAAGGTCTTCATCCATTTCTTCAACTGAATGGAGCTCATGAGGATTTTCAGATGAAGGAATAAGCCTATCAATGATGCCAATGAGGAATATACCGCTAAAAAAAGCAATGATTGTTATCCAAGATCCTTTTAAATGACCTAGTTGACCCATGAGGCTTTCACGTGCACTAAAAAAAATTTCAACCATCGACACATATATCATGACTCCGGCTGAGAACCCGAGACTAATTGACAAAAACTTAGGATTGCTCCTCTTAGAGAAGAAAGCTATGATGCTTCCAATGCCTGTACTAAGACCGGCAATTAAAGTAAGTGTAAAAGCGAATAAAACATTTTCCATTTCTGCCCTCCTACAATGATTTTTAAATATATGTATAAGTAAAATATACCATATTAATTTTTTCTCAACCATCTTCTTTATAAAAAAATGGCTTCGGGGAATCTTATTCAACAGAATCAATCATTTCCCGAAAGCCATTTTTTCATTAAGGTGAGCCCATGCAATTTTCCTAAGATAATAGTGCCGCAGTCAAATCCAAAGGATCCATAACTTTGCCATCCTTATAGACTCGCATGTTTCCCGATGAAACTTCATCCATCAATATTACCTTGCCCTCTTTATCCATACCAAATTCCAGCTTGATATCGTAAAGTTCAAGTCCTTTCTTTTGGATCACATCACTAATTAAGGCTGTAATTTTCTGCGTACTGGTCTTTATCTCTTCAAATTGACCAGCAGACATAATCCCAAGGGCTTCTAAGCCTTCCACTGTAATTAAAGGGTCTCCTCTTTCGTCATCCTTGAGTGTTGCTTCTACATAAGCATTCAGCTTGTCCCCTTCTTTTGCATAGGCCCCATAACGTCGAATAAAACTGCCGACCGCTTTATAGCGGCATATGACTTCCAGACCTTTACCAAAGGGTTTAGCTGCTTTCACATCCATAGTTCCTTTTTCAATATCTGCACTTATATAATGGGTATCAACGCCCGCTTTATTAAGCATTTCAAAAAACATAACAGATACCATAAGATTTTCTTTTCCTATCCCCTCAATAGTAAGTCCCACTGTATTGGCACCTGGATCAAAAACACCATTCTCACCTGTCACATCATCCTTGAATACCAAACGATAATAACCATTGTCCAAGGCAAACACATCTTTCGTTTTTCCTTCATATACTTTTCTCATTCTTATCCTCGCTTCACCAAAAATTTATTTTATTATTATATCAATTTCATCAAATTTTGTATAGCCTATAGAAATCTATTTGTCTTTTCTAAATCAAGAAGATTCTTTTTCATGTCTATGCCGCCTCCATACCCTACCAGTTTCCCACCGCTTCCTATAACCCGATGACATGGAACTGCTATCATGATTGGATTTTTGTTATTAGCCAGTCCTACTGCACGACATGCTTTCGGATTTCCAATCCTGATGGCAATTTCCTTGTACGTTCTTGTTTCTCCATAGGGGATTTCACAAAGGGCCTGCCATACCTTTTTTTGAAATTCTGTGCCTTTTAATGCATAAGGAAAACTAAATTCTTTTCGTTTCCCTTTAAAATATTCTGTAAGCTCTTGATAAGCCTTATCCGTTAGCGGCGTTTTCAGACCTTTATTCATTATATCCCTATCTGCTTTTTCAATCCCTACTATTTTGCCATCTTCATATTCGAATTGAAACAATCCAAATTCCGTTTCATATATAGCAAATCCTTTATCCATTTTTAGTTTCCTTTCTATAGACACTCGGTGATTTCCCAACCTGTTTTTTAAAGAAACGATAAAATGTCGACAGACTACCAAAGCCTACTGTATAGGCTATATCTACAATTTCATAATTTGTTACCGACAGAAGTCTTTTTGACTCTTCCAATCTTATTTTATGGATATATTGAACCGGTGTAACACCATATTGTTCCTTAAATATATCTACCATACGACGAGGTGATAGTCCAATCTTATGTAGTTTATCATCGAGCTCTTTTCTTTCGCGAAACATATCGTCAATAACCTTCTTTACCTCTTTGGCCATATCTTTCATCGGCTGATAATCAAACAAATCACTTCGGCATCTCTTGCATGGATTGAACCCAGCTTTTCTTGCTTGCTCAGCAGTTTGAAAAAATGTAACATTGTCTTTTTTAGGTGGTCTTGACTTGCATGATGGGCGGCAATATATACCCGTCGTTTTTACCGCGTAAAAGAATAGGCCATCATAATGAATGTCATTTTCAACTACAGCCTTATACATTTCATCCCGTGTCATTTTTTTATCTCCTTTTTCTTCTTCGGTGCGTAATCACGCATTTCAGGGATTGCCCCACCGGCAATTGCCCAAAGATAAAGACTGGCTGTTGTACCATAAGGAGTGTAACGCCTTGCATATCTTTCAAATTTTTTTCTATCGATGCTTCTGTGATGGTATAGCATGCGCATACCCCGATGGATAGCCAAATCACCAAAGCTCACTATATTGGGACGCTGCATACAAAAAATCATGATCATTTCTGCTGTCCATACACCAATTCCCTTGAGTGCCGATAATTCCTTTATAACTTCTTCATCTGTTAAAGTGTTCAGTGCCTCCAGATCGAATTGCCCCCACTTTATTTTTTTAGCAAAATCTAAGATGTAATCAGCTTTTCTAAAAGTCATTCCACATTGATTGAGTGATTCACGATCACAGGCGCATACTGTATCCGCATCCACTTCCCCCAGACTTGCGCAAAGACGTTTCCATACGGTAGCCTGAGCAGATGTGGAAATTTGCTGTCCAATAATATGGTGCACCACAGATGAAAATAAATCATTGTCAACTTTTCTGTAAATAGGTCCTATTCTATCTATCGCTTCACCGAGTAGTTTGTCACGACTTTTTAAATATTTAATTTCCTTAGCTCCATATTCAAAATGCAAAATTACACCTCCTCTGTTGAAATTATAGCGTATAATCTCGTATTTTTCTTCCTGAATTCGGTAATTCAATATTTTTTTATATCTTTAGACCTATTGAGCTTATAAAAACAACAAAAGGAGCTGCCTTATGACACCTCCCTCTTTCATTTCTCTTTATAACGCTTATGCCCAGCCGCGTAATTTGACTGCTCCAGCTACTCTATTAATAGCAATAACATAAGCCGCATCGCGCATATACAAGTTCTTTTCAACAGAAAGATCATAGACATCATGGAATGCCTTGACCATAATGTTTTCAACCTTTTCAAGTACTTCTTTCTTTTCCCAGAAATAGTTCATGTTAGACTGTACTTGCTCAAAATAACTACAGGTTACTCCGCCTGCATTACACAGAAAGTCAGGTAACAAGATTATATCTCGCTCACGTATGAGAGCATCACAGTCTGGAGTGGTAGGACCATTCGCTGCTTCGCAGATAATCTTTACCGTTGAAGATATATTCGGGAACACCTCTGGTGTAATTTGATTTTCCAGTGCAGCGGGTATTAGAATATCTACATCCTGCTTAATCCACTCATCCCCTGGAAGTAACTCGTACCCCATTGCCACAGCCTTTTCCTTATCCATACTGCCAAAGGAATCTTTAATTTCTACAAGCTGCTCAATGTCGCATCCTTCTTTCTTTCTAAATGTATAAGACTTGGAGTCTACATGATCCCAACAAGATACCGCAATAACCTTGCCACCCAGTTCTGTATACTTACGTGCTGCATATTCCGCAACATTTCCAAAGCCCTGAAGACTGGCTGTTGTGGACTCAACCGGAATATTTTTCTCATCCAATAAAGCCTTTAATACATAGATTACCCCAAAGCCTGTAGCTTCCGTACGTCCAAGGGATCCTCCCATTCCTACAGGTTTTCCGGTAATCATGCCGGGATACCTTCCGCCTACTATTGTTTCATATTCATCCAGCATCCACAACATATGTTGAGCGTTGGTCA
>Ga0265293_10009149_pt1 | contig 14339 bp, 5 predicted proteins | sample Munlanlewell138R_FD_192505 | JGI IMG/M metagenome (GOLD analysis project Ga0265293, IMG submission 192505) | Leachate microbial communities from a municipal landfill in Southern Ontario, Canada - Leachate well 138R | ecosystem: Engineered > Solid waste > Landfill > Unclassified | place: Canada...
GTGCACCGTACACTATCCCGCGTTTTGATGATTACTATTATATCCTAAGCCCTGCTTGTTTTTCAAGAGAAAAAACCTTAAAATATCCCCGATTAATAGAATAGCCAATTAATGGCATTAGCGGCGAGGTAGCTCAGTTGGTTAGAGCATCGGATTCATAAACCGAAGGTCGTGAGTTCAACTCTCACTCCCGCTACAGTCAGGCAGACAGAAAACTGCCCATACTGACTGCTTACGATATGAACAAATTTAATAATTTAGAAACTCTGTTTAAAATAGAGCCACTATTATTTAAGTTAGCTGTAGAATTTCATCTCTAGAATTACGGAAAGGATTTTAACTATGAGCAATAACACTAATAAATCATCACAAAAACAGGCAGACATTCGCAGGGGATTGCCACAGAGACGTTCTTTTGCTTTCAGATTGTCGTTGACAAACATTCTAATTCTCTTATTTGTAACTTTTTTGGGTTACTATTTGATCTCCTCGTTTTTTGCTCCTGATAAAGGTGCAGAGATTACTATAGATGAATTTGTGTCAAATATTAAAGAAAATAGATACTCTCAAGTTAATATTGAATATGATGGAAAAGCTGTAGGATTTGAAAAGTACTTAGAGAAGAGTAATGTGGATTTAAACGAGCTACAACTTAGCTCTCTGGTTTCAGTCTATCGAGAGACTGACTTGCAGATAAAAACACTAGATGAATTGGTGAATGACTTTTCGAACACCAGCTCACTTCAAAAAATCAAAGATGCGTTTGTAGGTGGACGTAATGGTATCAGTGAACTAATATTCTTAGATGATTCTTTGATTGCCAAGACAACTTTGAGCTCTGACAAAGATTACCTTATTTCTGATGTGACTGAGGAGGAATTCAAAACAGCATTAAGAACCAAGGGAGTTGAAAGAGGAGACTTGAATGTTATATGGACATATTATCGTGCAGCAGGAGAAGAGGTCCCAAACGGTGACTTTCGAACCAAAGCCAGGGAGGGAGAGTATTCGATAATATGGGAAGTAGACGAGAATGTCTATGCAAAAGAAAGAGAAGCGAATATAGAACGTACGTATGTTGTATGGAAGGGGTTTACCAATAATTTCACACAATTTCTACAGGATGAAGGGGTAAATTTCTCTGCGGGCAATGTTGAGATTTTATCAGTATATAACCCTCCATTATCAATAGATACGTTGATAATGATTGGTGGTATATTGGCTTTAGTCTTTGCAGTATCTTTGCTTGTTAAAGCCATGCAAGGACAGGGAAATAGCTTGATGCAGTTCGGACAATCAAAGGCAAGACTATTTTGGGGCAAAAAGCCTGAAGTAACTTTCGATGATGTAGCAGGTGTCCGAGAAGCAAAGGAAGAGCTAAGAGAAGTTGTGATGTTTCTAAAGAACCCAAAAAAGTTTACAAACCTTGGAGCTAGGATTCCTAAAGGTATGTTAATGGTTGGGCCTCCAGGGACAGGAAAAACATTGCTGGCCAAAGCAATTGCAGGAGAAGCCAATGTTCCTTTTTTCCATACTTCAGGCTCAGAATTTGAGGAAATGTTGGTGGGTGCTGGAGCTTCTAGAGTACGGGATCTGTTTACGAAGGCAAAAAAAGCTGCACCTTCTTTAATTTTTATTGATGAAGTTGATGCAATTGCAAGGAAAAGAGGGACAACTGTTCAGACCAGCCATACAGAGCAAACTCTAAACCAGATTCTTGTTGAGATGGACGGATTCGAAAGTAATCAAAATGTGATTGTAATTGCCGCTACTAATAGACCTGATGTGCTGGATCCAGCGATTTTAAGACCTGGACGATTTGATAGACGAATAGTGTTGGGACTTCCTGATATAGATGGCCGGAGAGAGATCCTCGCAATACACGCAAAGAATAAACCATTGGCCAAGTCAGTTGAACTAGAAAAGGTTGCTAAAAGGACAGTTGGTTTTTCTGGTGCAGATTTGGAAAATATGTTAAATGAAGCTGCGATTATAGCTGCTAAGGATAATAGGAAGGAAATTACATTCAATGACATTGAAGAGGCAGCAACCAAAGTAGTAGCCGGTCCAGAAAAGAAACTGAATAGAACAGAGAACGAACTTGAGATGACGGCTTACCATGAGGCAGGTCATGCGATAGTTGCTAGGCTTACAGATAAAACTGATCCTGTGCATAGAGTAACTATAGTATCGAGAGGAATGGCCTTGGGTTGGACTATGCAACTGCCAGAAAGGGATAAGTACCAACAGTCCAAACAGGAGCTGGAAGCAACTATTATGGTGCTTATGGGCGGTAGAGCAGCCGAAGAACTGGTTTTTGAAGATGTTACCTCTGGTGCTAGCAATGATATAGAAAAGGCTACTTCAATAGCACGTAAAATGGTGAAGCAGTATGGAATGAGCAGTAAGTTAGGTTTGGTGAAGTATGGCGAAAACAATGAGTTACAGTATTTAGGTTATGGTTACGGAGAGCAGCGAGATTATTCTGATAATACAGCTGATGAGATCGACGATGAGGTCAAAAGGATTATCAACGAGTCATATGAAAAAGCTAAACAGATACTGAAAGACAATAAGAAGATTCTTGATGAGCTGGTCAAATTATTACTGGAGAAAGAAGTAGTCGAAGCAGAGGAATTTGAACAGTTGTTTAAGTAAGGTTGTGCTCCATCTTTTTTGTTATATAATAAGTTTAAATATGTTCTTATTATGATTTTTAAGATGGATGTAGAGGACAACAAAGAAAAGAGTATTATAAGTACTGTTACTACCCTTGCCGTAATTGGGGTAATTATTGTCATTCTTGCTGTAGTTTTTCTACTATTGACAAATAGACGGCCGTTTCAACAAAACGGCGAGACGAGAGTGGAGGAGGAAGGAAGCGATAAATATGGTATCCATTTTGAGATTTTGCCGCAAGAATATGCATTGACGGATAATGCCAGTAACTCAAGTATTTTAGATTGTCGTAAATTTTCTATACAATACAGAGTTGAACAGGAATCATCGGGTTCAGAGTGTTATAAAGTAGAAGTCAAAAAAGGAGGTGAGAACTATATCGAAATATTGACGGGTAATGGCGAAATTTCTGCACCGGTAGAGAAGTATATTTCACTAGAAGACGTGAGGATATATCCTGATGCCAAAATTAATTTACCTACTGAGCGAATCGAAATCTCTGGTTTCCCGACCAATTTGAACGGGATAAAAATTGTTTATCCTGACAGAGAATACGTGTTTTATAAAGGAATTGTCTATAAGGGTGCAGATCAGTACTCAATAGCTGTCCACGGGGAAATTAATGCTATAATTATGGATTTATTCAATACTATAACTCTCGACTAGATGCTCCCTTGCATATATTCGACTAAAAGCATTGTTTTGGGTAGAATAACCTATGGTTCTTCAAAAAGATAGTGAAAAGTTCGTGTTAGTGGATGTAAATGCTTTGGTACACCGAGCGTACCATGCTTATCCGGAAACCTTGTCTGTAGATGGGGTCCCCACAAATGCAGCGTATGGTTTTACAGTTTTATTATTAGAGGTTATTACGAAATTTTCTCCAAAGTATGTTATTTGCAGTGTAGATGCAGGGAAAGCTGAGAAGAGAATTGCGATATACAAAGAGTACAAGGCTACGAGAAAGCCGATGGATGAGAACTTGAGAGTCCAGGTGCCTATAATTCATGATATTATTCAGTCTTTGAATATCCCTATTTACAGCAAGCCTGGATACGAGGCAGATGATGTAATAGGAACAATTGTCAATATGAAAAATATAGAGGGACGGAAAGGACTTGAGACGATAATTGTGACAGGGGATAAGGATATATTTCAACTGGTGGACGATGATACCTATGTCTACCTCGCAGGGAGCAGTTTCAGTAAGTCTAAGTTGTATGGTATTGCTGAGGTAAAGGAAAAAATGGGGTTTGGACCCGATTATATTATAGATTATAAAGCTTTGAGAGGTGATCCAAGTGACAATATCCCTGGGATCTTCGGTATAGGAGATAAAAGTGCAGTTGAATTGATTGGACAGTTTGGGCATTTGGATAATGTATTTGATAATCTGGAATCTATTCAGTCTCCACGGATAAAAAAGGCTCTTGCGGGTAAAAAGTCTGAGGCAGATATGAGCAGGGAATTAGCCAGAATTATAACTGATGTTCCTTTGGAATTCGATCTAAATAATGAGGCTGTGGTTTTCAAAAGTATTGATCAGGAGAGCTTCATTAGAATATGTGAAAAGTATAGATTTAGTACAATTTTAAGGAAATATAAGCTAGACAATACAATAAAGAGCACAGGCAAGCCTTCAGGCGCTCAAATAGACATGTTTTCAAACGGAGCACAGAAAGAAGAAAGCAATGACCTGGACTATGTAATAGTTGATGATTCCAATATAGATGAATTATTTGATGCTTTTAGTAAATACCGGGAGTTTGCTTTCGATACGGAGACTAGCTCTTTGTCCGTACTGAATTCTAGTCTACTTGGAGTTTCCATCGCTTTCGAAGCTGGGCGGGCTTTCTATATTACTCGAGACACTATTGATAATCCTCTCATAAAGAAAGAGCTAAAGAGGGTCTTTGGGGGAGAAGATTACAAAAAGATCGCCCATAATATAAAATTTGATATCCAAGCCTTGAGTTTGGTTGGGATAGAGGTCAAAGGAGAAATATTTGATACTATGTTAGCTGCCTATATAGCACAGATGGGAGAAGGTCCTGTGGGTTTGAAAGATCTAGCTCGTAAATATTTCAATCTCGAATTAAGAAGTTTTAAGGATTTAGCTAGATCTGCTGAAGTAAGAGGTCATTTTGAGACCATTCCTTTAGAAGAAATTGCCCGTTACTGCTGCTATGACTCGAAAGTTTCCTTTGGATTGTACCAGCATGTATTTATGAAGACTCTATCTTTAGAGGAAAATAAAGATCTACTTAAAATTTTAACCAACATTGAATTACCTTTGATTAGAGTCTTAGATAGAATGGAGAGAACAGGGATTACGTTAGATGCATCTTATCTTCAAAAATTCGCTGGAGAGTTAGATCGTGATATTCATAACCTTCAAAAGAAAATTTTTGACTTGGCAGGTATTAGTTTTAACTTGAATTCCCCAAAGCAACTGGGAGATATATTATTTGCGAAGCTTGGGTTAACCGGAATTAAAAAGACATCAACTGGCGCTTACTCTACGGATGAGCGGGTTTTGCGAGAAATCATAGGGCAGCATGAAATTATCAGCTTGTTGTTGGAGTACAGGGAGCTATCTAAATTGAGAAATACATATACAGATAGTTTGGTTGCAAAGATCAGCTCAGAAACAGGGAGGGTGCATACTACATATAATCAGGCAGTAGCCTCGACTGGGAGACTAAGCTCAAGTGAGCCTAATTTACAAAATATTCCTGTATCTTCGGATATGGGAAACAAAATAAGAAAGGCTTTTGTCGCAGGAACAGGGAAGATTTTTGTATCTTTAGACTACTCGCAGCAGGAATTACGAATACTGTCAGCTGTTTCACAAGATGAGGAGTTGGTTCGTAGTTATAAAAAGAATATTGATGTCCATGCGTTGACAGCTTCTCGGTTATTTGAAGTAGATCTTGATAAGGTAACTAAAGAGCAGAGGGCACAGGGGAAGACAGTTAATTTTTCAATTATATATGGGATTTCTTCTTTTGGTTTAGCTGATAGATTGAAAATTCCACGTGATGTCGCCCAGCATTTTATTGACCGTTACTTTGAAATCTATCCTGGTGTAGGTAAGTTTTTTAAAGAATTGTTAGATCAGGCCCGCATCAAAGGATATGTACAAACCCTCTATGGGAGAAGGAGGACTGCCGAAGGCTTGTTGTCTAGGAATTTCAGGGTAAGAAGTGCTGTTGAACGGGAAGTTATAAACTTTCCTATCCAAGGTGGAGCTGCTGATATGATGAAGCTGGCTATGATCAAGGTAGATAAGTTAATGAGGGAAAGTAAATGGAAAGATTATAAGATGGTAGTTCAGGTACATGATGAGCTTTTATTTGAAGTCCCAGGTAAAGTAAAGGATGAAAGGGGAATAAGTTGGAATGACTACTTGCAACAGGATTCGAAGTTGGTTGAATTTATTCAGGAGATAGAAGATATAATGCTTAAAGTGAATCAATATAGAGTGCCTATGATGGTAGATGTGAGTTTAGGTAAAAAGTGGGGAGATATGGTAGAGGTTTTGTAGTCTATTAGTCTTGTTCACTTCTTATGGTATTTGTTATGTTTTTGGTTATTTGTGAAACACTGTTTCACTAGTAAACTTAACGTAACAAAGGTTATCTTATTGTGTGTAAACTTAAAAATGAGATTTATAGAATTTGCACAATTATTATCGCAGGTTGAAGAGGAACCATCTCGTAATAGGGTGATGGAGTTGCTGGCGGAATTTTTTAAAAAGCTGAAAGATGAGGAAGTACAGCCAGTCTTATCAATGATAATTGGTAGGGTTGTGCCTTCTTATATTCCAGTTGAATTTAATTTCTCGACAAAGCTTATACAAAAGAGCCTGTTGTCTAAAGGGAGCTTCTCTGCAGATGTAGTTCAAAGACTGCTAGCCGAAAAAGGCGATATAGGTTCAGTAGCAGAGACCCTATCTTCCAAACTCGAAGTTCATGATTATCCGTATACGACTATTAAAAAAGTACATGCAGAGCTGTATGAATTGGCCGTGATAGGAGGTAAGGGCTCTCAGGAGATAAAGCAAAATCTTTATTTTGACTTATTTAAAAAGATGGATCCTTTGAGTATACGTTATGTAACCAGAATAATAACAGGTAAGCTTCGATTAGGGACAAGTCATAAAACTATTTTAGATGCAATTTCGTGGACTGTTGTTGGAGACAAAGGACTTAGAAGTTTACTGGACAGGGCTTATGGCGTGCGTTCAGACTTAGGAATAATTGCAGAATATGCATTAAAAGGAGAAATTAATAAACTGGAGCAGTTAAAAATTGAAGTTGGGATTCCTGTGGCTTCTAAGCTTGTAGAACGTGAAAAATCAGCTGAAGCTGCATTTAATAGATTAGGAGAGTGTGTAGTTCAGCCTAAATATGACGGCTTAAGAACCCAAATACATTATAAGAAAAGTGGTTTTATCGAAACAGGTAAAAAGATTTTAGGAACAAATATATCTTTTGAGCTGGGCGGCGGGGTTGGCGATGTTAGGATTTTTAGTAGGAATATGGAATCTTTGACAGAAATGTTCCCGGATATAGTGAAGGCCGTTAGGATGTTGAATGTAGACTCGATTGTTTTAGATTCTGAGTCCATTGGCTATGATAAAGACAAAGATAAATTCATATCTTTTCAGGAAACAATGACGAGAAAACGGAAATATGGGATCCTGGAGAAGTCCGTTGAGTTTCCTATAAAAGTATTTGTTTTTGATATTCTTTTCCTTAATGGGAAGGATTTATCACGATTATCCCTAGCGGATAGGCTAGAAGCTTTAGCTCAGGTGTTCGGAGGTGGCACTGTAGTTTCCGGAGGATTTGAGAATAAAGAGTTTGATAAGATAGCAAGCAACCAGGATGTTATGACAATGGCAGGTTCTCAAATAGTAAGGACGGAGGTAGAGCTAAACGATGTTTTCAGGAATACTCTTGCTCGTGGTTTGGAGGGAGTTATAGTGAAAGACCTTAAGGGTGAATATACACCCGGCACTAGAAATTATGACTGGATTAAATTGAAAGCCAATACCTATGAAGATCTGGTGGATAGTGTGGATTGTGTTGTTCTAGGGTATTATTATGGACGTGGTATTAGGGCGAAGTATGGAGTCGGGGCATTTCTTGTAGGTGTTTATGACGAGAAAGTACAAAAATTTCAAACTATTGCAAAAGTTGGTAGTGGCGTAAAGGATAATGAATGGGAACATTTTTTACAAGATATAAGTCAGTTTCAGACCACGAGTGTTCCCGATAACGTTGAGATAGATAAAGACATGATGCCGGATGTAGTATGTGAGCCAAAGATTGTTGCAGTTATTGATGCGGATGAGGTTTCCAAAAGTCGCAAACATACTGCAGGCAGAGATCAAGGTGTAGGATTCTCTTTGAGGTTCCCACGTATGAAGATCTGGGGAAGGGTAGACAAGAACCCGGAGCAGGTTACTACTGTTGAGGAAATACGCAGGCTTTATGAAATACAGAATTCTAAAGCATAGGGCTCGATAGGTTAGACATATGAAAATGAATATTGTATACTAATTTTAGTTTAAATTTTATTTCAAATCTATATGGCAGAGACTACAAAGCCAGCAGGTTCAGGCGATACCAAGACTAATGCGATTCTTGCCTGGATCTTTGCTCCGATAACGAGCGCTATTTGGATGAATGATACTGATGACTTTCTACGACATCATGCCAAGCAGTCATTGTCTTGGGGAATAGTATCTATAATTGGACATGGTGCTTGCTTTTTCTTAACCTTTCTGATTATTGGGGTATGTCTATGGCCTCTTTGGTCACTACTGGACATTGTAGTAAGAGTAGTTGGCTTGGTAAAGGCTAATAATGGCGAGAAATGGGAGGTTCCTGTAGTAGGAGGACTAATCAAATAAGATTCGTTTTAACAATTTTTAGAAATTAAATGCAGAGTTGTTTGATTAGCTCTGCATTTTTTAAGATAAATATCTTTACAGTTCTGTAGCTTTGCTGTAAAATACAGCTGCCTCGAATTGAGAAGTTAGCTTCTTAATTCTCTAAAAGCTAAAAACAAAAGTTGAAGGCAGGTATCAAGAGTTTTATTGGTTAACTCTTGGTACGTGGCTAATACTTTTTTGCTCATTGAAAATTGAATAGTGATAGGGAATAGTAGAAGCATCCTGAATTAAAGTTGATTTTGCCTCTAAAGTAGTATTTTTACTCACTTTAGAGTGTTTAAACATTTTAATGGAGAGTTTGATCCTGGCTCAGGATGAACGCTAGCGACGTGCCTAAGGTATGCAAGTCGAACGATTCCGTAAAGGCTTGCCTGTACGGAATAGTGGCAGACGGCTGAGTAACGCGTAGGTACTTACCCTTAACTCGAGAATAGCTCGCCGAAAGGCGGATTAATACTCGATAGTCCCCGATTTAATCGGGGTAAAGCTCCGGCGGTTAAGGATAGGCCTGCGTCCTATCAGGTTGTTGGTGAGGTAAAAGCTCACCAAGCCGATGACGGGTAGGGGGCCTGAGAGGGCGACCCCCCAGACTGGGACTGTGACACGGCCCAGACTCCTACGGGAGGCAGCAATTAGGAATCTTGCGCAATGGACGAAAGTCTGACGCAGCGACGTCGCGTGGAGGATGACGGCCTTCGGGTTGTAAACTCCTTTTATAGTCGAACAAGTTCTGAGTGTAGACTATGAATAAGGTGCTTCTAACTACGTGCCAGAAGAATCGGTGATGCGTAGGCACCAAGCGTTATCCGGAATTACTGGGCATAAAGAGAGACGTAGGCGATAGGTTAAGTCTTCTGTAAAATCCTGTAGCTCAACTACAGGCCTGCGGAAGAGACTAATCTAATTGAGTAACCTAGAGGAAAGGGGAATTCCTGGTGGAGCGGTGAAATGCGTTGATATCAGGAGGAACACCAAATGCGAAGGCACCTTTCTGGAGGTTTACTGACGCTAAGGTTCGAAAGCTAGGGTAGCAAAACGGATTAGATACCCGTGTAGTCCTAGCCGTAAACGATCCCCGTTAGATATTCGACCTGTCCTTTGAATTCTTTCTTCGGAAAGAATGAGGAGGCCGGTTGAGTGTCACAGCTAATGCATTAAACGGGGCGCCTGGGGAGTACGGCCGCAAGGCTAAAACTCAAAGGAATTGACGGGGACCCGCACAAGCAGTGGAGCGTTTGGTTTAATTCGATGCTAAGCGAAGAACCTTACCAGGGTTTGAACTGTAGCTGCATACCCCCTGAAAAGGGGGAGGCTTTCGAGGGTGCTACAGAGGTGCTGCATGGCTGTCGTCAGCTCGTGTCGTGAGATGTTGGGTTAAGTCCCGCAACGAGCGCAACCCCTGTCCCGTGTTATAATTTCTCGGGATACTGCCCTGCCAAAACGGGGAGGAAGGTGGGGACGACGTCTAGTCATCATAGCCCTTATGTCCTGGGCGACACAAGCGCTACAATGGGAGGTACAATGGGTTGCCAAACCGCGAGGTGGAGCTAATCCCACAAAATCTCCCTCAGTTCAGATTGCAGGCTGAAATTCGCCTGCATGAAGTCGGAATTGCTAGTAATCGCAGATCAGCATGCTGCGGTGAATACGTTCTCGGGTCTTGTACACACCGCCTGTCAAGTCACGGAAGTCGGCAGTACCCGAAGTCCCCCAATAGTTAATGATTAGTATAGTTAATTAAGTCATTGATTACTGGGGGGCCGAAGGTAAGGTCGGCGACCAGGGCTAAGTCATAACAAGGTAGCCGTAGGGGAATCTGCGGCTGGATCACCTCCTTTCTAAGGAGTTGAATTCCGATCTAGTGAATCGGAACATGTTTATAAGTTTTGGAAACGACCCTTCTACTTTAAGTAGTAGAGAACAATAGTTTTCTATGCTTTTCTATAAAAAAGGTATAACAAGTTCATAGGATGAATTTTCCCTATCACTATTAAGTTTTCAATGCGACATAATTAATTGGAAAATGCTCACTAGAGTTATTATTTTAGACCTGCTTAACCGAACAAGGGCCAGTAGCTCAGTTGGTTAGAGCGCAGTCCTGATAAGACTGAGGTCCTTGGTTCGATTCCAAGCTGGCCCACCATTCGTAAATTGACAATTATTAGTAATTAGTCGTAGTTAATTGATCATTTATAATTGAATAGGAGGGGCTGTAGCACAGCTGGTCTAATGCGCCTCATTTGCAATGAGGAGACCGGGGGTTCGAATCCCCCCAGCTCCACTTTATTCTGAACAACTGTAAGTTGTGAAGAGTTTTAAAGTGAGAGCTTTGAATAACTCTAGTGTGAGAATAGTAGCTACGGAAAAGTGGATTGAAATAGGAGAAATGGTGTATAATGTAATTATATTTTTGAGGGGCTTCCCGCTAGGCGGGACTTGCCAGGTTCAATTCCTGGGGCTCCACCAGATTTTATTCTAATGAGATTACGTCTGGTAAGTGAAGCTGTACTATCTTTGTAGAGCTTCGATTTGACAATAAGGTTCAGTAATCAGGGTTCAACGATAGCAGTATGTCTAAGTTGAAAGCTGACAGCTGAAATTATTTCAGCGCAAGCAAATCGCTTGCAATCTGAAGTTCTGTATTACAGAACGGGGATTGCTCTTTGAAAACTGGATAGTTAATCTGGTTGTATCAACGGTAAAAAGTATTCCGGCATCGGAAATTGGTCTTTTTGTCGTCGTTGATACACATAATGTTCGTAATTAAATAGATAAAGCTACTAAGTGCATATGGTGGATGCCTTGGCACAAAAAGTCGATGAAGGACGTGACAGGCTGCGATAAGCCTCGAGAAGCTGCCAATAAGCGTTATTACTCGAGGATGTCCCAATGGGGAAACCTCCCTGTAGTATTCGTACTATAGGGACCATACAGTGAATACATAGCTGTATAGGAGATAAACTGGCGAACTGAAACATCTTAGTAACCAGGAGAAAAGAAAACGAAAGTGATTCCCTCAGTAGTGGCGAGCGAAAGGGGAAGAGTCCAAACTTCAAGGATAGGACAAATTCTTCAAGCCTGCGTTGTAGGTGAGAGGAAGGAGTCGCCCTTACAGGGGCGGTTATCTTGAAGTGTTGTAGGATATTATCGTCTCTAGGCTGTTAACTAGAGGAATAAGTTAGAAATCTGATTATTAGTAGAATCTTTCTGGAAAGTTAAACCATAGAAGGTAAAAGTCCTGTATACGAAAATAATTAGACTTATTGGATAATATTCCTGAGTACTACGGCATAGGTGAAATTCCGTAGGAATCATCCCAAACCACTGGGAAAGGCTAAATACTTTTTGTGACCGATAGTGAACTAGTACCGAGAGGGAAAGGTGAAAAGCACCCCTGAGAGGGGAATGAAATAGTATCTGAAACCATATGCATACAAACAGTCAGAGTCCCGATCGACTCACACTAAGCTTGAGCAAAAACTCGAGCCAAGTGTGAGTCGATCGCGGATGATGGCGTGCCTATTGAAGAATGAGCCTGCGAGTTATTCTGTATAGCCGGTTAAGGTGTTTTGCACCGTAGCCAAAGGGAAACCGAGTCTGAAAGGGCGATTTTAGGTTATATGGGATAGACCCGAATCCGTGTGATCTAATCATGAGCAGGTTGAATCCTGATGAAAGTCGGGAGGAGGACCGAACCAGTATCTGTTTCAAAAGGTTTGGATGACTTGTGATTAGCGGTGATACGTCAAACGGACACGGTAATAGCTGGTTCTCTCCGAAACAGCTTTAGGGTTGGCCTCGATTTTGTTTCGCTTTTGCGGGATAAGTTAGCTAGTGGAGGTAGAGCACTGATTGGATAGTGGGTCCCGTAAAAGAATTTGACTTAGGTCGAATTTTTCTACGGGATACCACATCCTGTCAAACTCCGAATGCCATTAGTGGAAAATCGGGAGTTAGACAGTGGGATATAAGTTCCATATGTCGAAAGGGAAACAGCCCAGATCATCAGTTAAGGCCCCTAAGTCCATACTAAGTGGAAAAGGAGGTGAGATTTCTCAGACAGCCAGGAGGTTTGCTTAGAGGCAGCAATCCTTTAAAGAGTGCGTAACAGCTCACTGGTCAAGAGATTTTGCGCCGATAATTCAACGGGGCTCAAGTATGGCGCCGAAACTATGGATTCTTCGCTGAGGACTTTGAATGGCAAGTGTCCTCCTTCGTTAAAACTGGAGGACCATCCTTCGCCAGAGGCTTCTAGCCTTTTTTGAAGGAGTGTGTTGGCTTGCCATCCGAAGCCTCTGGCGAAGGATGGTAGGAGAGCGTTCTGTTCGCATTGAAGTTCAGTTGTGAAGCTGGATGGAGCGTTCAGAAGTGAGAATGCAGGCATGAGTAGCGAAATCTGGGTGAAAAACCCGGACACCGGATACCCAAGGTTTCCTTAGCTATGTTAGTCAACTAAGGGTTAGTCGGTCCTAAGCTGAGGTCGAAGGGCGTAGGCGATGGACATGCCGTTAATATTCGGCAACCTTTTTATATTCGCTTGAGCTAGGGGGGGACTGATCTGGAAAGGGTGAAGTCTCGGCAGGTCGAGATTCAAGCAATAAACTTAGTCTAGCTAGGTAAATCCGGCTAGGCGAAATCTTCACCTACGGGTGGAGAGTAAGTGAATTGTGACGAAAAGCTGATGCTACGGCTGAAGCAATTTCATCGATTCAGGTTACAAGAAAATCCTCTATGCAAGAATATAGGAAGACCGTACCGCAAACCGACACAGGTGGGTTGGTAGAGTATACCAAGGTGACCGAGTGAGTCTCTGTTAAGGAATTCGGCAAATTGCATCCGTAACTTAGGGAGAAGGATGGCCTGACAAAGCCCTTTTAGGGCCTAGTGAGGTCGCAGCGAAATAGCCCAAGCGACTGTTTAACAAAAACACAGGCACCTGCTAAAGCGTAAGCTGATGTATAGGTGCTGACGCCTGCCCAATGCCAGAAGATTACGGAAGGGGGTTACCTCGATTTATCGGGGAAAGCTCCTGACTTAAGTCCTGGTCAATGGCGGCTGTAACTATAACGGTCCTAAGGTAGCGAAGTTCCTCGGCGCTTAATAGGCGTCCCGCACGAAAGGCGTAACGACTTGGGCACTGTCTCAACAGGGAGCTCGGCGAACATTGAAATGGCAGTGAAGATGCTGCCTACCCATACCAGGACAAAAAGACCCCGGGATCTTTACTACAGCTTGTCATTGAAATAAAGCTTATAATGTAGAGTGTAGGAGGGAGACTTTGAAGTTCTGCCGCTAGGTAGGATGGAGTCGCCAATGTAACACCTCCCTTTGTTTGTTTTGTTTCTAACTTCTTCAGTTATCCTGAAGAAAAACAGTGTCAGGTGGGTAGTTTGACTGGGGCGGTTTCTTACTAAAGAGTAACGTAAGATTCCAAAGGTCGACTCAGGCTGGATGGAAATCAGCTGTAGAGCATAATGGTATAAGTCGGCTTTACTGTAAGACTGACAGGTCGAGCAGTCACGAAAGTGGGGCATAGTGACCCTTAAGTAGCGTGTGGAAGCGCTTTTGATTATAGGATAAAAGTTACCCCGGGGATAACAGGCTGGTCTTGCCCGAGCGTCCAAAGCGGCGGCAAGGTTCGGCACCTCGATGTCGGCTCGTCACATCCTGGGGCTGGATAAGGTCCCAAGGGTTG
>Ga0265293_10009151_pt1 | contig 14334 bp, 10 predicted proteins | sample Munlanlewell138R_FD_192505 | JGI IMG/M metagenome (GOLD analysis project Ga0265293, IMG submission 192505) | Leachate microbial communities from a municipal landfill in Southern Ontario, Canada - Leachate well 138R | ecosystem: Engineered > Solid waste > Landfill > Unclassified | place: Canada...
GCGCAGGAAGCCGTGCTCGAGCACGCCGCAGCGCAGGTAGGTCTCGAACTCCTCGCGCACATACTCGGGCAGCGGGCGGTCTTCTACCTCACGGCGCGCGAGAAAGTCCGGCCAATGCGCCTGCACCGGGCTTCGGTGCAGGCCTGGCTGTTGTCGGTGTAGGGAAGGTCCTGCAGCATCGCCACCTCACCCATCGCCCAGGCGTTGGCCCGCGTCGCCAGCGTGTCCAGGTCGCGTTCGACCTGGTCGAGCGTGAGGCGGAAACATTCGAGGTCGTCCAGCTCGTTGCGGCTGAACTCCTTCAGCGCGGCGCGGGCGTTTTCGACCCGCAGGGTGACCGTTGGCTGTTCGAAGGGCACACCGCTGCGCCGGGCGGCCCGCTTCACCTCGCGTCCGACCACGTCGCGCCAGGACAGGTCACTGCGGTCGAAGGCTTCTTCGCGCAGCTCCATCGCGGCGGCGATAGGGCGGCGCTTTTCGACGCCGCGGTCGCGGCCCAGGTAGCGCGCTTTCAATACCTGCCAGCGGGCGTAGTCCGCGCTCGGCAGCACGTCTTCCAGCTGCTGCCTGTCGGGGTTGTTGCGGGCGCGCAGGGCCGAAGGCAGCAGGAACATGCCGCCCAGCGCCCCGCCCCTGGTCTTGATGCTCACCCTGGGCGACAGCAGCACCAGGCTGGAGGCCGCGATGCGCTCACTGGCCTCGTCCGGGTTCCACTCCATGCGCTTGGGCAAGGGCGAAAGGGTTCCGAGCACCCACATGACGTTGCCGTCGCGCGACACTTTCCAAAGCCCCGGCCCCGGCTGCTCGCCGCTGACGACCAGGGTCTCGAGCATCGGCACGTCGGCTGCCTCCGCTACGACCGGCGGCGCTGCCAGGGCCGGTCCGGCCAGCAGCAGGAAGACCAGCGCGAAGGGATACGTCCGCAGGCAGCGTTTGCTCATGGCGGCATTGTGCCGCAAGCGCTCGCCTACGGCGGGCCCGGCAGCGCCGAACCCCGCAGTCGCAGCGAACGCTTCAGATAGGCTTCGAGCGCCGGCGACGGTGGCGCGGGCGCGTCGGAATCCAGATGGCGATGCAAGGCGGCTTCCACCAGGTAGAGCCAGGCTTCGCGGGCGAGGGGTTCGTCCATTCCGTGGCCGGCATCGGGCTCGACGAACAGGCTGACATCCTTGCCCAGCAGCGCCAGCGTCGCCGCATAGTGGCTGACACTGCGGAATGCCACGCGCTCGTCGCGGCCCCCGGCGAACAGCAACACGGGACGCGTCAGCCGCTCCGCGTTTTCCTGCGGTGACTGCGCCGCCAGGCGATCGGTCACGCCCGGGTCTTCGGGGTCGAGGCCGAGCAGGGCGAAAGTCGTGGCAAGCGGCACGCCCGCCTGCAGGCTCAGGTCGCTGCTGCGCACGGCCCAGCGCAGGGTCCAGCCGAAATCGGCCGGCGGTACCGCCGCCAGGGCCAGGCGATAAAGCTGCGGCGAGAACGTCACGCCCAGCAGTGCGGAATAGCCGCCGAACGAGGCCCCCACGATGGCGACGCGCTGCGGATCGCCGACGCCCTGCGACAGGGCAGCCCGCGTTCCTTCGTCGATGTCCCGCTGCACCCGGCCGTTGCCGAAATCGCCCCCGGGCGACAGCATCAGCTCGCGCCCGAAGCCGGTGGAGCCGCGGAAGTTGGGTTCGAACACCGCCACGCCGCGGCTGGCAAGAAAGGCGGCGAAGGGCGAATGGCCCGGACGTGCCGCCGACCAGGGGCCGCCGTGCACCAGCACCACCAGCGGCGCCTTCGATGCATCGCGCCCTGCCGGCAGGGTCAGGAAACCATGCAGCCGACGGCCATCGGACGCCGTCCAGCGTACCGGGCGTCGCGGTGCCTGGGCCGGCGCAGTGGCGGCGGTGACGAGATCGAAGGATTCAAGGCGCCCGGACGACGGGTCGAAACGCCAGGTGCGTACGCCGGCCCGGGACGCCACACGCTGCTCCACCCACCACGGCGCCGCTGCCGAAGGCCCAAGCTGCAGGGACAGGTCGCTGTCGGGCAGCGCCCGCTCAAGCCGCGCCAGCGCCTCCCGCACGCCGGGATCCCGGGCCAGCCAGTGCGGCCGGGTGCTGCGCCAGGCCAGGAGCACGGGTTCGCCGGTCCGGCGATCGAACACGACCTCGTCCAGGTCTGCTTCGCTGCGCGGGTCCATGGCGACCGCGGCGACGCCCTGCCCTGGCGAATAGCGCTGCAGCTGCTGCAGGTCGGCGCCCAGGTCGCCCTGGAGCCAGAGTCCGCCGGCACCGTCGCCGGCAAGCAGGCGGCAGCGATGTAGGTTCGTGCAATCGAAGCGTTCGTGCAGGCGACCCTGGTCGTCGGCCTGGTAAACCACGTGGCGGGCGGCTTCCGCCTGGCGCAGCCAGGCCAGGTTGCCGCGCGGGGTCAGCAGCACGTCCAGGATCGGGGTGTGGCTTTCATGCAGCATCGCCGCATCGCCATTGGCGCGCCATCGCCATACCGAAGACCGCCACGGCGTCGCGCCATCCGGCGACTCTTCGCGCAGCACAACCGCGTCGGGTTTGCCGGCGCCGGTGTCGAGCAGCGCGCGCGAGTGCCGGTCCTGCCAGCGCGCGAGGATCTCGCCGGCCCCTGCCGCCTGGCGGTCGAACACCATCAGCTGGGTCGGCGTGAGCACGAACAGCCAGCGACCATCGCGCGACCACCGCAGGGAGGCGCCGTCCAGGCGCGGCAACAGGCGGACCGGTTCACCGCCCTCCAGTGGCTGCCACCAGAGGCTGGACTGGTCCTGGTCGCGACGCAGCCAGGCCACGGTGCGGCCATCGGGGGACAGCAGGCTGCGCTCAAGCGCGGCAGATTGCATGGCTGACTCACGGGACATCGCGGGAGTTGCCGGCCAGTGCTTCGCTTCGGCGATGGCTTCGGCCCAGCCATCCGCTGCAGCCGGGGATGCCGTGCTGGCGATGACCAGGCAAAGGCCCCCGGCCAGGCACTGCCACCGGTTCATGCGTGGTCGCGCCGCGGGTAGAGCAGCCACTGCGCCAGCAGGCCGGGCAAGCCGACGAGCAGGCAGGCCAGCACCCAGACAGCGCGCGCGCGTCGACCCAAGACCTGTCGGCGCCCCCAGGCCAGGGAGCCCGCGGCGGCGAAAAGCGCGGCCAGGCCGGCCGCCAGCCAGGCGGCCACGGGGCGCTGGTGGGGGCCGCCGGCCTGCAGCGGGTTGTCGGCGGCGAACAGCTGCACCAGTGCCAGGCGTGCGTGCCTCAGAAGCGGAGACACCCACCACTCGTAGTGCCGCAGCAGCAGCGGGAAATCGGGCGCCAGGTCACGGCGCGCCACCTGTTCCGGCGTGCCCCGTGCCGGCCAGTGCCAGACCGACTGCCAGGCCTCGCCCGGACCATCGATGCTGCCGCGGCCGACGGTGATCGAGACGAGTTCGCCATCGATCAGTTCCATCAGGTCAATGCGGGCAAGCCGCGCTCCCCCGAGCGGAAGCGGCAGGCGCTGGCGCGGCGCAAGCGGACCGGTTCCGGCCCGGAAGGCACGTGCATCGTAGAGGTAGAGCGCCTGGTCGCTCAGCACCATGACGGCTTCGCCGGTGATCGCCGGTGAGGCGGCCAATGTTTCCGTCGGGGGCAGCTCCAGAACGACATCGACCTGCTGGCGATCGCTGTCGTAGCGATACAGTGCCTGCGCCGTCGCCATCAGGCCGTCGCCGACCAGCAGCGGCGGCGTGGGAAATCGCAGCTGCTTTTCCCCGATGCCCAGCACGCCTTCGCGTTCGCGATTGACCGGATTGACGCCCAGGAATCGGCCCGCGTCATGGCTGAAGGTGTAGCGGCGGCGATTTTCTGCGTCGTCGAACTCGGCGAGCGTCGGATTGGTCAGCGCATGTGCGACCGGATACACGGTGACTTCCGGCGCCATCGACGTCAGGTGGGAAAGAGGCACCTGCTGCCGCCATAGCGGTGCCTGCGCATGCCCGCTTCCGGCCAGGCCCGCCAGCAGCAGCTCGCCGGATTCGGCACGACTGGCCTGCACGTAGCCGCCTTCGGGCGGCGTGCCGTTGAGCGGGTGGCTGCCGACCACCATCCAGCCCAGCTGGTAGCCCAGGCTGGCCATCACCAGCAGCACGTAGGTGCCGAAGGCCAGCGGCACCGCCGCCAGCACCTGGCCCGCCGCCGTGCGCGGAGGCGCCGTCAGGTCCGGCTTGAACACCACCCGCAGCCACGCCGCCAGCCAGGCGAGCACCAGCGCCTGCATCGCCAGCGCCCAGACGCCGTTGGCCTGGCTTGCAAACCACAGGGCGGGCGGCACCAGCGCGAAGGCGGCGACCCGACGGGTGCTCAGCATCGCGATGGCACCGGCCAGGTAGCCGCCCGTGGCGATCATTCCGGCCGCCAGGGGCAGGGCCGCGTGGCGCAGGTCCACCACCCTCGCCGTCCAGGCCCATTGTCCGAGGACGAGCAGCGCAAGCGGCAGCAGGACGGCCAGGCACAGCAGCGCGCCGGCGGCCAGCGACAGCGCCGCGACGATGCGGCCCGGCTGCAGCGGCCGGTGCAGCAGGTTCAGCCAGGCATTGGGGCGCCGGTAGCTGCCCATCTGGTACAGCCCGAGCAGCAGGCCGGCAACGAAGTACACGCCGGCGACGATGGCATGCACGAAATCGGGCTGCTGCAAGGGATCGACCAGGCGTGCGAAGAATCCGAGCACGGCCAGGTGCACGATCGCCGCGGCGATGGCCCAGGTACGAAAGCGCAGCAGTTCGGCCCGCCAGAGCTCACGCATGACGCAGCTCCGTCGGGGCGGCGTGGTGTTTGGCCAGGAAGCCGTTCACGGCGCGGTCCAGGCTCACCGGCATCGACTGCACCGAACGCGCGCCGACGCTGCGCAGGAAATCAGCGAAGCCTTCGTCCTGGTCCAGCACCAGGTAGTGCTGAAGGCCGTCGAGCTGCTGGCGCTGCAGCAAACCCGGCACCGTTTCCGGCGGCGGGCCCTGGAAAGGGATGTCGGCTACCCAAAGCGACACGCGTTCGCAGAATTCATCGGGTGCCGACATGTGCGCCAGGCGTCCGCGTTCGAGGATGACCAGGTTGTCCGCGACCCGCTCGATCTCCTCCATCTGGTGCGAGCAATAGATGACCGTGCAGTCGCCGGCCGCATTGCTGTAGAGCAGCGATTCGAGGAAGGCGCGCTTGGCGACCACGTCCAGGCCCAGGGTCGGCTCGTCGAGCACCAGCAGTTCCGGCGACTGCGCCAGCGCGAGGGCAAGGTTCAGGCCGGCGCGTTCGCCGCGCGAGAGCTGGCGTACCTTCTGGCCAAGTTCGACCTGGTAGTGGCCGATCACCTCGTCGAAAGCCGGCTGCCGCCAGCGCGGGTAGTGTTTTTTCTGCATGGCGGTCACGGCGGCCACCGTCATCCAGCCCGGCAGCGTGTGCTCTTCGTTGACGAAGCCGATGCGGCTGCGGTCGGCGGGCGCGAGCTGCTGGCTGTCGACGCCCAGGATGCGCGCCTGCCCCGAACTGGCCGGGAGGAAGCCAAGCAGGATGCGGAACAGCGTGGACTTGCCGGCGCCGTTGGCACCGACGATGGCGTGGATGCGGCCGCGCGGGATGGCCAGGCTCAGGCCGTCGAGCGCGTGCTTGCGGCCGTAGCGCTTCACCAGCGTTTGGGTCTGGATGACCAGGTCGTCGTCGTTCACCGGAGCCACCTCAGGCGCGCTTGCGCGGCCGCAGGGCGCGCAGTTCCAGCTGCAGGCGCGCCTGCACGTCGGCGGCCGGGATATCCAGCGCCACCACGTCGTTGACGAAACGCTGCACGGCCTCGTCGAAGCGACGCTCGCGCTCGGCATCGCTCAGGCGCTGGCGTGGCGTGGCTACGTACAGGCCAAGACCCTGGCGCGATTCCAGCCAGCCCTCGGTGGTGAGTTCGGAATAGGCCTTGGCCACGGTATTCGGGTTGACCATCAGCTGCTGCGCAAGGCCGCGAACGCTGGGCACCTGGTCGCCGGCCGCCAGACCGCCGGTGGCGACCTGCATGCGGACGGCGTCCACGATCTGCTTGCTGATCGGGCGGGCATCGCCGGTGGCGATCTGGATCATCAGGGGGCGGGTTCGGGCCATGGCGGTGCGTCCATACTGTACTAGTGCGGACAGTACACCAAGAACGGTGGCACGGCAAGCATTGCTGCTGCGTGTGTTGGTAGGTCCCCCGGCTACGTCCGGCGGGGCTTTCCCCTCACCAGGAGTTCCCCATGTTCAAGTCCCTGCCCCTGCTCGCCCTGCTCGGCCTGGCAGCTTCCCCCGTGGTGGCCGCCGAACAGGCCTGGACCGGCTGGCACGCCGGTGGCCACGCCGGCCACGCCAGCGGCGACTCCCGTGCCGACGTCGGCCTGGACGGCGCGTGGTCGATCGAAACGCAGGCGCTTCGCGACGACGTCAGTGCCGGCTGGTCCACGGACCTCGGGCCCGACGGCAGCGCCTTCGGCCTGCTGTTCGGCTACGACCACCAGTTCGCCAGCGGCTTCGTGCTCGGCGCCGAGCTCGACTACGCCTCGCTCGACATCAGCGACAGCCGCGCCACCGGCCTGCAGCCGGCGCCCTCGGTGCCGACGCTGAGCTACGACTACGCCAACACCATCGAACTCGACGACAAGTGGTCGCTGCGCGCGCGCTTTGGCTACGCCAGCGGCCGGCACCTGTTTTTCGCCAGCGCCGGCTGGGTGCAGGTGGACGCCACGGCCAGCGCGTCGGTGGCCAGCAACGGCGGCTACCTCAAGCTGGGCCGGCAGTCCGGCACCCTCGACGGATTCGAGTGGGGCCTGGGTTATGCCTTCGACTTCGGCAACCAGTGGTCGCTGCGCGGTGAGTACCTGATGACCGACCTCGACGACCTGCGCTACGACACCGATTACCTGCCGGGCAGCACCACCACATCCAGCGCGCCGATATCCACACCCAGTTCCAGCGCGTTGGTGCCGACGAGGCCATCGATGCTGCCGGCGCGCATGCGCCGCTCGGTCTCACGGCGCTCGGTGGGCAGGTAGCCGCCTCGATAGGCACGGATCCGCTCCGGCTTGCGCGGGTTGTGGTCGAACACGTCCTTCAGGTATGCCTATTTGCGCCGCAGCGCCTATGGCAAGGCCGTGGTCGTGGAAACGGAGACGCTGGGCCGGCAGGTGTACCGCCTCAGTCAGACCTCGGCCGTGATTTCGCCCAACACCTGCAACCTTGCCACGCCGCATTCGCCGGTTGGGCGTCTGTGCAGCGTCATCGAGCATGGCGATGAGGATGAAAACAAGCTCTGGGGCTACTGGAGAGTGGCCGAGTTGCGCTTGTTCGACCGCTTCGACGGGCTCCATTTCGAGGAAAACGTCCGCAACTTCCTTCGGATGGAAGTGACCGGAGACGATATCACTGAAGTGGTGATGGACCTGGAAGCGTTCCTGCGAAGGCCGCCGCGCGGCGTGGAGGCGCCACCACCAGAACCCGAGCACGAGGAGATGGAAAGTCCACTGGCGCCTGCACCCTTCATCCTCGTCGACGAGGAAGACGAGGACCATGTGTTTCTTGGCGATATCGATGATTCAGATGAACTGCCCGAGGTGCGACACCAAGCGCCTGCCGGGTATTTCGGCCTGAGCGAGACGTTCTACCTCAACCGCACCAGGGAGCAGGACGAAATCATTGCCCGCTCTCCGATTGGTGGCATGTTCGTGGAGGGTGTAGCCGGCTCGGGTAAGACCTCCGCCGCGCTGGGCCGCACTAAAATGTTGTGCGACTTCGACGTCAGCAGCGTCAGTTCCGAAGCCGAGTTCCGCGAGGTGTTGGGCCCTGATGCGGCGTATTGGGATGGCAAGTTCGCCGGGCAGTTTTCCCAGGAAAGCAGTGTTGGCTTTGTGCGGACCGGTGAACTGATCCAGTACCTGAAGGAAACCTGCCGCCGCATCGATCTGCCCAATTTGCCGGTTCTGGAGTACAGGGAGTTGCAGACCCGCCTGCGCGAGCACCGCGGCCTGGTGGCTGGAAAGATGCCCAGGTCGTGGTCGGGTGCATCTGTTGAGCGTGAGTCCACACAGGACACCACGATGGCATGGCTGCACGCGACGGATTTCGCCATTGCCAGTCTGCTGGCATCCCGGCTGCCGGAGATGTTGCCAGCGGCGTCTGAAATAGCACGTGGTATCGAGGACCGGTACGCGGCATTGGCACTTCAGGTTGCACAGAAGGCGGTGCATGCGGTGTCCACGGCCGTGGAAGAGCTGGTGGCCGAGCTCGTGCGCGAACCCACAGGGCATCTACGCCTGGACAGGGTTCTGGTGCGGATGTTCGAGCGCGTGAACAAGGTCCGCAGGGAGGTTCTCGGCAAGGATGTGCTCTGGCTGCGTTACGACGGAAACGTCTATGCCGCCGCCAGCGAGGGTGATCTTGCAAGGACGTTGATTGCCAATGGGGCCGAGCTTTATGACCGGCATGGCAACCGGTTGATCTGGGCTGAGGGCGGGAGGTTACTGGCCCCCGATGGGTTTGCTTTCGTTGATGCGCAGGGAAGCCCGGTGCCATGGAGCGCCAGCGTTCCGGGCGGACTGGCAGACGGCAGCATCATGGTTACCGGTAGCGCAGGCCGCCGCGTCCGGGGTCAGGTCCAGTCGCGTGATGATCTGTACATGCGCTTGCTGGCCGATACCAGTGACAAGGCCTATCGCTTGCGCGACAACGCCCTTGTTGCGCTCCGATTGGAGCGTGGCCTTGGCCGGGTCAGGATGCCACTGAAACAGGAAGAGCCTGAACACGAGGCCGAACAGGAAGACGGTGCCACCGCACCCGATCTGGCGGGCACTGCACCCAGGGTGATGAGAAGGCGCACGCTGGATTCCCGCTTCCAGGCTCTGATGCGGCAACGTCTGCTTGCACCGTTCCGTGATATGGCGGCTTTGTATCTGGCCGGCATCAAGACATACCCGGAGGTGTTTCCCGAGGCCAGTGTTGTCGAGAATGTCCAAAACGGCCTGATGGAGGGCAAACTAACCAGTGCCGATGTCGACCTGCTGCTTTGTCTGTTCCATGTTGTTGGGCGCTCCTACTCGGGAACGCCCGGGTTCCTGGCCGAGCCAAGCTACTACCAGTCGGTGTTCATCGATGAGGTGCAGGACTTCAGTGAGCAGCAGGTGTTCTTGATGGCGCAGCAGGCGCGCCCGGAGTACCGCGCGGTAACCGCGGTGGGCGATTTGGCGCAGAAGTTGCACAACGGCACATCGATCGATGTCCAGGCCTGTTTCCCCGATGGCCGCCTCGACTACGTCCGGCTTAGCCGCAACATGCGTCAAGCAAAAACCCCCGCTCTGGCCCTTTTCAGTGCCTGCTTCCGTGAGGTGGTGCATCAGGACGGCGAGGTTGCGCAGGATGTGGGCGAGGCGGCCCGGAGTGCCGGTCATGGGGTGTCGAAGCCTTATCTGGAAATCTGCCCTACGGATGCCGATCTGGACGATCGGCTCCTTCAGGAGCTGGCGGCTGTGGCTTCAAATCAGACCGCAGTAGTGGCGTTCCCTGACCGGGCCATTGCTGAAGCGGTTTTTGAGCGTCTGCGCTCCCGTATTTCTGAAAAAATGATCAATGCTGATCTTTCAGGCCACGTGGATCTGTCGAAGCGGTTTGTACGGCACTTCACGACAATCGAGAATACCAAGGGGCTGGAGTTCGACGTGGTCCTGCTTCCTTTGCTGGAGCGATACGACCTTTCCACGGCACTTGACCAGAACCGGCTTTATGTCGGGATCAGCCGGGCTCGGGAGCGCTTGGTGTTGCTGAGTGGAACAGCGCATCTTGATTCCTTGCTTGCCAGCAGTATTACCAGGTTCGAGTCGTTTGGAGTTGAGCTTGGCCGCTCCTGATGTTGCGCGCCGGAGTTTTGAGGTTATCGGAATCGGCACGTGGCAGTGTTGAAGCACAAGGATGAGGGCACGATGAAACTTCGCTTTGAAGATAGTCTTTCGCACCAGCTCGGCGCCATCCAGGCGGTCTGCGATCTGTTCCGCGGCCAGGAAATCTGCCGCACCGAGTTCACCGTCACTCGGCCGACTGTGTCGCCGCAGCTGGACCTGGTGCTGGAGGCGGGCATGGAGGAGTCCACGCTGGGCGTGGGCAACCGCCTGACGCTGCTGGACGACGAGCTGCACGCCAATCTGACCGACATCCAGATGCGCCACGGCCTGCCGCCTTCCACCGCGCTGGCGGACGGCAACTTTACCGTGGAAATGGAGACCGGGACCGGCAAGACCTACGTGTACCTGCGCACGATCTTCGAGCTCAACCGGCTGTACGGGTTCACCAAGTTCGTGATCGTGGTGCCGTCGGTGGCGATCCGCGAAGGCGTGCTGAAGTCATTGGAGATGACGGAGGCGCACTTCCGCGAACTCTATGCCGGCACCCCGGCGGAGTACTTCGTGTACGACTCGGCGGAGCTTGGCCGGGTCCGCAACTTCGCCACCAGCGCCACCATCCAGATCATGGTGGTGACCGTGGGCGCCATCAGGCGCTTCGGCGACGAGGCCGAGGCCGCCAGCGAGGAGGCCGACGAGGCGCGGCGCCGCGAGAAGACCCGCAACGTGATGTATCGCGCCAGCGAGAAGACCGGCGGCGAGCGGCCGATCGACCTGATCCGCGCCACCCGGCCGATCCTGATCGTCGATGAGCCGCAAAGCGTGGACGGCGGCCTGGATGGCAAGGGCAGGCAGGCCTTAGCCCGGATGAATCCGCTTTGCACGCTGCGCTATTCGGCCACGCACGTGGACAAGCACCACATGGTCTACCGGCTCGACGCGATCGACGCCTATGAGCAGGGCCTGGTGAAGCAGATCGAAGTGGCCTCGGCGGAGATCGAAGGTGCGAGCAACAAGCCTTATGTCCGGTTTATCAGCTCAAAGAGCGCGCGCGGTACCGTGACGGCCACGGTCGAGCTCGACGTGGAGGAGGGTGGCGTGGCCAGGCGGAAAGTAGTCACCGTCATGGACGGCGATGATCTGGCCCAGACGACGAAGCGCGCCATCTACCGCGATTGCCGGGTGGGGGAGATCCGGGCCGGGCGCGGCAAGCAGTTCATGGAGCTGCGGGTGCCGGGCGATGTGAAGTTCCTGGAGCCCGGGGAAGCCTGGGGCGACGTGGACCCGCTGGCCATCCAGCGCCAGATGATTTCCCGCACCATCAAGGAGCATCTGGACAAGGAACGCCTGCTGCGGCCCAAAGGCATCAAGGTGCTGTCGCTGTTCTTCATCGACGAGGTGGCCAAGTACCGCGGCCACGACGATGAGGGCAACCCCATCAAGGGCATCTACGCGCAGATCTTCGAGGAGGAGTACCAGCGCTGGGCGCGGCACCACGATTACCAGAGCCTGTTCCAGAAATTGGATATGGACCACCCGGTCGATGAGGTGCACAACGGCTACTTCTCGATTGACCGGAAGCGTGTAGGCGGAAAGACCGTCGAGGTGTTCAAGGACACCAGCGGCGTCACCCGCGCCGACGACGACACCTACAGCCTGATTATGAAGGACAAGGAGCGGCTGCTCGATCTGAAGACCCCGCTCAAGTTCATCTTTTCCCACTCCGCGCTGCGCGAGGGATGGGACAACCCCAACGTGTTCCAGATCTGCGTGCTGCGCGACATCCGCACCGAGCGTGAGCGCCGGCAATCGATCGGCCGCGGCCTGCGCCTCTGCGTGAACCGGGACGGCGATCGCGTGCGCGGCTTTGACGTCAATACGCTGACGGTGATCGCCAACGAGAGCTACGAGGAGTTCGCGGAGGGGTTGCAGCAGGAGCTGGAGGATCCGAAGACCGGCATCGGCATCCGCTTCGGCGTGGTGGTGCCGGACCAGTTCTCGCCCATCCCGGTCATTGCGAACGATGGGAGCGTGGCGCCCCTCGGACAGGAGAAGTCGAAGGCCCTGCGCGCTGCCCTGCAGGACCAGGGCTATCTGGCAAAAGACGGCAGGATCAAGGACGAACTGCGGACCGCCATCAAGGACGGCACCGTGCAGCTGCCCGCGGAGTTCGAGGCCCAGCGCGAGCCCATCGTTGCCATCCTGCGCAAGCTGGCCGGGCGCCTGGAGGTCAAGGACGCCAACAAGCGCCGCGACGCGATTCCGGTGCGCCGCGCGAACCTGGACAGCCCCGAATTCAGGGCGCTGTGGGACCGCATCAAGCACCACACGACCTATCGGGTGCAGTTCGACAACGAGAAGCTGATCGACTCCTGCATCGAGGCCGTGCGCGGCTCGCCGCGTATCGCCCGCGCGCGGCTGCAGTGGCGCAAGGCCGGGCTTGCGATCGGCGAGGCCGGTGTGGAAGCGACCCTCAAGTCCAGCTCCGGCCCGATCGCGCTGGACGAATCGGACATCCCGCTGCCCGACATCCTCACCGAGATGCAGGACCGCACCCAGCTCACCCGGCGCTCGATCCACCGCATCCTGACCGGCAGCGGGCGGCTGGACGACTTCAAGCGCAACCCGCAGAAGTTCATTGAGCAGGCCTCGGACGCCATCAACCGCTGCAAGCGCATGGCGCTGGTGGACGGCATCCGCTACCGCCGCCTGGGCGATGGCGAGTACTACGCCCAGGAACTGTTCGAGGAGAACGAGCTCCGCGGTTACCTCGACAACATGCTCATGGACACGCGCAAGGCCGTGTACGAGCACGTGGTGTACGACTCCGAGGTGGAGCGGGAGTTTGCCCAGGCGCTGGAAACCAACGAAGCGGTGAAGGTGTACGCCAAGCTGCCCGGCTGGTTCAAGGTGCCGACGCCGCTGGGAACCTACAACCCGGACTGGGCGATAGTGGTGATCGGGGAGGACGGCAAGGAGCGGCTGTACTTCGTGGTGGAGACGAAGAGCAGCTTGGTTGGCGATGCGCTGCGGCCAGTTGAGGACGGGAAGATCAAGTGCGGCAAGGCGCATTTCGCGGCGCTGGAAGTGGAAGAAGCTCCAGCCCAATACGTGGTGGCGCACACCTTGGACAAGATGCTGTCATCGGCGTGACGACTGGATTGAACGGCTGCTGGCAGCACCTGCACTTCTTCCAGTTCAAGGCGCTCATCCATGCTCGCGTACCACGCGTGGCCTGCAGTGCCTTTGCAGGACTGGGCACATTGGGCGCGGCCGGCATCGGTCTTTTCGTTGTTGAAGGAGGCACTCGTGATTGTGTTGTGCAAGACGAGACGGCGCCCTAACCGACCTGAGCATGGACATGTCCAAGGCTTTCCAGGTAGACGCAGTCCGGCATATTTGCAAGCGCAGATGACCTATGAACTTTTTCACGTGGTGGAGCTGGCCAATCAGGTCTTGGAGCCAACACTCGGGGCCTGACTTTTCATCACGCGTGATTTTCAGTCACCCATCATCGCTGAACTTTCATCCTCCACATACTGCACCAACTCCTGCACCTCGCACTGGAAGTACTTGCACAAGGCGTCGATGACGTCCGAGCGGACGACCGCTCCATGCTGGTTGATCATCTTCGACAGGGTCATGCGGCTGACACCGGACGCTTCGGCGATCTCCTGCAAGGTGATGCGCCGGCGCTGCTTGAACTCCAGGTCGGCGATCCGTTCCCGCAACTTGAATCTTAACATCGACTGAATACCGTTTGAGATCGCATACGTTTGTGCTTGCATCAGATCAAACGGGTGCTATCGTTGGCTCTAAATGTAAGCGATCGCGTACATTTGACCTGTAGGGTTGACGAAGAGGCCATAGCGATGAACGGAACGTACCTTACCACTGATCAGCTCGCCGAGCGGATCCACTACGACGCCCGCACCATCCGGGACCGGCTCAAGGATACGGTTCTCCTGGAGGGCATCCACTACATCCGGCCGTTCGGCGGCCGGAAGCTGCTTTACGTGTGGGAAACCATCGAGCGCGACATGGGGCTGTTCTCCGGCCGCTCGCTGGGAGGCATTCCGATGGCGAACGGAGGGTCGGCCAATGGCTAAGGTCCGCGTTCGCCCCGAGACGGGCACCCTGTACCTGGATTTCCACTTCCGGGGCAAGCGCTGTCGGGAGCAGACGGCGTTGCCGGATACACCCGTGAACCGGCGCGTCGTGGAAGCCTTGGCGCGCCGCATCCAGCGTGACCTGGCGACCGGTTCGTTCGAGTACGCCAGGCACTTCCCGGACAGTCCGCGGGCCAGAAAATTTGCGGAGCAGCAGGCCGATACGACCCAGCCCGATACGGACAGCGGGAAGAACGACCAGTCGCCCACCTTCAAGGAGTTCGCCGAGACCTGGTTCAAGGAGTCCGTGCCGAACTGGCGGACCCGCTACCGCACCGACGTCAGGAACATGCTCGA
>Ga0265293_10009153_pt1 | contig 14330 bp, 11 predicted proteins | sample Munlanlewell138R_FD_192505 | JGI IMG/M metagenome (GOLD analysis project Ga0265293, IMG submission 192505) | Leachate microbial communities from a municipal landfill in Southern Ontario, Canada - Leachate well 138R | ecosystem: Engineered > Solid waste > Landfill > Unclassified | place: Canada...
ACCGGCTGCAATCATGACTGTGTTGCGTACAGTGGCCTGATAAGCAGATACCCCCGCGCTGCGGTCGGCATACACGGCAACGACGCCAATCACTTTATCGCTGTAATCCCGCAGCGGTACCGCAATCGCTGCCAATGCCCGCCCGCCGTTATCCTCAAAACGCCGGACCACGGTTTCACCACGCATAGCCTGCTGCATGGCTTGCGAATCAAACAACATAGTGCTGGTGGTGCTGATCAAAGCGGTGAACGTACTGCCTTCGGGCCGGTAAATGCCAATGTCGGCACCATGGGTGCTTTTGTAAGTATCTACAAATGACTGACGCAGGCTCATGCCCATTTCCAGTGTGCCCAGATGCCTGCCGTCTGCAAATACAGGAACCACACCACGCACACCCAGGCCCGCGACACCCTCTTCCACTCCGGACACATTGCTGCGGCCCTGGTTGGCCGCAACTACGGTGTGACGAAACGATGACAGGTCGTCACCAAAATTATCAGGATCGTGCAGACGCAAAAACGAAGTGGCAGGTGCCAAATGGAACTGCATTTGCTCAATGCCGGCATTTTCTTTCAGATAAGCAAACACCGGCAACAATTCGTCGCGCAAGCGGTCACGATCACGATTGGCAAATGCCCGCTGCACACCCGGCTGTTGGGCAATGGCAGCAGACAGGCTCAGGGCACGGTTCTGCTGGCTACGGATTTCATCCTGTGCCGCCTGCTGCAAATACTCCATTGTGTCCCGTTCACTACGCTGTAACTGCTCATCCAGCGTTTGCAATACGGTCCACAACAGCAACAGTACACCCAGAATTAACACAACCGCAAAGCCAAACTGGATGCGGTTACGAATGGTCAGCTTGTTCAGCATGGATACTCCCTGATTAACAGCAAGTCACGGGGCAGCAGAAGTATCCAGTCTCAATTCGTACCGGATCCCTCCTGCATACCGGTTCGACGCAGTCCGGCCTCGCCACGACTGAGGTCGAGCAGCGTCTGGTTCAAATGTTCTTCCTGACCAACAGGCACTGCGAGCTGCAGGCGAACTCCGTTAGCAAGAAAGCATTCTGCCATGATACATGCATCGACTGTAATTAATAAAACTTTAAATCTTTCCAGCAAAGGGTAAGGACACATGCACTCCATTTCTATCCGTTCAACCAGTGGCTCGCTGGCTGCATCCTGCAAGCAGGCAGCGGCACAACCGCCGTAAGCCCTGGCCAGCCCACCCGTGCCCAGCTGGATACCGCCATACCAGCGGGTTACCACCACCAGCGTGCGGTCAAAATCCTGATTTTCAATAGCAGCAAGAATCGGTCTGCCTGCCGTCCCGCCCGGTTCTCCGTCATCGCTAAAACGGTACTGTTCACCAAAACGCCAGGCCCAACAGTTGTGGCTGGCTTCCGGCGTGCTCAGTTCGGTGAGTAAAGCCGCCGCTGCATCCGGCGTGGGCAAGGCCACTGCTTGGGCAACAAAGCGGCTTTTACGGATTTCAACCATGTGGCTATTCTGCCTCACCAGTTGTTTACGTGTTTCACTCATATTTTTTGGTCAACTGAAAATTCATATGCTGCGCCACCTGCTCCGGTTGCAAGTCGTACACCACACCAGCACTGCAACGCTGGTCCGAGCCATGCTTGACCAACAACACACAAAGCGTACTCTGGCTGATGGGTGTCTCACCACAGCAGGTGTCGCAAGGCTTTATTTTGTTCCTGTAACAGCGCCTATGCTGCCTCTCTCAGGCACGCGCCAATAAGGCTGACCATTAAAACTGCACTGCCAAAACCGGGTATGCTGTTACGGCATGCCCGGTTTTCATGCCGCCACGGCTACTCATAATCAGATGTGGGTAAACACTTCTTCCTCTGCTAGACGCGCCTTGGGCAGACCGGCATTGAAGTCTTCATCACTGCGGTAACCCAGTGCGATAGCTGCCACGGCAACCAAGTCTTTCGAGGTCAAGTCAAACTCGGCATTGAGCACTTCCTGATTCACCCCTTCCATTGGCACCGCATCAATATCCAGCAGGCCGGCAGACAACAGTAATGCACCCATATTCAGGTAAATCTGCTTTTCCAGCCAGTGATGCACGTCCTTCTTCTCGAACTTGTGAAAATCGTGATAGCTGACGCGGGTGTTATGCGCCGCATCGCGGGCTTGCGGATAGTCTTTGAAGCGACCCGCTGCGTCTTCAGCAGCCAGCACTTTTTGCAAGTGCGCCTCATCGACACTAGTGCGCGAGCAGAACAGCACCACATGCGAGGCATTCAGGATTTTGGCCTCGTTATAGCCATAAGAACCGGTGGCACCCTTGGCAATGCGGGCTTTGCCCTCATCCGTACTGGCCACAATAAAGTGCCACGGCTGAATATTGGTGCTGGATGGCGTCCAGCGCAACACATCAAGAATTTGCCGAACCACTGCATCGGGCAAAGTTTTACCAGCATCAAATGCCTTGCTGGCATAACGACGCTGCAACGCGTCCTGAATGGATAACTGCATGATTGCTACTCTCCTGTTGTGGTACGTGTAGAAAGCGTTGCTGTAGGGCAAGGCCTGCCAGCAGGGCATCATGACACTGCATGCCCTGCCATGTGTCAAGCCGCACCCCTGACAACACGCCGCAAATACCGAATAAAAACTGTACTGCCCTAGGCGTAATACACCCTGCCCAGGCACAGTCAGTTTCCAGCCTGAACCCTGCGCATGGCGCGCTCAAAGCGTGTTTCCTGACGGGTCAGTTCCAGCAGGCTGTCTTCAACAAATACCAGATGCTCATGGGAGCGGGCTCTGGCCTGCTCGGCATCGCCCGACAAAATCGCATCCAGCAAAGCCCAGTGCTGCTCATAAAGCTGGGTACGTGATTCGTCACGCTCAAACAGACTGGTCAGGTTCTTGACTATGCTTTGCTCCAGCAAGGCAAAAATGCCTCGCATGCTGTGCAACAACACCACGTTATGGGCCGCTTCGGCTATTGCCAGATGAAAAGCGGCATCAGCCTCGGCCTCCTTTACCGGGTCCATGGACTCGTAGGTGGCAACCAGTGCATCAAAACGCTGTTGCAACATGGCGCGGTCAGCATCGGTTGCACGCAAGGCTGCATAGTGGGCCGCCAGCCCTTCAAGCGCATGACGAAACTCCAGCAAATCGTAATGGAACTCGTTGTGTTCAGCTAACAATTGCAGCAACGGATCACTGAATGACTGCCCCAGCTGTTCACACACATAATTGCCGCCACCCTGACGGCTCACCAGCAGTCCGCGTGCCACCAGTTTCTGCACTGCTTCGCGCAACGACGGTCTGGAAACTCCAAACTGCTCCGCCAGCTCACGCTCGGGCGGCAGTTTCTGCCCCGGTTTGAAGCTGCCTTCCAGAATCATCGCCTCCAGCCGCCGCATGATGACATCCGATACTCGTGGGCGCTGTACTTGCTGAAACACCATACAAACTCCAAATTGGTATGACCAGTTCTCAGTTAATTATTCTTTGTGCAGCATCAAGTATAACCAACCTGCCAGATACAACCGCACAACTAATCCGTGCCGCTATCCCTTACAGGGTATCAAGGCAAACAGCCATCTATCCTCCAGCATCTGCGAAACGATTCACACCAGTTCAGTCACAAAAAAACCAGACTCTGCCTTGATCATTCTGTAATCCACAACAGTCGCTAGACCATAGTCGCAATCCGTCTACCTGCCTGTTGACTCCAAATAAAGGCTGCACATAGCATGACAAAACCACATTGTAAACTGGTCTGACCAATTTACAAGGGCTCGAAACAATACTGCAAGCCTGTGTCTTCCATTCAGCCGGCAGACCTAGTGAGGAAAGATGAGCGACATCATCAAGCATTATCCGCCCAAACCGCAAAAGGTATATTTCTATGCCACCTGCCTGGTGGACGTGTTCTATCCAGACACCGGACTGGCCGGTATAAGGCTACTGGAGCGCGAAGGTGTCGAGGTAGTGTTTCCTCAGGGCCAAAGCTGTTGCGGGCAACCTGCTTATACCTCGGGGCTGAACGAACAGGCCCGTACAGTGGCCGTCACCCAGCTGGACCTGTTTCCCGAAGACTGGCCCATCGTGATGCCATCCGGTTCCTGCGCTGGCATGTTGCGCAAACACTATCCCCGGTTGTTTGCAGGCACTCCACACGAAATGCAGGCGGAAAAAGTCGCCGCACGAACCTGGGAACTCACTGATTTCTTGCTGCATGTCTGCCGGATCCGGCTGCAGGATCAGGGCGAGCCGGTCCGGGTGGCCATTCACACGTCTTGCTCCGGCCGTCGCGAGGCCGGTATCGCTGAAGTAGGACCGGCGCTGTTGCGACAGCTGGCGGACGTGGAACTGGTCGAACAGGCTCGACCAGCCGAATGCTGCGGCTTTGGCGGCACCTTTGCAGTACGTCACCCGGAAATCTCCGCAGCCATGGTGGCAGACAAGGCAGCTGCACTGGTCGACAGTGGAGCTGACCAGTTTGTCAGTACCGACTGCGGTTGCCTGATGAACATTGACGGCTTTGCCGACAAGCAACAACTGCCAGTACGTGGCCAGCATATAGTCAACTTCCTGTGGCAACGCAGCAAGGGAGGTGTGGCATGAACCCGGCAACCGATGCTGTCAGGGAGTTTACGCCCAGAGCCCGCACTGCTCTAGATAACCCTGCGGTACGCAACAACTTCCGCAAGGCCATGGACGGCCTGATGGACAAACGCCAAGCCGCATTTGCAGACTGGGATCTGGAAGCTCTGCGTGAGCTGGGTGCTGCAGTGCGGCTGCGTGCCCTGAGTCGCCTGCCGGAACTGCTGGTACAGCTGGAGCACAACCTGCAAGCCCGTGGCATTCAGGTGCATTGGGCAGAAACCGGCGAGCAAGCCTGCCAGATCGTGCACGACATCTGCCAGCGACGTAACGCCCGCAGCGTGATCAAGGGCAAGTCCATGGTCAGTGAAGAAATGGACCTGAACGCATTTCTGGCCCGCTCCGGCATCGAAGCGCTGGAGTCCGACCTGGGCGAGTACATCATCCAGCTGGCTGGTGAAGCACCTTCACACATCATCATGCCAGCGATTCACAAGAATACCGACGAAATTTCCGAGCTGATGCATCAACAGACCGGAACCCGGCGTTCGCATGACGTGGACTACCTGACCGCCAGCGCCCGCAGTCAGTTGCGGGAAAAATTCATGCGGGCCGATGTCGGCCTCTCCGGCGTAAACTTTGCCATCGCTGCAACCGGCACCCTGTGTCTGGTCGAAAACGAGGGCAACGGCCGCCTGACCACCACCGTACCCGACTGTCACATTGCGGTGACCGGCATCGAAAAAGTGGTCGAGAACCTTGAAGACATCGCTCCCCTGCTGGCCCTGCTCACCCGCTCGGCCACCGGTCAGCACATCACCACCTACGTCAACATGATCAGTGCACCGCGCCAGCCGGATGAAAAAGACGGGCCTGAGGAAGTGCATCTGGTGCTGGTAGATTCGGGGCGCTCGGCCATTTATCAGGACCGCGAGCTGCTCGACACCCTGCGTTGCATCCGGTGCGGTGCCTGCATGAACCACTGTCCGGTTTATACCCGCATTGGCGGCCATGCTTATGGCACCACCTACCCCGGCCCGATCGGAAAAATTCTGATGCCGCACCTGCTAGGGCTGGAGTCAGCGCATATCCTGCCCACAGCTTCCACCCTGTGTGGTGCCTGCGAGGAAGTCTGTCCGGTCAAAATTCCGATTCCCCAACTGCTGCAACGACTGCGTACCGAAGCCATGGACGGGGACCCACAACGGCCTGCACATATGGATGGTCATGGCAGCAAGCGCAACTGGCGAGAAATGTTGCTCTGGCATGGCTGGACCCTGTTCAACAGCCGCCCCTGGGCCTACCGTCTGGGCACGGCTTTGGCTGCTCGCTTCCGGCGCTGGACTCCTGCACGGCTCGGTACCTGGACACGCTATCGCAGCGCCCCGCGTCCGGCCCCGCAAAGCCTGCAACAACAGCTGCGCCAATGCCGACACAAGGAGTCATGACATGACAGCCCGCGAAGCAATCTTGCAACGCTTATATCAAGGGCGTGAACAACAGGGCGGCCTTGATGTTCCTGTAAGCAATTTCGCAGTCCTTGAGCGTCCACACTGGAATCATGCCGACAAGCGCCAGCGTTTTGAGCAAGCCATGCGCTCGGTGCATACCGAAATTCACAGCGTCAGCCGGGACAACTGGTGCACTGTTCTGCAGCAACTGGCTACAGAGAAAGGGTTGCACAACCTTTGGGTCAGCCCGGATACCTGCCATGGCAAAGAACTGACACAGCACTGGCAGCTGACACAAACACCTTTGCTGCAACATTGCCCGCCACTGGCAGAGTGGAAAGACGAACTCTTTAATCAGGTGAATGCCGCCCTGACCGGCTGTCGTGGTGCCATCGCCGAAACCGGCAGCCTGATCCTCTGGCCAACCACAGCAGAACCCAGAGTCATAAGTCTGGTGCCGCCAGTGCATTTCGTGCTGCTGGACGGCAATCAGCTGTACAGCACTTTGCATCAAGCCATGCACCAGCAGGGCTGGGCCGACACCGGCATGCCAACCAATGCCCTGCTGATTTCCGGCCCTTCAAAAACGGCAGATATCGAACAAACTCTGGCCTACGGCGTGCATGGTCCCAAAGAGCTGATTGTGCTGGTACTGGAATAAACCGGCGTCCGCTCATCGGGCAACAAGAAATCCGGGCGGCCACCTGTAAGACAGATGGCCACGGTAGATACAGCTCCATCTGGCCGGGCTACAGCCTGGCCGGCAGGGCTGATGAATAACAAGAAGCGTTATTTAGCGCGAGGACGACATCATGAGCGACATACTATTACCCCTGCTGGCTTTTACCCCGCTATTGCTGGCCGGCATTTTCCTGATCGGCTTCAACCTGCCGGCCCGAATAGCCATGCCGGCGGTATTTGCGGTGACCGTGCTGATTGGCCTGTTTGCCTGGGATATTTCCCTGAATCGCATTATGGCTTCCAGTCTGCAGGGCCTGATCATGACCGGAGCCATCCTGTGGATCATCTTTGGCGCCATCCTGCTGCTCAACACCCTGAAACACTCAGGCGGAATTACCGCGATACGTTCCGGTTTTTCAAACATTTCACCGGACCGACGCATTCAGGTGCTGGTGGTAGCCTGGCTGTTTGGCTGCTTCATCGAGGGTGCCTCAGGCTTTGGTACACCTGCCGCAGTGGTTGCTCCCCTGCTGGTCGCACTCGGTTTCCCCGCACTGGGCGCGGTAATGATCGGCATGATGGTGCAGTCCACTCCGGTGTCCTTTGGTGCGGTAGGTACGCCCATCGTGGTCGGTGTAACCGCCGGTCTGGATCAGGCCGGCATCAGCCAGCAATTGCTGGAACAAAACTCCAGCTGGGACATGTTTTACCATTTAGTCACATCTCAGGTCGCCCTGACCCACGCTGTCGCCGGCATCCTGATGCCCTTGCTGATGTGCTGCATGCTGACCCGCTTCTTCGGCCGCAACAAGTCCTGGCGCGAGGGACTGGAAGTGGCACCCTTTGCCGTGCTCACCGGTCTGGCCTTTGCCATTCCCTATGCACTGGCCGGGATTTTCCTTGGTCCCGAGTTCCCCTCCCTGATTGGTGCACTGGTCGGACTGGCCATTGTCGTACCTGCGGCACGCGCCGGATTCCTGATGCCAAAAAACAACTGGGACTTTGCCCCGGTCGCCGACTGGCCGACCAGCTGGATGGGAAGCATCCAGATCAAACTGGACAGCCTGACCACTCAGCGCCCGATGTCGGTTGCCCTGGCCTGGCTACCCTATGTGTTGCTGGCGGTACTGCTGGTGCTGTCACGTGCAATTCCCCAGGTCAAGGCGTTCTTCCTTAGCGTACTCAACTTCAAATGGCAGAACATCCTGGGCGAGCAAGGAGTCTCCGGCGGCATCGAGCTGCTCTATTTGCCAGGTGGTGTCATGGTGCTGGTAGTGCTGTTGACCTTCTTCCTGCACCGCATGTCGTTTGGCCAGCTGCGTGCCGCTGCCAGCGAGTCTTCGCGCACCCTGCTTGGCGCGGGTTTTGTGCTGGTGTTCACCGTACCCATGGTGCGCATTCTGATCAACTCCGGCATCAATGCTGCCGACCTGCCTTCGATGCCCATTGCCATGGCACAGCTGGTCTCCAACGCTTTTGGTAGCGTCTATCCGTTGCTGGCTCCAGCTGTTGGCGCTTTGGGTGCCTTCATTGCCGGCTCCAATACCGTCTCCAACCTGATGCTGGCCCAGTTCCAGTACAGTGCAGCCGAGCTGCTGGGTGCCTCTACCATTACTTTGGTAGCCGTGCAGGCAGTAGGAGCCGCCGCCGGCAACATGATTGCCATTCATAACGTGGTGGCGGCCTCGGCCACGGTCGGCCTTTTGGGTCGCGAAGGTCGTACCCTGCGCATGACCATCCTGCCAACCCTGTACTATCTGGTGGTGGTAGGCATCATTGCCATGATCATGGCCTGACCCGGCGTCTGCCGGTACCTGTATCCATTGCAGGAACCGGCAGACGTTACAGAAACTGCCCGCGTTGGAGATACACATGCACCCGATCACCTCCCCTTATCAGGAACTGGCTCGTGAACTGGCCGGATTTATTCCAGCCGACCGCCTGCTGACCGACGAACTCAGCCGGCTGGCTCAGGGGACCGATGCCAGCTTCTATCGTCTGGTACCCCAGCTGGTGGTCCGTGTTTGCAACGAAACCGAAGTGCAGCAGGTATTGCGCTGCTGCGCCGAGCGCGGACTACCGGTCACTTTTCGTGCCGCCGGTACTTCGTTGTCCGGACAGGCAGTCACCGATTCGGTACTGATTCAGCTAGGCAATGGCTGGACCGGCCATCAACTGTTACAGGACGGCAGCGCCATCCGCCTGCAACCCGGCATCATTGGCGCGCGCGCCAATGCCCTGCTGGCTCCGTTACGCCGGAAAATCGGGCCGGACCCGGCCTCGATCAATTCCTGCATGATCGGCGGCATTGCCGCCAACAATGCTTCCGGCATGTGCTGCGGCACGGCGGAAAACTCTTACAACACACTGCTGGACCTGCGCCTGATTCTGGCCGACGGCACCCTGCTGGACACCGCCGATGCCGACTCGGTAGCAGCCTTTCGCAGCAGCCATGCCGACCTGCTGCAGCAACTGGCGGCACTGGGGGAACAAGCCCGCGCCAATACCGCACTGGCCGAGCGCATCCGGCACAAATACCGGCTAAAAAACACCACCGGTTACAGCATCAATGCGCTGGTCGACTTCAGTGATCCGCTGGATATTCTCAAACACCTGATGATTGGTTCCGAAGGCACCCTCGGTTTTATCAGCGCGATCACCTACCGCACCGTAGCAGACCACCCTGACAAAGCCGCCGCGCTGATTTACTTCCCTGACATCCATACGGCCTGTACCGCAACCCTGCTGTTAAAAAGCACGCCGGTCAGTGCCGTCGAATTGCTCGATCGTGCCTCACTGCGTTCGGTGCAACATATGTCCGGCATGCCTGTCGACCTGCAAAGCCTGCCAGAGGGTGCAACCGCTCTGCTGGTGGATGTACGTGGTGCTGATAGCCAGTTACTGCAAGCAAACATCGACAGCATCTGCCACACCCTGCACGACACACCCACGCTGCGTCCGCTGGAGTTCACCCGCGACCCACAGACTTACGACAGCTACTGGAACGTACGCAAAGGTACATTTCCGGCAGTCGGTGCCAACCGGGTAACGGGCACCACCGTCATCATCGAAGATGTGGCTTTCCCGCTGGAGCGAATGGCTGATGGCGTGTTGGACCTACAACAGTTACTACAACGTCATGGTTACCACGAAGCCATCCTGTTCGGCCATGCACTGGAAGGCAACTTGCACTTTGTCTTTACCCAAAGTTTCAATGAGCCGGAAGAAGTGGCCCGCTACGCCGCCTTCATGGATGAGCTGGCCCAGCTGGTGGCTGTCAAATACGATGGTTCGCTGAAAGCCGAGCACGGCACTGGCCGCAATATGGCTCCCTATGTAGAACTTGAATGGGGCAGCGATGCCTACGCGCTAATGAGACGCATCAAGCATTTATTCGACCCGGCCGGCCTGCTCAGTCCTGACGTGCTGATCAGTGACAATCCCCGGGTGCATATGGAAAACCTCAAACCGCTACCGAAAGCCCACGATCTCGTTGATGCCTGTATTGAGTGCGGTTTTTGCGAAGCCGTCTGCCCCTCTCGTCGTCTGACCCTCAGCCCGCGTCAGCGCATCGTAATTTGGCGCGAGCTGCAGCGACGACGTCAGGCCGGTGCCAGCAGCGAAGCCCTGCACACACTGGAACAAGGCTGGCAATATCAGGGACTGGACACCTGTGCTGCTGATGGGCTGTGCGCCACCCGCTGCCCGGTCGGCATCAATACCGGCGATCTGGTACGCGATCTGCGCGGCCAGCAAAACCAGCGGTTACAAAAACGGGCCGAACAACTGGCCCGCCGCTTTGCTGTCACCACCGCTGCTGCCCGTTACGCACTGCGGCTGGCCGGCATTGCCCGTAAACTGCTGAGGGATTCCGGCATGCAATATTCCATGCAACTGGTCCGCAAGACCGGACTGGCAGTCGGCCACTGGCGACCGGGCCTGCCCGCGGCGGCACCTGCCCTGCCCAGTCAACACCATTTTGAGCCACTGGCAAGCAGTAACCATGCGTCCGAAACCTTGATCTACTGGCCCTCCTGTGTAAACCGCGTGCTCGGCTCAGACCGCCAGGCAGCCGATAGCAGGCCACTGTTTACCGTGGTGTTAAGCCTGCTACAAAAAGCCGGCTATCGCGTGCTGATCCCGGACAATATCGACAGCCTGTGTTGCGGCACTCCGTTTCAGTCCAAAGGGTTATTTGCCACTGCCGATGACAAGCGTGACGAAGTGCTTGCTTCGATGCGTCACCTGGCTGGTACCAGTCGCCTGGCTGTTATCACGGACGCCAGCCCCTGCAGTCTGCGTATGCAGGATTGTAACGATGACAACATGACTTTCCATGAGGCCGCCGATTTCCTCTATCGCCATGCCTTGTCACGACTGGACATTCGGCCCGTAAACGAAACCATTGCCCTGCACCCCACTTGCTCCACCCAGGTCGGCGGCAATACCGAATCCCTGCTGGGTCTGGCCCGGGCTTGCGCCAACAAGGTAGTAATACCGGCCTCAGTCAGCTGCTGCGGCTTTGCCGGTGACCGTGGTTTTCAGGTGCCAGAGTTAAACGCCAGTGCACTGCAGGATCTGCGCAGTGAAGTACAGGGCTGCCAGGCTGGCTACTCCAACAGCCGCACCTGCGAAATCGGTCTGAGCGAACACTCTGGCCTGCCATACCAGTCGATTTTGTACTTGCTCGACCGGGTCAGCTTGCCGGCAAGCCAGCCTGTTCACCCGACCTGATACAGCTGACCAAATGAGCTGACACACCATGATGAAGGAATTCAGGCTACACTGACCGGCATCCATTTCATGCCGGACAATACAGCATGCGAACCGTGCCATATCAAGAATCTCTGCAACACGAGTTCAAAAGTGACTTGCGCCGGTTACCGCTGCGCACCTTGCTGGAAGCCGTTATTTGCATGGCCAACGGCCCGGGCGGCACCATTTATCTTGGTGTGGAAGACGATGGCCGTATCAGCGGCCTGCATCCGGCGCACACCGACCTTGCTCATCTGCAGCAACTGATTTGCCAGCATAGCCACCCGCACCTTAATGTCAGTGTCCGCCCGCACATGGTTGAGGGACTGGCGATTGCCCGCATCGACGTGCCACTAAGCTCCGTGCCGATTGCGACATGGGATGGCCTATATAAACGTCGGCAACTGCAGCAGGGCAATGGCGAGCCGCAATGCGTCACTTTTCATCCGCAACGACAAACAGCCACCAACCCAGTCATCGCCACCCGCAGCAGAGTTGCACAGCGCTATGCACCATCACGCCGACCATTGCCTGCTGTAATGCGCCAGATATAACCCGGCCAAAAACAGGCAACACATCGGTCAAAACAATATCCGACCAAATTAGTATGATATTTCCTTTCATCATGTCATAATGCCTGCCATGCTCAACTGACCCTCATCCTGCTGCCCCAGTTTAATTTGCATGCAAATATCCAGTGCAGCATCACATGACACCAGCACCGCAGAGGTTCCCCATGTTTTCTGCCAAAATCAAAGCACAACTCCAGCACAGCCAGCACGAAAATGACCGCCTTTCCCTGGAAAACCAGCAGCTCCAACAACGGCTCGCGCAACTGGAGCAAGAGCACCAGCACATGCAGCAGCAGCTGGCGCAAAACAAGCGTGAGCAGCGTACCCACCAGGGTGTGTATACCAGCCTGGGCAGCTTTGGTGATTCGCTGAATGGAGTAAAGAACTCGTTCATGAATCTGGCCGATACGTTAAATGCCGAGCGCGACTCAGCCCTCAGGGCTGCCGAGCAATCCGATACCAGCCGTGCCGCTTTCGAGCGAATTGCCGAGAACCTGCAAGCCACATTCCAGCTGATGCACACTGCAGCCGAGCAGGTTGGCAGCCTGAGTCAGCGGGCCGAAGAAATCGGCGGCTTTGTACAGCTGATTCAGGAAGTAGCCAGCCAGACCAACCTGTTGGCCCTCAATGCCGCGATTGAAGCCGCACGCGCCGGTGAAGCAGGTCGTGGCTTTGCCGTGGTGGCTGATGAGGTACGCAATCTGGCCCAGCGCACTTCCGGCGCAACCGAGGATATTTCGCGCCTGGTGCAGGACATCCAGAGTGAAACCCGTCAAGCTCGTGAAATCATGGATCAGGGCGCGCTCGATGCAGAAAGCCACGTTGTGGAAAGCCAGCAGGCAGTGGCCAACATGCACGAGCTGCTGGGCCTGTCACAGCGCATGGAACAGGCCATCAGTGCCTCCGCCATTCTTGCCAACGTCGAACTGGCCAACATCGACGAACTGGAACTCAAGCTGGAAGTGTACAAAGTGTTCTTCGGCATCTCCGACACCATGCCCGAAGACTTCCCCGACGAGCAACACTGCCGCCTCGGTCAGTGGTACTACCAGGGTGACGGTCGCGAGTTGTTTGCCAACATGCCCGACTACCGCGCCATGGAAGATCCGCACAAAGCAGTGCATGATCAGGCCGTCAATGCCATCCGTTATTATCGTGCCAACCAGCTGGAGCAGGCGCTGGATGCCCTGAATGCGATGGAAAATGCCAACCACACCGTGATGCGTGGTCTGAATGCCATGCTGCACAAGCTGGTCAATATCGACCGCTAACCATTCAACTCCCTGCTTCTGTTGCCTGCGCTGACAAATCTGGACAACGCAGGCAATGCGTTGCCTTTCCCTCAGGCCAGTAACAATCACGCTACAAGACGTACCCGCACCCGTCATTCGCCATAAAAAACCGGGGTCAGGTCAACCAAAGTTCAAGCAAGCCAAATGGCTCTTGGTCTGTATATTTGATATTAGAGTGATAACATCAAACATCTGCGCCAATACGCTTAGGTTGTGTCACACATCACGAATAATCATCTTTTATCCAGTCCATATTTATGTCTAAACGCAAAAAAGGGGTTGCTGTAATCAATCAGGGGACCAGTCTGGCCGGCTCTGCCATGCAGACCACCCGCGAAGCACAATCATCACTGGACGAAGTCGCTCAAGGTGTCAACGCCGTGGCAAGTAACATTGACCAGGTGGCTACCGCTGCCGAAGAACAAAGTTCAGTGAGTGACGAAATTGCCAGAAACCTGACTGCCATAGGTGATGCTGCACAAACATTGTCCGACCTGTCACAACAGGCCACCGCCAGCAGCGAAGCGGTCACCGGCCATGTGAAGGCCATGGAGCTTAATCTCAACCAACTGCGTACCTGACCGGGTACGCAGCCATCAGGCAAGCGGAGCGACCAGTGGCAACTGTAAGATAAAGCGAGTACCAACTCCGACTTCGCTTTCCACTTCGATGCGTCCGCCCAGCAAGCCGGTAACCAGGGTGTAAACAATATGCAGGCCGAGTCCCGAACCGCCCTGGCCCAGCTGAGTGGTGAAAAACGGGTCAAAGATTTTTTTCTGCATTTCCGGTTTGATGCCGACGCCGTCATCACTCACCAGCACATGCACCATGTCACCCTCTTTGGTGCAGCTCAAAGTAATATTGCCCTGTTCCCGGCCCGGAAATGCGTGTAGCACCGCGTTATTGATCAGGTTGATCAGCACCTGCCCCAAAGGTCCGGGATAACTGTCCAGCGTGATACCCGTACACAGCTGTTCGTGTATGACAAAA
>Ga0265293_10009154_pt1 | contig 14330 bp, 11 predicted proteins | sample Munlanlewell138R_FD_192505 | JGI IMG/M metagenome (GOLD analysis project Ga0265293, IMG submission 192505) | Leachate microbial communities from a municipal landfill in Southern Ontario, Canada - Leachate well 138R | ecosystem: Engineered > Solid waste > Landfill > Unclassified | place: Canada...
CGACGCCGGCCCGGTTGTACCAGGAGCGGTCGAACAGCACGATCTCGCCGCCGGCGGGGAGGTGCGGCACATAGCGCTGGAAATACCACTGCGTCTTCTCGCGGTCGCTCGGCGCCGGCAGGGCCGCCACCCGCACGATGCGCGGGTTGAGCCGCTGGGTGATGCGCTTGATGACGCCGCCCTTGCCGGCGGAATCGCGCCCCTCGAACAGCACGACGATTTTCTCCCCGGAGTGCGATACCCAGTCCTGCAGCTTGATGAGCTCGGACTGAAGCCGGATCAGCTCCAGGAAATAGGTCTGGCGATGGAGGGAGTCGGGGTGCGCCTTCCTGTAGATCTTCGCCAGTTCGGCCGAAAGCGCCGGTTCGGACAGTTCGAGTTCGTAATCCTCGTCGAGGGCGTCCTCCATCTCGGCTCTCAGCCAGGATACCGCGCTGCTGTTGTCGAAATCCATGAAACTCTCCAGGTCCGGATTGGAACGCGATCCGTGCGTGAAGCTCCACCCTGCGCCGGATGTCGGAATCTCGCACCTACCGTTCCGGGCCGACTATCATCAGCTGGTTACATGCATATGACGGCTGCGGCCGCCCGCATCGCTGCGGCCGCATTGCGGAGAGAAATGTCCTCGCGGCTGCGTGGAGCATTTCTGCTTCCCTCAGAAATGCTCTGTCTCTTTGTTTGGGCATGCATTCATGCGACGCCGGACGTCTCCATCCGGCTGCAGGATGCTCTACGCCATGTTCCGGTTTGCGGAACGCTGCTCCAGATTCGTGGCGCGCAGCAGTTGCTGCGTGTAGGGCTGGGTGGCCTGACCGGAATAGATCTGGTCGCGCATCAGGGTTTCCACCAGCTCGCCCTTGTTGAGCACGATCACACGGGCGCACATATGGGCGATGACCCCGAGATCGTGTCCGACAAACAACATCGTCAGGCCGCGTTCACGGTGGAGTTTTGCAAGCAGGTTCAGAACTTCGGCCTGCACCGATACGTCAAGCGCCGAAGTCGGCTCGTCGAGCAGGAGCACTTCCGGTTCGAGAATGAGGGCGCGCGCAATGGCGACGCGCTGACGCTGCCCGCCTGACAGCTGATGCGGATATCGGAAGCGGAAGCCGAGCGGCAGGCCGACGGAGGCCAGGCTGGCGCGGATCTTTGCCTCGCGGTCGCCGATGCCCTGTATCGCCAGCGGCTCCTCCAGAATCCGCTCGACAGAATGGCGCGGATGCAGCGCCGCGTAAGGGTCCTGAAAGACCATCTGCACACTGCGCGTGTGCCGTTTGTCTCTGGCCCTTGCGGAGGCCGGCATGCCGAGGATTTCCATCATGCCGGCGGCCGGAGCGGTTCCGGTGAGGGCTTTGAGGATCGTGCTCTTGCCGGAGCCGGATTCTCCGATGAGGCCCAGGCATTCTCCGTGTGCGACCGAGAAGCTGACATCGTTCACGACGCGTGCCGAGCCATAGGTGACGCAGAGGTTCTTCACGTCGAGCGCGTTCGCCGGCGTGGTTACAGGGACTGAACTTGCGTGTTTCATGACAGCCATGCGGGATCGCGTTTCAGGACAGGCAGGGTCTCCACCCTGTGGTCGAGCGGTGGCCGGCAGCCGATGAGGCCGCGCGTATAGGGGTGGGAAGCCTTTGCCAGTTCGGAGGCCGGCAGGGTTTCCATCACCCGGCCGGAATACATCACGACGACCCTGTCGCTGTAGGCGCTGACCAGATCGAGATCATGGCTGATCAGAATGAGCCCCATTCCCCGTTCGACGACGAGGCTTTCGATCAGATCCAGCACTTCGGCGCGCACCGAAACGTCGAGCGCCGAAGTCGGCTCGTCGGCCACCAGCAGGTCGGGTTCGGCGGCGAGCATCATGGCGATCATGATGCGCTGGCCCATTCCGCCCGAAACCTCGTGCGGATAGAGACCGAAGACGCGCTGCGGATTGTCGATGCGAACCTTGTGCAGGAGTTCCAGCGCCCGCTCGCGCGCGGAGCGGCGGGAATCTCCCAGATGCAGCCGGCAGCTTTCGACGATCTGCTGGCCGGCGGTCATGATCGGATTGAGGGATTGCTTGGGATCCTGAAGGATCATCGCCATGCGCTTGCCGCGCAGTCTGGCGAAATCCTTCTCCCTGAGGCCGCGCAGATCGTCACCCTGAAGGCTGAGCCGGTCGGCCGTCACCTCCGCGGCTTCGGGCAGCAGGCCCATGATGGTGCGCGCCGTCAGTGACTTTCCCGAACCGCTTTCGCCCACGATGGCGAGCTTTTCGCGCCCCATGGAAAAGCTGACGCCGGCCACCGCGGCCACCGGCCCGCGACGGCCCGGAAAGCGTATCCAGAGATTTTCGACCGCGACCAGAGGTTCTGCGGCAGCAGGTGTTTCGCGGTGGCTCATCAGTTCACCCTCCGGTCGAACACATCGCGCAGACCATCGCCGAGCAGGTTGAAGCCGAGGCTGACCACGAAAATGGCTGCGCCCGGCAATGTGGCAACCCACCACTTGTCGATGAGATAGTCGCGTCCCGCCGCCACCATGGCGCCCCATTCGGCCGCCGGCGGCTGGGCGCCAAGGCCGAGGAAGCCCAGTCCGGCGGCGATCAGAATGATGCCGGCCATGTCGAGGGTCAGGCGGATGATGACGGATGGTATGCAGAAAGGGGCAATGTAGCGGATCAGGATGCGCACGACCGACGCACCCTGCAACCTTGCTGCCACCACGAATTCACGCTGCCGCAGCGAAAGGGTTTCCGCGCGCGCCAGCCGCGCATAGGCCGGCCAGCCGGTGATGGCGATGGCGATGACGGCGTTTTCCAGCCCCGGCCCCAGCACCGCAACGAAAGCCAGTGCAAGGATGAGACGCGGGAACGCCATGACGACATCGGTGACGCCCATGAGAAAGCGATCCGTCGTTCCGCCGAAATAGCCGGCCACGATGCCGATGGCCATGCCGATGGGGCCGATCAGAATGGCCACGAGCAGGACGATGGTCAGCGTGACCCGGCTGCCGGAAATGACGCGCGAGAAGATGTCCCTGCCAAGATGATCCGTACCGAACCAGTGACTGGCCGAAGGCGGCAGGAGGCGGCTGCCCAGATCGGTCGCCAGCGGATCGTATGGCACAAGCAGCGGCGCGAAGATCGCAAGGCCGACAAGAACGGCCACGATAACCAGTCCGCACACGGCAAGAGGATTGCGCACGAAGCGGTAGAACGTCTGATAGGACTGGGCGAGCCTTCCCTGCAGCCGGCTTTCGGGTGCATCGGTGGTCAGCCAGTCCAGCCATGTCGAAACGATACGCATCAACGGATCCTCGGGTCGAAGATACGATAGAGAAGATCGGCGCCTCTGTTCAGGAACACGAAGCTGATGCCGATGACGATGGTTCCCCCAACGACGGCATTCAGGTCGGCGGAAAAGAGCGCCTGCGTGATGTAGAGGCCGATTCCGGGCCATGCGAACACCGTTTCGGTCAGCACGGCACCTTCCAGCAGATAGGCGAAGGTCAGCGTGATGACGGTGATCACCTGAACGATGACATTGCCGAAAGCGTGCCTCCAGATCACCGTGGAGGCCGGAACGCCCTTGGCGCGCGCGGCCAGCACATATTCCTGCGACAGCTGCTCGATCATCAGGGACCGCGTCATGCGGGCAATGAACGCCATGGAGACATATCCGAGAATGCAGGCCGGCAGGATGAGATGGGAAAATGCATTGCGGGCCGCAGCCCATTCGCCGGCCAGCAAGGCGTCCAGCAGAACGAAGCCGGTTCTGCCGGGGACGCTGTACTGATAGGCAATTCCGATCCGCCCCGGCCCCTCGACCCAGCCGAGCCGTGCATAGAAGACGAGCAGTGCCACCATGCCCAGCCAGAACACCGGCAGGGAATAGCCGATCAGGGAGATGATGCGCACGAGGTGATCGCTGGCCCGCCCCCGGCGCACGGCCGCAAGCACCCCGGCCGGTACGCCGAGCACTGCCCCGATGAGCGTGGCGGCCAGCGCCAGCTCAAGTGTCGCGGGAAAGGCCCGCAGCGTATCGGAAAGCACGTCACGTCCGGTCATCACCGAGCGTCCGAGATAGTCGAGGAATTGCCGGTACACGGGCTGATCGAGGCCCATGGCCCGGCGGGCCTGCTCATATGCTTCGGGAGAAGCGCGGTCGCCCACCATCACCAGAACGGGATCAATCGGTACGACCCGCGCTATCAGGAACGTCACGAGCACAAGGCCGAGCAGGGTCAGCGCAAGGCTGACCGCAAACCCGAAGGTGTTTTTCGCAAACGTTCCCAGCGCCTGGTTTTGCAAAGGACCGTTCGCACCGGTGGGCGAGGCTGAACTCATTTCGTTATGCCACGGAAGACGTAGGTGTCGAAGGCAGGGCCGGAAACCCAGTTCTCGACATTGCTGCGCATGGCAACGGGCTCGGTCTGCTGGAACATGACGACGAAGGGGCTGTCCGTTTGCAGGGAGCGCTGGATATCGGCGTAGATCGCCTTGCGCTTTTCCGTGTCGCTTTCATGGATGGCCTTGTCTGCCAGTTCCTTCAGTTCCGGGTCGAACCAGGAATTGCGCCAGGCAGCCGTTTTGGCGGTGCCCGCATCCGAATTGTCCGGATTGCTGAGGAAGAAATCCATGGTCGAATGCGGATCGCCGTAATCCGGCGACCACACCATCAGAACGGCCTGATGGTTGCGCGCCCGATACTTGGTCAGAACCTGCCGGCGATCGGAGGCTACGACCGAAACTTTGATGCCGGCCTGCGCGAAGTTGGCCTGCAGCGCCTCGCCGATATCGCGGTATGGCGCACCGGCGAAGACGTCGAGTTCAAGGTTGAAGCCGTCAGGATAACCGGCCTCGGCCAGCAGCGCCTTCGCCTTTTCCAGATCCTGCTTGTAGGGCAGTTCCTCAAGCGCGGCGAAACCACCCTTGGCCAGAACCGACTGATGGACCCGGTACTGATGCCTGAGCATCGTTCCGCCAATTCCGTCATAGTCGACAAGCAGGCGTATCGCCTCCTGCACCTTGGGGTTCTGCAGCTCGGGCTTCTTCTCGTTCAGGCCGATATAGAGAACCGTGGCTTTCTCATCGATCTCGACCTTCACGTCCGAATTGGACGCAAGGGAATCGATCTGCTCGGCCCCCAGCGACCGCGCCATGTCGACATCGCCGCGCTCAAGCATCAGGCGCTGGGCGGTGGCTTCCGGGACATGGCGGTAGATGACGCGGTTGAGTTTCGGCTTCCCGAGATAGAAGGATTCGTTGGCTTCCAGAACGATCGCCTCGTTTGGCTGCCACGCCCGCAGCACGAATGCGCCCGCGCCGGCCGAATTCGAGCGGAGCCAGTCATATCCGAGATCGCCGTCCTTTTCGTGAGACAGGGCCACCGCCTTTTCCACCATGGAGCCGACGCCCGACGACAGAGCGTTGAGAACGAGGGTCGGGGCGAAAGCTTCGGAAATGCGCAGAACGAGCGTCCTGTCATCCTGCGCCGTCACGTTTTGCTCGACATTCTCCGGGGTCCAGCCGAACTGGGTGAGGATAAAGGCCGGGCTCTTGCCGAGCTTGACGACGCGCTGCAGCGAAAAAGCCGCATCCTGCGCCGTGACCGGGGCTCCCGAGGCGAAAGTCAGGCCATCGCGCATCCTGAACGTATAGGTCAGGCCGTCTTCGGAAATCTCCCAGCTCTCGGCCGCCCCGCCGATGACCTCGGAGAAATCCGCCTCGTTGCGCACAAGCAGGCGCAGATACACATTGTTGCTGATCTCGCCGCCGACAAACTCAAACACCTCCGCCGGATCGAAGCTCGTAACGCCGTCGATGGACGTCGCCATGACAAGCGTGTCGGGGGGTGTGTCGGCATATGAGGGGGCCATGCTTGCAAAACTCAGCATGACGACTGCCGTGGTCATGCGCAGAACCGATTTCAGTCCCATGTTTTTCCTCCCGTTGATTGTCGACAGAACAAGCCGCTTCCATGCCGGGCCGCGAATTTTGGCCCGTCTCTCAGGGCCGGGGCCTCGTCCCGGCGGCGTGTCCTTCATCCCTGCCTTCGCCGGCGTCACCATGAAAGGGCAGGGTATTTATTTGTTCTAAATAATGAAACTATGTTCCATATATCGATAACATCAGCATGGCTGGCGGATGTCAACCCGACCGGTCCAAAAAAGTCACGTCATGCAGGGCGCCCCGGGACTGCTTTGCGGGCGTCGCCGCGGTAGCCTATGCTGCGGGAGATCTCATCGGCCGCGCGCATGACCATTTCGGCAAGGCTCTCGCAGCGCCCCTGTTGATTCAGATGATATTCCGGTCCCGAAACGCCGATGGCGGCGACAACCTGCGAGGACGGCCCGTAGACTGCCGTGGCTATGCCCCAGACGCTTTCGCGCCATTCGCCCCTGTTGATCGTGTAGCCGCGCTGACGGGACAGTTCCAGCTCTTCGCTCATCTGCCGAGGATCGGTGATGGTGTTGCGCGAATGAGGTTCAAGCCGGGCGAGTATCGGGGCAAGCTCCTCCTCGCTCAGATGGCACAGAAGCGCCTTGCCCGTGGCCACGCAATAGGCCGGAGCCCTGCCGCCAATGCGCGTGTAGGCGCCCACGGGCTCGGGACTGTCGATCTTGTCGATGTAGATGACCTGCCCCCCTTCAAGCAGGGAAAGGTGCACGGCCTCCCGGGCCTCGTTGGCAAGGCGGCGCAGGATGTCTGCGGCATGCGTGCGGATGTCGAGGCGCCCGACCAGCCCGGAGCCGAGTTCCCATAGCTTGAAGCTGGCGGCGTACTCCCGCGACCTGGGATCCTGACGCAGATAGCCGGCATGTTCCAGGGTCTTGAGCACGCGATGCGCGTTGCTTTTGGTGATGCCGAGCGCGGCGGCGATGTCCGTGATCCGTGACGGCCCGTCCGCTTCGGCCACAAATTCCAGCACCTGCAGCCCCTTGAGCAATGTTTTGTCCATTTGTTTTCAGGCCCTCTCCCGGCATGCGCATGAATTCTTGACGGCGACACTTGACATGATGTGCCGCGGGTGATCACATTCGTATCACTATTCGGTACAGAGTTCTAAATATTAGAATACATTGCTTCTCGACCGAATGAAAGAGGTTTTTCCACCGCCTGCATGAAAATGCCGTGCCCAAGGATTTCACTATGAATGCGCGCAGCAATTCCAACGCCGTCAACGATGTAGCCAGCCTCATCCATCCCTATACCAATCTGGCGCGGCACCCGGAGGCGGGGCCTGTGGTGATGACCCGGGGCGACGGCGTCTATGTCGAGGATGAGCATGGCCGGCGCTACATCGAAGGCATGTCCGGCCTGTGGTGCGCCTCGCTTGGCTTCAGCGAGAAGCGGCTGGTGGAAGCTGCGACAAGGCAGCTGGAAACGCTGCCCTATTACCACCTGTTCAATCACCGCTCGGTGGAGCCGTCGATCGAGCTGGCGGAACGGCTCCTCGACATCGCGCCGGCCGGGCTCGGCAAGGTTCTCTTCGCGAACTCCGGTTCGGAGGCCAATGACCAGGCGATCAAGCTCGTCTGGTATTACAACAATGCGCGCGGCCGGCCGGAAAAGAAGAAGATCATTTCGCGGTGGCGGGGCTACCACGGCGTGACCATCGCTTCAGGAAGCCTGACCGGGCTTCCGGCCAACCATGCTGATTTCGATCTGCCGATCGCGAATATCCTGCACACCGACATGCCGAGCCATTTCCACAATGCGAAGCCGGGTGAAAGCGTGGCGGATTTCACGCGGCGCATGGTGGACAATCTCGAACAGCTCATTCTCAGCGAAGGGCCGGACACCATTGCCGCCTTCATCGCCGAGCCGGTGTGTGGATCCGGCGGCGTCATCGTTCCTCCGGAAGGCTATTTCGCCGGCATTCAGGCCGTGCTTCGCAAATATGACATCCTTTTCATCGCTGACGAAGTGATCTGCGGCTTTGGCCGCACCGGCAACATGTTCGGCTGCGATACATATGACCTGAAGCCGGACATCATGACGGTGGCCAAGGCGTTGTCGGCGTCATACCTGCCCATTTCCGCGACCATCGTCAGCGATGATATTCACGAGGCGATGATGGAGCAGAGCCGCAAGCATGGCGGTTTCGCCCATGGCGTCACCTATTCGGGACATCCGGTCTGCGCGGCCGTGGCCGTCGAAACGCTGAAGATCTATGAGGATCGCAGCATTATCGGCCATGTGCAGGAGGTTTCGACGCGCTTCCTAGAACGGCTGCATGCTTTGGCGGAGCGCCCCTATATCGGCGAGGCGCGTGGTGTCGGCCTCATCGGTGCGGTTGAGCTGGTCACCGACAAGGCAAGCAGGACGCCGTTCGCGCCGGCTCTCGGCATCGGGCCCGGCATACAGGCGAAGGCGATGGAAAACGGCGTTATCGTGCGTGCCTTGCGCGATGTCATCGCGTTCTGTCCGCCGCTCATCATCGACCGTCAGCAGATCGACATGATGTTCGACGGCGTCGAGAAGGCGCTGGACGCCATGGAACCGTCGATGCAGGCGAACTGAACGGCCGGGAGTACAGCCTATGATCGAACATGGTTTGTTCATCGATGGTCGCTGGCGCGCCGGCAGCGGCGGCAATCTGATCGATGTGGTCGACCCTGCGACGGAAGCCGTCGTCGCGACGGTTCCGGTTGCCGTGATTGGCGACCTCGAAGAGGCTGTGCAGGCCGCTTCGCGGAGCTTTCCGGAGTGGGCTGCGCGCCCGGCTCCCGAGCGCGGGAGAATGCTGCGCGAGGCCGCCCGCCTCGTCCGTGAGCGTCGCGATGCGATTGCGCTGCTCCTGACGGGGGAACAGGGCAAGCCGCTGCGGGAGGCCGTTGCCGAAGTCGACAATGCGGCCGACATCATGGAATGGTATGCGGAAGAAGGGCGCAGGGCCTATGGCCGCATCATTCCCGCCCGGCTGCAGGGCGTCAGCCAGCAGGTCATGCTGGAGCCTGTCGGTCCCGTCGCCGCTTTCAGCCCGTGGAATTTTCCCGTCTCTCAGGCGGTGCGCAAGATTGCGGCAGCACTGGCTGCCGGCTGTACGATCATCATCAAAGGTCCGGAGGAAGCGCCCGGTGCCGTGTGCGAGGTCGCACGCTGTCTGGCGCAGGCCGGCGTGCCCGACGGGGTTCTCAATCTGGTGTTCGGAGATCCGCCGGCAATCTCGGCTCACCTGATCGCAGCGCCGGAAATCCGCAAGATCTCGTTCACCGGTTCGGTGGCGGTGGGCAAGCATCTGGCATCCCTGGCCGGCGCTCACATGAAGCGCACGACCATGGAGCTTGGCGGCCATGCGCCGGTGATCGTTTTCGATGATGCGGATGCTGTGGCCGCGGCCACCCAGCTTGCTGCGTTCAAGTACAGGAATGCGGGGCAGGTCTGTATTTCGCCGACGCGCTTCTTCGTCCAGTCGGCGTCTTACGAGGCGTTTCTCGATGCGTTCGTGCGCAAGGCGAATTCCCTGAAAGTGGGCGCCGGTGCGGACAATGCGGATATGGGCCCGCTTGCGACCAGCCGGCGCGCCGATGCGGTATCCGCACTGGTGAGCGAGGCGGTAGCCGATGGCGCGACGCTTCATTCAGGCGGCCGCAAGCTGGGCAATGCCGGATATTTCTACGCGCCCACCGTGCTTGGCGATGTTCCGCACACAAGCCGCATCATGAAGGAAGAGCCGTTCGGGCCGGTCGCTCTGATCAATCGTTTCGGGGATGATGACGAGGCCATCGGGCTTGCCAATGCTACCGTTTACGGGCTGGCCGGCTACGCGTTCACGCAATCGTCGCGGCGTGCCGCACTGGCTGCAAGGGGCGTGAAGGTCGGCATGCTGTCGATCAATCATTTCGGTCTGGGGCCCATCGAAACACCGTTTGGCGGGGTGGGCGACAGCGGCCATGGCCGCGAAGGCGGCAGCGAAGGGCTGGACGCCTATCTGGATACGAAATTCGTGAGCCAGTTGTCGGCCTGACCGGATCGACCACACATTCCGCGCAGCCCGCGAAATCGGGATGCGCAACCCACCATGCTGCCACGGCCTTACGGCGATCAGGTGCGAAGCAGAACCAATTCGGGAGAGTTCAAGTGTCGGAAACCAAGTCCAGCGCCACAGCGCCGCTAGCCGGGGTCAAGGTCGTCGAGTTCTGCCATGTCGCCGCCGGGCCTTTCTGCTCCATGCTGCTTGCCGACATGGGGGCCGACGTCATCAAGGTAGAATCGCCCGATGGTGATACAATGCGTCAGTGGCCACCTCACAGCGACGGCTTCAGCGAGAATTTCGCTTCCCTCAACCGCAACAAGCGTTCGATCGCTCTCGATCTCAAGAACCCTGCCGACAATGCCATTGCCGTGCGGCTGATCGGGGAGGCGGATGTCGTTGTGGAAAACAACCGGCCGGGCGCGATGCAGCGTCTGGGGCTCAGCTATGACAGGTTCGCGCAGGAGATGCCCAGCCTGATATACTGCTCCCTGTCAGCTTACGGGCAGGACGGGCCCCGTGCTGGCGAAGGCGGTTTCGATCTTACCGTGCAGGCGATGTCGGGCATCATGAGCGTGACCGGCAATGAGGGAGGCGAACCTGTCAAATGCGGCATCCCGATCTCGGACTTCGCAACCGGGCTCTATGCAGCGTTTTCCATCGCCTCACTGCTGACGCGGGTCAGGCAGGGCTGCAACGGAGGCTATATCGACGTGTCCATGCTGGGGGCCAGCCTCGCCATAGCCGCTCTTCAAACCAGCGAATATTTCGCCAGCGGCCGGGATCCGCGCGCGCTGGGCGCTGCCCATCCCCGCAATGCGCCTTATGAAGCCTTCACCGCTTCCGATGGCAACTTCGTGCTGGCCGCCGGCAACGACCGGCTGTGGCGCAGCGTGTGCGAGGTCGTCGGCCGCCCGGACCTGTTTGAAGACGAGCGTTTTGTGACCACGATCGACCGCGCGCGGAACCAGAAGGAACTTGCCCGGATTTTGAACGGCGAGTTCGCGCGCCGTACAGTTGCCGAACTGCTGGAAGATCTGAGACGTGCAGGGGTGCCGTGCAGTTCCATCAACAGCTATTCCCAGGCCCTGTCGGACATTCAGGTCGAGCACATGGGATGGGTCCGGGAAATGGCTCTGCCAAATGGTGTGCATACACGCACCTTTGCAAGCCCGGTGAGGATCGATGGTCAGTCGCCGCCCATTTACAAGGCGCCTCCTGCTCTCGATGAGCACGGGGAAAGCATTCGCCGGTCCCTGCTGACCCCGGCGATATGAAACGAGTTCGTGAGGAGAACAAGATGACGACCAACACCAAAAGGCTTCGGACCTTCCTCTCCCAGATGAGCAGGCTGGTTGAAGAGGCCGATGGCAACGAGCCTGTCCTTCTGGAAAGGGGCAAGACCTATCTGGAAGCGCTGGTGGCGCAAGATGACTGGCTCCCGGAAGAATGGGCCGCGGCCAATCCGGACCGCTACCAGCAGCACCTGCTTTACTGCGATCCGCAGGACCGCTTCTGCGTGGTCAGCTTTGTCTGGGGACCGGGGCAGCAGACGCCCATCCACAACCACACGACCTGGGGGCTGGTGGGAATGCTGCGGGGAGCCGAAATCTCGGAAGCTTACGAGATGCAGGATGGCAAGCCGGTGGCTGGTGAAACCGAACGTCTTGACCCCGGTCAGGTCGTGATGGTGTCGCCCGATGTCGGCGACATCCACAAGGTCTGGAATGCGTGCGACGATCGCGTCTCGATCAGCATTCATGTCTATGGCGGTGATATCGGAGCGATCGAGCGCAATGTGTTTCCGCCCGAAGGCGGCATGAAGTCGTTCATCTCAGGCTATTCCAACTCGGTCATGCCAAACATCTGGGGCACTCAGGCCTGAAATGCCCCTGACCATCCACAAAGCAGATGTCCGCATGACGCTGACGCTTTCGCGGCCGGAACAGGGCAATGCCCTGTCGCATGATCTTGTCGAAGCTCTGCATGACGGGCTCGATGAGGCCCTCGGCAACGGAACGAGAATGCTGGTCATCGAAGGGGAAGGGCGCAACTTCTGCACCGGCTTTGATCTTGCCGGCATCGAGGAGGCGCCCGATGCTGACCTGCTGATGCGCTTCATCAGGATCGAGCAGCTTCTGGCGCGCCTGTGGTTGGCACCCTTCGCCACGCTGGCAATCGCCGGAGGCCGCTGCTTTGGCGCCGGAGCGGATCTTTTCGCCGCCTGTTCCACGCGGCTTGCGCTTCCCGATGCGTCCTTCAGCTTTCCGGGGGCTGCCTTCGGGCTCGTTCTGGGAACCCGCCGGCTGGCGGCGCGGATCGGGGAAGACGAAGCACTATCAATCATTGCCTCCGGCGAGACTGTCGATGCAGAGAAGGCGCTGGAAAACGGGCTTGCGACCGGCCGGGTCGCGGAAACCGAACTGGAAATGATGGTGGAGAAGGCCACGGCCGCCGCTGTCCGGCTCGATCCCGAAACCTTCGCCGCAATTCGCTGTGCGGCAGGCGACGACCCGGCCCTTCTCGACCGGGATCTGGCGGCGCTGGTGCGCTCTGCGGTGCGGCCCGGTCTGGCGCAGCGTATCCGCGACTATCGCGCGGCCATGAAACGCAAACACATGCAGGACAAGTCCGCACGGCCTTCGTCCGCTCATTGAAACAAGCCAAGCATACGGAGCAAACAGGATGACTACGCTTTCTGGTGGCGCAGCGCAGCCACGGGGAATACTCGCGCCGCGATCAGTCGCCGTCATCGGTGCCTCGGAAGACCTGACCAAATTCGGTGGCCGCATCTACAAGAATCTGGTCCACCATCGCTTTTCGGGCGCCATCTATCCGATAAACCCGAAGCGGGAGCAGTTGCTTGGCATCAGGTGCTATCCCTCCATCGCGGATACGCCAACCCCCCCGGATATGGCCGTGATGGCGGTGCCGCGGGATGCCGTCAAGGATGCGGTGGAGGCCTGTGGTGCGGCCGGCACGCGGGCGGCGATCGTCATCACCGCCAAGTTTTCCGATGCGGGCCCGGAAGGCGCGGAACTGGAGCGTCAGGTCGTGGCGGCGGCCAACCGCCACAACATGCGCATCATCGGTCCCAACTGCCTTGGCATCATCAGCCCGGCGAACGATCTCGTCCTGTGCGCTTCGCCAGCCCTGTTCGTGGATGAAATGCCGAAGGGCGACATCGGTCTGGTGAGCCAGAGCGGTGCCTTGATGGCCACCATATTCGACAAGGCCATGGCCCGGGGGCTGGGCTTTTCGCACTGCTTCTCCATCGGCAATCAGGCCGACATGGATATGTGCGATTTCGTCGACTATCTGATCGAGGACGAGCGCACGCGCGTCATATGCAGCTATATCGAAGGGATCAGGGATCCGGCGCGCTTCATCGAGACGGCCCGGCGCGCCCATGCCGCCGGCAAGCCATGGCTCGCCGTCAAGGCGGGGCGCACGGCCTTTGGCGCAGCCGCAGCGTTCTCGCACACCGCCAGTCTGGCCGGCAGCTATCAGGCCTTCGAGGCCGCCTGCCGGGATTGCGGCGTGCTGACGATGGACGACCCGGATGCAATGGTGCTGCTGGCTGCATCGCTGGCACGCTTCCCGCAGGCCCGGCCGAAGCGCGTCGCCATTGTCACGACGTCCGGTGGCGGTGGCGCCGTTACGGCCGACCGCCTCACCGATCACGGCATAGCGCTGGCGCAATTCAGCGCCGATACCGCCCGTGAACTGTCCGAAATCTATCCCGCCAATGTCGTGGGCTCAAATCCCGTCGATCTCGGGTCCGCAAAGCAGGGTGGCTCGCTGGTTGTCGGGGCATCTACGCTCAAGCCGATCATTACCGATACCGGCAGCGATCTCATCCTGTCGGCGATCACCACGGCCCCGGATGTCGAGCTTCTGTGCCGCAGGTTTGATGAGGCCACCGTCGCGGCCCGGGACGAGGGCCATGTCAAGCCGCATATCATCGTGCTTCAGCAGGGCCAGTCGGCCGATGCGGCCAGATCGTTCCTTCGCTCGCAGAAGATCATCTACACGGACAGTCTCGATGACGCCATCCGGGCGACGGAAGCATGGGGCCGGCTTGCAGATACGAAGCCTGCCACGGCGCCGGCGCGCCCGGCGGCCATGGAGCCGGCGATCCTGCCCGAAGGCTTGTCCGGAAGTGTCGGTGAGGCGGAAGCAAAAGCGTTCCTCGGCGAAAACGGCGTGCCCGTCAATCGCGGCCAGATCGTCGGCACTGCGGAGCAGGCGAGCGAAGCTGCGGCGCTGCTGGACGGCCCCTTCGTGGTGAAAGTGGTGTCTCCTGACATCGTGCATAAATCGGACGTTGGCGGTGTCGTGCTCGGCCTCGAAACCCCGGACGATGTG
>Ga0265293_10009155_pt1 | contig 14329 bp, 15 predicted proteins | sample Munlanlewell138R_FD_192505 | JGI IMG/M metagenome (GOLD analysis project Ga0265293, IMG submission 192505) | Leachate microbial communities from a municipal landfill in Southern Ontario, Canada - Leachate well 138R | ecosystem: Engineered > Solid waste > Landfill > Unclassified | place: Canada...
GGCCTTTCTGGAATGCCACACTCATGAGGAACCTCTTTACTTACAGATAAAGACCTTTGAGATCTTCAGTAATAGCAAAACCACCAAACGCCCCATCCACCGAAGCTTCTTTACCTATAAAAGAAAGAATCTCATCTGTTTTGTTGCTAGGCATATCCTGAGGGTTGTCATTCTTTCGGTTTTTAGTCAAGGATAAAAGATCAGTGTTTGAAGCCACCCTTACCTCTCTAACTTGTACTCCATCTATTGCCGAGGCGATTTCTGGAGTTATCACTCTAACTTCTTTAGTCTTTTCATCTTTCTTATTGTCAGAAGCTTCTTCAAAAATTGAATTGTTTTCCTTCATATGAATCCTCTTAGGGTATAATAACCACAGTAGCGGGTAAATCAAATAAAGGCATACTGGCTTTTCTATCCAGAACACCTTTGGTATCCAACCAAAATAGGGACCAAGTTTCCTTGGGGGTATCCTCATGCAGTATAGAGTATGTCCACCTAATGGCATATCTCCCGGTATACCACCTGTCTCCTACAATAAAGGATGGGCGGTACCTACCTACTCTTAGAAAGAGGGGCTCTCTGTGGGGATTACCTATGGGGCTAAACCTATCCGTTCCTTCATAAAAGAATCCTACGGCATAGGACAATTGCACAGGCTCTAAGCCTAGAGTACCCTGGCTACAAAAAATAATATTAAGATCTTTATCTTCTAGGAACTGGCCATGATAAAAAACAGGAAGATCCGGGTTCCTTTTCATGGCAGGAGGGGTCTGTCCTGGTTTAGCTGGATCTTCTATGTAGAAACCAGTCGTCACCGGGCTAGACTCCAAGACGCTTGCCTGGAGAGATGGTGTATAGACAGGCATATTGCCTGTCCCAAAAGGATTAGGAGATTATCCTCAGCCTTGGCCTTCGTTCTCTGTCTGTTCCATAGACAGCATGAGCTCCAGTGTCACATACACTTTTTTGTTGGGAGCATCCACAAGAGGAACATAATCTACTTGGTCTTCCCATAGGTAGTCTTCCATTCCTTGTAGAAGGTCACTGAAGTCCGCCACCCCTTTATACTCATTGGACAAAAAAGTCAGTACTGGTTTATTCAACATTACTTCCAAGTTTTTCGCTCGGGAAGAAATATAGTCGGACATTAAGGCATTCAAAACCCTATGGTTCTCAGGGATAGTGCCAGTGTAAGGGATAGCTACCTGAACGTATACTACAAAGTCTTCTTCCTCTACCCCTACAACTTCTTTATTCCCAGAGTCATGAACTTCAGCAACAACGGGTTCTCCAAAAGAAACCTTTGTTCTAGCATCCCTTAAGGCTGAATAAACTTCATCGTAACTAAGCATTTGGGCCTCGATTACCTGTAAGCTCACCGCATAGGGATTTTAAGGACCTAGCATGATCTACTAGAGAAAGAGCGTCCACTTGCAGCCTGTGCGCTAGATACTCCCGGACCAAACCCGAGACTAAACCCGCCCTGTTATCCAGGTGAAAGTAAACCCTTCCTCTCTCTGCAGTGTACCTGGACATCTTGCAACCGGCAGCCATTAAGCTTGCGGCCTGATACATGTCACAAGTTTTATATTCATCTACTTGTTCCGACATCTTTATACCCTTGTAAGAATGTATTATTCATACCTCAGTAATGAGGTTCTTGTTAAGAACCTCAACCCAATATTTATAGAATATGGAAAGACTCCCCTTGTATAAGGGGAGTCTTATTATTCCAGATCTTCTGAGCCCTAGGGTTAGAAGTCACCGACGGTTACAGCGGGGTCAGTCTTGCGACCGGTCAAAGCTGCACGAGTAGGCAAACCAGTGATGCCTGCCAAGGAATCTACATCAGTTGCGATAACGGCATCTGAGTACTTCTTGAGTGTACCCTTCTCACGAGAGAGAAGAACATCACCCGTAGTGACAACAGCAATAATATCACCAGGGTTGATAACAATATCCTGACCAATCTTGCCCATCACACCCTTGCCAAGCTGGGGACGAACGCCAATATCTTCCAGGTAAAGAGCACCGTAATTGGTTCCGGAGTAGCTCAGTACGGTATACTTAGAAACAGCCATAATTGACCTCTATGCTTCTGGTTTAACCCTTAAAACCTACCACCACCGTTGGTGCTAAGTTTACTGGGCTTTGTGTTTTTGCACAAGTAAAAATCCCATAATACTAGATTATGGGCTTGGCTTACTTTATCTATTAGATCGAGAAAACCCTTTACCTTTAGGGAAGGGGTGTCAATTAAGGAGTGAGCGCAGGCCTTGTGGTGAAGGAGTACTCTACCTTCCCAGCAATGGCACCTGTGTATGAGGAGTAGGTTATAAGCAGAGCCCTTGCCCCCTCAGGATCATTCTTAAGGTATATAGTCTCTGTGGCTATATTAGAACCTGAGAAAGTCCTTTCAATAACAAACTCATCCTCATAGAAAGGGATCTGGGATACATGGATAGCCCCCAAGGAAGACATAGCAACAGGGCCCCATCCCTTAGCCGACTGGCTTAGACCTGCCAGATAAGCAGCTTTTGCAGGATTGTCCTGGGTCATAGACCTTCTCACCCCCACAGTGCCTAGGGACTTGGCGGTAGCTGCTGCAATGTCGCTCTCTATTCCCTCTACATCGACCGTGGTTGCCTTTACAAATAACATAGTCCCACTGTAGGAAACACTTGCCAAGGAACTATCCGCTCCCTGAACTTCTTCTAGGGTTAAATTAAAGTTCACCTGTGGGTTAGACGCTTGTCTGTCAGACACATTAGGAATCATCACCTTCGCCAAATAATACGTGGCGAATTCCCCAAGGCTGACATAGATGTTGACATAAGAGATAGCTGGTGCTGCTATAACCTTATCAAAGAACAATTCTGCCCTATCCTCATAAAGCTGCTTCAACTGAAGAAAAACTGATGCCATACAAATAACCTCTACTTTTAAAGTTCTTTTACCATTAGCAGATTATAGAAGCCCCCACTCCTTCATCCAACTATCGGCCACCTGGTCCCATGTGTATTTTTCAACTTGTCTGGAAAGCTTATTTGCCAGCTCTAACCTAAGAGAATCATCTTTAAGTATCCTAACAGTAGCTTCCACGAACTTTTTGGCAAACCCTTCTGAAGTACTCCATTTTGAGGGGTGCATGTCCTCAGGGCCTTTAATATAAACAGGGGCATCTCCACCTACTGTAAGTATTCCTGCGTAAGGTACTGTCACTGCAGCATTACCAGCCATTCCATTCTCTACCAAAGTTATGCAGAAGGTTTCGCTAAACCATGTAGGGTATAACCATATCTTGGACTCGCATTGGTACTGAGCTAGCGTTTCCTTATCTACTCGACCTACATAGTTTACCCCTGGCTGGGTCTCAATCAACTTTTCTATCGCTTCAATGTATTTCAGTTCCTCAGGGTTATTCCTGTGTTTTGCTGCAGATTTCCAATTGTGGAATCCATAAGCGATAACTAGCTCAAAATCTGGGACTTCCTTTCTGATCTCAGGCATCATCTGCAGTAGCTGATAAAGGCCTCTGTCGGGTGAGGAGCTGTATACCGCCATATTTTTCTTCTGGGTAGTCTTTGCATTAGAATACAGTTCTGGTCTCACACCGTTTGCAGAAAGAAGTATTTTCTCCTTCCCTATGCTATGGTGTTGAGAAAAGAAGTCTACATGCCAATCACTCAAGCAAGCAAACTTAGACACTTCCCATTGTCTAGTATCATAGTTTCTATCCTGATTGAGGAATATGTCATGAACCATAACATCCACTCTTTTACTGTGTAGCTTGAACCACTTAAGAGGTTCGCAAGTACGGGACAGTATCATATGGTCCACTACCTTGTCACTAAGCCACTCCCTCAAGGTACTATGGTCCCTGTAGATCACACCATACCTGTCCACCTCTCCACTCACCGGACAATCATTGAATACTGTTACCTCAAAACCTTTCTTCACAAAAGAGGCACCAAGTTCGGCAGCCCACGTCTCCGATCCTGCCATCCCCTTGTCTACCGTTGCCCTATTCCACTTTTCCCAAGCAGGACCTGTATAAATAACAACTCTCTTCTTACTCCACTTATCCTTGTACAGAACATGGTTATAAACATCTTCCTTGTCGTATTCTTCTCTATTCATCTCTTGGTAGGCCCCTCTACTTATCCCTCCAAAGTGAAATACAAAAGAATCCATAGCCTGACCAATCTGGTAACCTAATTCTGTGAGCCTTCGACAATGGTCAAGATCTTCACAACCATTCTTAAATGCGGTGTCTAAACCCCCTACTTCTTCCCAAGCAGATCTTGCAAAGATAGTGGCGTAATATGCCACCCATGGCTGGGGAGTAAATGCACCTTTCTTTTCTTGATTGCTTTTTTCCATATAAAGATTTAAGCTATCAAGCTTTGGAATTATCTCGTTTAGAACCATACCTGGTCTTAATGTGAGGTTAGCCTCAGAAATTTCCATAGAATAGCTTGGTTTCCCAGGAGCATTAAAAAGCCATCCGCTATCACAATTGGAAAGAACCCCACAAGCAGCGAGTCTGTCAACCCCCTCCATTTTATCTACCAACCCCTGTACCCACCCCTTCGAGACTAACACATCAGAGTTTAGGACTATGAAGTACTTGCTGCCCCCTGAAGCCTTTACCCCCTCATTCACCGCTTCCGAGAAGTTTAGGCGTTCACCCTCTTTACCGAGAACAGTTACCCCTTTAAGAGTATTAAGATAGTCCCAGGTTTCCTTCCCTGAACCTGCATCAGACAGAATGAGGTGATAGGGATAGTCCGTATTCATCTGAATAGAAGTCAAGCAAGCCTTCAGGTAGTCTACGCCATTGTACACGGGGATGACGATAGGAACGGGGGATAGCACAAGAGGAGCTGTCTCCGCTTCCTTTTTGTTCTCTCCTTCGTGGCTAGGGGCAGACACTCTGTCCATAACTAGAACGTTAGGGATGGCATAGGCCCACTTATCTACTATCTCCTTGATAGAGAACTGCTGGGCAGCGTCCTTTCCATTCATACCAACCTGAATTCTTTTGCAAACATCCCTTAGGGTTATAAGGGCGTTCTTCCATTCTTCTTTAGTGTTACACAAGAACCCATTGACCCCATGCTGTATAAATTCTCTATATGCGGGCAAGGGGGATGCTACTACGGGGATACCCATCCCCATAGCCTGTGCTGCTTTAATATTCGATTTAGCCGGCTGAATGTCTACCCTTTGAGGACATAGAACAACGTGACTCCCTTTCATGACTTCTCGCCAAGTCTCCAGATTCCACTTGTGGGTAGCGTTATCCCACTCAGTGCATGTCTCTAAGGTGTAACCTGCTTCTGCTATCACATCCTTCAAGTAGTCTGTTGCTAGGAAAGAATTACCGCCCATCCCGATAAAAAGAGCTACCAGCTTATCATTCTTTTTGTCTAGGAAGTAATTATAGGGTTCCCCTTCATCACCTTCAAAAGCATCCTCTATAACTATGGAACGAGAGCATATATCCTTGACCATTTCTTGTAATCTGGTAGAACAGCAAACTACCCCATCTGCCTCCCTAAGTTTCTTCAGTACTACGTCATTATCCAGGATAGCCTCATTGTAATCATAGACTACCTTGATACCCCTTTCTTTTAAGGCTCGCATTACCTCTAAATCCTTATGTTGGAAACCCCCAAAGATGGCCAAGTCTAAAGATCCCGAGATTTTATCTGCCAACCAGTTTATATCAGGGATATTAAGGTAGTTGTTGTGTAGGCTTACATTATATCCCCTACTCTTCATCTCTTCGAAAACGTTAAGTCTGCGTATCCTTTGGGAGGGGTCCTCTGGGTAAATGGAATCTATAAACCAACCTATACGAATACTGTTTATGTCTATCGTCTTCCGTACCGCTTTTACTGGTTTAGCTGTAGAACCCACCATTCCTTTTAGGTACTGTACATTGTACTGGGAATTCCTATCATTAGGCCATTCTGCCAGGTACTGTTCAGCATAGCTTAGAGCCTTATCATACTGCCTGAGCCGGTCATAAGCAAGGACAAGTCTGTCTAAGGGGCCCTTCTTATAATAGAACACTTTTGCCCCAAATAGGTCATAAGGATTTTTACTTAAAGCTATTTCATATAACTTAACCGCTTTAGTGTCATCCTTATCCTCTGTAGCAAACTCCCCCATTTCAAAGTATGGTTCGGCGTATTCCTGGGAATAAAGAAGAGCCTGGTTAAGATACCCTTTAGAAGACTCATATTCTTTTTTACTCTTGTAATAGGCTGCCAACTTTAGGCAAGCCACTACCTTGTTTTGATAAAAATCTGTATTTTCTTTCAGATACTCTATGAGGACAGGTACTGCTTCCTCTTCCCCCTTGTTGTCAAATAGATCTTTGGCATAATAGAAGACGTTCCGGGGAGAAGCTTTTCCACTATTGTATAAATCCCTAAGTATGGAAAGATTTCTCTCTCCATCGTATTTTCGTTTCCTTCGATGATCTATAACAATGTCAAGCCTATTATACTTTCTATGTGAAGTGTAGGTAGGTATGAACTCATGTATGGGGTCAACCCACTGGAACTCTGGTCTGTTTGCCACTATCCTCTCACGAGGTAAAAGGACAATAGGGCTACCATCCTCATTCTGAGCATAATTATATGACATCATGACAAAATCATAGTTATGGAGCTCTTTCTTTGCCTCCATTAACTTTTGGTAAGCCTCTGGGCTCACCTCGTCATCTGCATCCAACCACATCTTATAATCACCTGATGCCTGCTTAAAGCAGTAATTTCTAGCTGCAGAGAAATCATTTATCCATTTGAAAAATGGGGTCTTATCCGCATAGCGAGAGGCAACTTCCCTTACCTTTTCATCTTCTTTAGTAAGGGTGACCACTATCTCATCAAATAGGGGTCCCTGGACACTTTTCAACAAAGTCTCCAACTCCTCATGTTCCTCACCGCCCACTATGACACAGAGAGAGAGCTTTACCATCAGGTATTCTCCTTTTTATTATTTGCTATTTGTGATAATCGGTACTCTGCTAGGACTCTGCGGGCTTCTTCAGCAGAATCAGTCATTCTGCTTTTAGCCAACGCTTCATACCACTCCCTTAGTTGGGGGTCTACACGAATTGACCAAGTTGTTTTAGCAGTTTCTTTCGTACGCATTTGTATACATACGCATACAGGATTAGGAGATTATACATTTTTCTACTGGTATTCTATGACATCAGCAGCTGCCAACATTGCACTATACCTGTCTAGCCTTCCCTGGGTAAAAAAGGCATCCACCTCAATGGTAGTCAGTAGATATTGAGCTTCCCTAAAAGAACCTGTTAATAGCATGGGAATAAGCTTTTCCGTTTTACTGGCTATAGTCAGAGGGGATACCCCTCCGAGGTCCCCCGTAATGCACTCCTCCCTAAACAGAGCGATAAACTCAAAACCTACAGTCATATTTTCCTGAACCTGGGAGGCGGGGTCTAGCACAGACTGCAATCTTGTGCAATTATTCCTCCACTCCTTTATAAACCTTTCCTTGGGAACAGCTTGTCCTAAGTTATCTAGGACAAGGTGCTCTCCATAAGTGTCCACAAGAGCATAAGCCTTGTCTACCCAGAATGCTCTATTATTATAAATTACTACTCCATCTACAGAAACTACCCTACTTGTGTAATTCATGTTATTGATATCCTCTAGATAGGTGTATACAAAGTTCGCATGGTCTGTAATACCACTGACATAGAACTCTGCCATTGCTAAGGTGTCGAACTTTCCTACAAGTACTCCTGTACTCTCATTCAGGGCATATATCATTATATTACCACCAGAGTTAAAACTGCAAGCACTGTTGAGCTTGTTGTCACAATGCTAGGACTAGATGTTGCGGACAGGGACCATTCATAGGCTTCCCATGTTGTAGTTGTCCCCGTTCCTAATATTTTGCGATCACCCGATTGGTACCTTTCCCCTATCCCCATTAAATAGGTTGTACCTGCCTCAAGGGAAAGGCGAGATCCTTCACTCCATGTTTTGGTATGTATGTATTTGGTGTCACTACCAAGTGTGCCATCATTGGTGAAAGAAATACCAGTGGTGTTACTTACTCCGACAAACCCCGAAACAGGAGTAGCCACACTACCAGATGCTGTCCAGACACCCCAACAATAATTATACGCCTGGGTGGAGTTATATGTCATGGACATCGAAACCAAGGTTTGGTCACTTTCAGGGGTATAGGACACCAAGACAAAGTTTCCTGGATGAGTTATCCATGTCCCACTAGGGGAGGGTCCCCATATCTGGGTAGCCCCATACCATACTTGGGAAATATTAGACTGGTAGTAGGCAATAGCTGATGTACCACCAGTAAAGGATCCCGCCAGAATATTAGAGTTGCTGACTGCCATTGTATTACCCTAATAGTAAATAGAGTCTTCCTGCTATTCTTGAGGAAATATCAGGCATGGTTGTGACTACTTCTAAGGAGGTTACCTGGTATGTCCCGGTCTGTCCTGCAATATACAGGTTAGGGTCTAGGCTTGCCCCAGTTATCCCTTGAGCTCCAGTAACTCCCTGTAACCCAGTTACCCCTTGTGGTGCCCCAGAAGGACCTGTGACCCCTTGAGGTCCCGTTATTCCTAAACCGGTAGCGCCTTGTACTCCGGTTACCCCAATACCTGTAACGCCTTGAAGGCCTACACCAGTTATTCCCTGTAGGCCAGTGGCCCCTACACCAGTAACACCTTGTGGGCCCATTAAACCTAACCCCGTTACACCAGGAATGCCTTGGGGTCCTGTAACCCCTAAACCCGTAATTCCTTGGGGCCCTGTTATACTCAACCCCGTAACTCCTCGGGGTCCTTCTGACCCTACCCCCGTAATACCTTGAGGGCCAGTGACACCTAACCCTGTGTCCCCTTGGGGTCCCTCAGTTCCAACACCGGTAACACCTTGTGCTCCCTGAACCCCTATACCTGTCATTCCTTGAAGCCCTGTAACCCCAAGGCCAGTTACTCCTTGTGCCCCTGGGGTCCCTACCCCCGTAGCTCCTTGAGGTCCTGTAACCCCTAATCCCGTGACCCCTTGGGGTCCTGTGGCACCTAACCCCGTAACTCCTCGGGGTCCTTCTGATCCTACTCCCGTTACTCCTTGTGGGCCTGTGACTCCAACCCCACCGATACCTGTTACACCTTGAGGTCCCGTTACCCCCAGTCCTGTAGTTCCTTGAGCACCAGTAGACCCTTCACCTGTGTCCCCACGGGCACCTGTGATACCCTGAGGACCTGTAATCCCTAAACCTGTGGCACCCTGAGGCCCCATAACACCAGTTATCCCCTGTAGGCCCGTGAACCCAACACCGGTAACACCTTGTACTCCCTGAACCCCTATACCTGTCATTCCCTGAGGCCCTGTAACTCCAAGACCAGTTACACCTTGTTCCCCTGGGATCCCTGCCCCCGTAGCTCCTTGTGGGCCTACAGTTCCAATACCAGTGACCCCTTGGGGTCCCTCAGCTCCAACACCCGTTACTCCTTGGGGTCCTGTAGCCCCTGGGGTCCCGGTACCTGTAACGCCTTGGGGACCTTCTGATCCTACCCCTGTCGTGCCTTGGGGTCCTGTGGCCCCCACACCACCTATACCTGTTACACCTTGAGGTCCCATTACCCCCAGTCCTGTGGCCCCTTGAGCTCCAGTAGACCCGCGGGCACCAGTAACTCCCACCCCTGTAACACCTTGTGCCCCTACTACGCCAATACCTGTGATACCCTGAGGACCTGTAATCCCTAAACCTGTGGCACCTTGAGGGCCTACAGTCCCAATACCAGTGGCACCTTGGGGGCCAGTTACACCTAATCCTGTAACCCCTATACCAGTTACCCCCTGGGGACCAGTAATCCCTAAACCGGTATTTCCCCGAGGCCCCATAACACCAAGACCAGTTACACCTTGGGGTCCTTCTGACCCTAATCCCGTGATACCTTGGGGGCCTGTAATACCTAATCCGGTTTCTCCCTGTGGTCCTGTGACCCCGGTACCGGTTACTCCTCGAGGACCTGTAACCCCAAGGCCAGTTACACCTTGTGCCCCTGGGGTCCCTGCCCCCGTAGCTCCTTGTGGTCCTACAGTTCCAATACCAGTGGCACCTTGGGGCCCCTCAGCCCCAACACCCGTGACCCCTTGGGGTCCTTCTGACCCTACTCCTGTTGTGCCCTGTAGACCTGTGGCCCCAACCCCACCGATACCTGTAACACCTTGGGGCCCAGTAACACTTAATCCTGTAACACCTTGGGGCCCAGTAACACCTTGAGGTCCCGTTACACCTAACCCAGGGACTCCTCGGGGCCCTGTTACACCTAACCCAGTGACACCAGTACCAGTTACTCCTTGAGGACCAGTAACTCCCTGTATCCCTGGTTCCATAGAAACCCAGGACTGTCCATTATATATCTGAAGAGTACCTGTTTCTCCATTAGTCCCTAATATGGAATCATTAAAAAGGCAAAGCCCACTACGTAGGTCTGAGGGGTCTATAGCATCTCTTTCAGACGTGGATGCCACCGGCACCTTTAGTATGCGGCCTTCTATTGTAATATTTAGGGTTTTCATCTACAGGTATCCCATCTATGCAACTTTTTCAAGGTTGCCTATTTAGGCAACCCAACTAAGGGCTTCCCTGTCGATTAAAAGATTAGCAGTTTACGCTACTGCTAAGACACTTACCGTCATATTGTCAAAAGAATCAGGAATATCCTGCAGTCCTAGTTCTAGAGTCAACCCATTTAAGGTCCTTATACTAGAAGGGATGAATTGCTCAGCAGTCCCATCGTATACTTGAGCTATAACAGAACTAGACCCTAAACCATGGGTAACCAAGAGCTTTTCCTGTACAAGCATATCCTTGGTAAAGAGCGTAGAAAATCCTTTTACATTCCCCTTAGCCGGGGTACTTGCTATAACCACGACTTTCCACACACCTAAAAGGGTGTCACCATAAGAAAAGGATAGCTTGATCCTATTTTCGTCAACAACCATAGTGGACTTGGGGTCATACAAGTAGTTATTGGAGTCGTACACCCCCACCAGAACGGAGCTACTATGTAGTGCATGGGTTATTATTATTTCCTGGTTAACTAACTCAGCTTGGGTAAAACCCATGCTGAATCCTGTCATTCCTACACCGAAGGATTTTGCCTTAGCCCCTATCACTACTGTCCAGATACCTTGCTTGTTTTCAAAGTATGACAGGTCAATAGCAACTGTCTGGCTATCTAGAGCTGTTATAGAACTAGGGACAAACCACTCGCCCTCAGGGGAGTACATGTTGACAATAACTGAGGTACTTCCAAGCATGTGAGATACTTCGAAGGTATCCCCTGATATGTTGCTTAAATCCACCGACTGAGAAAAAGACCTAACTGCTGTAGTAACAATGGATCCTGATGCAACCGTAGGCTTCTGTAAGAAGGTTAGATACATATTAGTAATGCACCACTATTCTTGCATCTATGGTGCCTGCTGAGGATATCAATGAGATACCTGTATCCTTTGAGATGTTCCTAAACACTGTATAGTAAACCTTAGGGTATACAGGCATGCTTCTTGTTACGGTAGCATCTATCCCAGAGACCTCAACATATAAAACTTCTTCATCAGTGTTGTTAAAGACTTCTAGGAACTTAACGTCATGAGATAACTCCAACTTAACAGCTTCTGTCCCTACTTTAAGTGATCTGTTTTCTGAAGCAGTAATTGGGCTGTTCATCGCACCAGCATCCACCTTTTGGTCAACACAAGAAGGGACAATCCTAACATCTCCAATATCAACAGTAGATGAGGTTGTTAGTCCTTGCAGCAGGAGGTAGAAAGTGTTTGATTCCTGGTAACCTATTGAAGACCTAGTAAAAGAAAAACTTACAAGCCTCTTCCCTAGTGAAGGTATGTTAGGAATATTTTCCCTAATCAAGGTAAAGGTCCCCGTCAGCCCTGTGGGAGAACTATACAGGGAATAGGAGGAATACCCGGGGGTTACTTCCCACACTGCATTTATTAAGCTGCTGGTAGAGTATAGCTGTATGTTTGGTAATCCCATGGTGAATCCTACACTATATTTTTGGCTTTTTCTCTAAGGGCTTTAAGCCTTCTCTCGTTTAGCCTTTCCGCATTTTGGGAATTTTTTTCCTCGTCAATGTATTTATCAAATTTATTCAGCTTTCTGACGCCTATATCAGAAGCTATCTGAGATGCCTCTTTCCATGTCCCTACTTCCTCCCCGTTTACGTTAGGCACCAGCTTATTCTGGCCACCATACCTCTCGAATTGCTTTACGTCAAGCTCTGCGTTTCTCTTTTTACGGAGTCGATCCTCCTTGTAGTATTTACCTACGGTGATCCCCCTTACAAAGGAACCCGAGCCACCTGTGGCATAGCGGTGCATGGCACTTGAGCATTCAGGACAAAGGACTTCTGAGATATCACTGACTTTTCGCATGATATCTTTGGTTTTACCACAAACACATTTATAGGTATATACTGGCATGTTTTGTCTCCTATATTATTTTTTCTAATGTTTTATATGCTGCCTCGGAGAGATATCCCGGGATATCCCCAAACGCTTTCTTGAACTCTAATAACAAGAAGATTATTGTATCGGGCTTGGTACCCAGTCTTTCAATAATTCTTTTCTGCACCCCTACACTTTCTTGAGCAAAGGGTCCCTGGACATAGTCATACATCTGGTGTTCACTAATACCTTGCTCCTTCAAGGACTTTCGAGCCCTTTCCAGAACAGGGGCATTGAGTTTGCTTATCTCCAGAAATCTAATAAACTTAGTCTTGGAATCCATCGGAACCTCTTTTTCGAGTTCCTTGATATCCTCCGAGGGATTCAACTCAAGTAGCTGGCTCTTCAGGTCTTCTGTGTAGTCTTCATCTATATGTAAATCTGATAAATGGGAGGCCACCGCGGCTATGTGCTTACAGATAGTAAGCCCTTTGCCTCTTCCACCCTGGTTGGAATCCCTGGGTTCAACAACTTGTGGCCGAAGCATAGGAGTATACATATACTTTCCTTGTACCGCATAGTACTGCGGTCCTCCCCATAAAAAATCTTTGCAGTCACAAGCGAGTAAACAAGGATGATCTAACAAATTCTCCTTACCTTCGGCTTTCAACATCTGAAGTTTTACATTATGATCACCATCCTTTCCTGGGACAGAAAATGTAAAGATACCCTGTCTCTTTTCATCTGCATCTGAAATATCCCTAGGATTTAAGGCCATTCCATCGGACTTTGCCTTCCCCGATCTAGGGTGTGAAGAGCTATCCATAACTTGATGAATGGTCTTAAAAGCTTTCTTGGGAATACTTTTATCCGAGGCTTCCAAAACAGATACGTTAGCCCCTTCCCCATAGAGGTTTGACCCCCAGGGGTTTCCAGTAGCCTCATCTTGTCTATGCTTATTAATCCAGTACATCCTAAGGGAGGAATCGGGTTGCTCCTGCTTATCCGGACGGGAATACTCCACTGGGAAGATACCCCCTTCTCCTTCAAGAACGTCGTCGTGGTGAAAGGTAGTAGTCCCCCCATATTCCTTTAAGCTCATCACATCCTGGGAATCCTCAAAGTTATCAGGATGGAGCTGATTGTCTGCTCGGCTGTTATCTCCTCTCCCTTTACCGGGAGACAATCTAAGCATGTCTTCCGTCATACGGGTGGAGTCCCCTAGTCCCTCGGGAGATTCCGTTTTCTTTTGGACGTACTCCATCCAAGGCACATCTAGGTCTTCTACCCCTTTACCTAAGTACTGAGCAGCCACTCTATCTATTAACTTTTTGCGATTCATACACTAATTTTGATTATTGAAAGATTAGCAAAAGGCCGGGGTCCCCTTAGAGACCCCGGCCTTTCTTTCAGCTAGTATAGATTATACCTTCGTCAACCTTTCCTTGGCTGCGTTACGTACCTTCCAATGAGATAGCTTGCTTATCCTGATTCCCTCCAACTGGGTCTTATCAGACAAAGTTCCCACAAGTTTGACTTTGTCATCAAGCTTGAGATCCCCCCACCCTTTAGGAAATACTTCCTTCCCAACAGGGTCTAATGTTGCCTGAGGTTTAGCCGGAGCCGGATCTTGTACGGGAGCTGGTGCTGGTACGGGAGCTGGTGCTGGTACGGGAGATGGTGCTGGTACGGGAGATGGTGCTGGTGGCACAGGAACCAAGGAGGCATACTCACTTGCTAAGAGCTGGGAATCAGACCAACCTGCACCCTTCATCTGGGAGTATGTAAACCCATTAACCTTTGGTTCCTCAGGAGTAGTGGGGGGA
>Ga0265293_10009156_pt1 | contig 14329 bp, 8 predicted proteins | sample Munlanlewell138R_FD_192505 | JGI IMG/M metagenome (GOLD analysis project Ga0265293, IMG submission 192505) | Leachate microbial communities from a municipal landfill in Southern Ontario, Canada - Leachate well 138R | ecosystem: Engineered > Solid waste > Landfill > Unclassified | place: Canada...
GAGCAGGGTGTGCTCGCGGATCGCGCGGTCGAGGTAGAGCACCTGCTCGACCGGCGCGTCGAAGCCGGTGATGAGCTTGTCGACGACCACGAGGATCTGCGGTGCGCCGTCGGGGTCCTTGAAGGCATTGACGATCGACTTCTCGTCCAACGAGCGGGCGTGCAGGAACTCGGGACCGTCATTGTGGGAGGTCGTGATGATCGGGTACGCCTCGACGCCGAAGGCATTGAGGTGCTCGGCGTACCGCACGGCGGCGATGCGGCTCGCGGCGACGACCTGCGCCTTGAAGCCGTTGGGCTGCACCTTCTTGCGGAAGTGCTCCGCGATGTCGAGGGCGATCGCCTCGATGCGCTTGGCGGCCTCGGCGACCGTCTCCTTATTCGCGTAGCGGCGGCGGATCTCCGCCTGCGTCTCGGCCGGCTCGTTGCCGAAGAGCGCATCGAACAGGCGGTTGAGCGTCTCGACGCCTTCGAGGTGGAGGTCCGGGAGGCGCGCCTCGTAGTAGATCGGCACGGTCGCGCCGTCCTCGACCGACTGCGGGATCGTGTACGAGTCGATGAGGTCGCCGAAGGTGCCAAGCGTGGTGCGCTTGAAGCCCTGGTCGATGGGCGTGCCGGTGAAGCCGACGAACGTGGCGTTCGGGAGCGCCGCGCGCATCTTGGCGGCGAGGCGACCGTACTGCGTGCGGTGCGCCTCGTCGATCATGACGACGACGTTGTCGGCGGTGTTGAGCGGCTCCCGAGGGCCGCGCGTGTCGCTGTCGCTGCCGAGGACGTCCTCGAACTTCTGGATCGTGGTCATCACCGTGCGGCCGTTGTTGGTGCTGAGCAACTGCCGTAGGTCGCGGGTGTTCTCCGCGCGTTCCGGGTTGGGGAAGCCGGTGCGCTCGAAGGTGTCCGCGATCTGCTGGTCGAGCTGCGTGCGATCGGTGACGACGACGATGGTGGGGTTCTGCAGGCTCGGTGTGCGGCGCAGCTTCGTCGCCAGGTAGAGCATCGTCAGCGACTTGCCGGAGCCCTGCGTGTGCCACACCACACCGCCGCGCTCCGAAGGCTTCCGACCGTCGAGGATGTGCGTGATGGCACGGCGGACGGCGCGGTACTGCTGGTAGCGTGGCAGCTTCTTGACCAGCCGCCCGCCCTCGGGCTCGAAGACGACGAAGTCGCGGAGCACGTCCATGAGCACGGGCGGGTTGAGGAGGCCGGCGATGAGCCGCGCCTGGCCCTCGGGAGGTACGCCGAAGCGTCGCTCGAACGTGTCGGCGGGGAACGGCTCAATGGACTTCCAGCCGGCGTAGATGTTCTCGGGCGCGCCGATGCCGGCGAAGGCTGCGTCGGCGCCGCAGAGGGCGACGCACATGAGGTTGGTGTCGAACAGCTCGGGCGCGCCGGTGCCGTGCCACTCGGGGCCGGCCTCCTGGTAGCGCAGCAACTGGCGTACCGCCTGGTGCTTCCACACCTCGAGGAGCGTCGGCGACTTTGCCTCCATCACCACGAGGGGGATGCCGTTCACGAACAGCACCAGGTCCGGCTTCACCACGCGCGTGTCGTCCTCGGACGTGCGCTCTGCGCCGCGCTCAGAGGCGCGGCGGACGCGGAACTGCGTGGTGACCACGTACTCGTTGAGGCCCACGCCGGGTTCAGGGTGTTCGAAGTCGAAGAAGCGGACGGTGGGCGTGTCCTGCCGGCCGCCGCGGCTGATCGTGAGCGGCATGCCGTAGACGAGGTACTCGTGGATGGCGCGGTTGCGGCCGATGCCGGTGGCGTCCACGTGCTGGAGGTTGAAGATGACGCGCTGCGCCTGGTCCTCGGTCATCCACTCGTTGAGGCGCATCAGCGCCCGCGTCAGCCGCCCGACGAGCAGCACGCCGCGCTCGTCGTCTCGCTCCGCCGCCAGCACCTCGCGCGGCACGAATTCGTATCCCAGCCGCACGAGGAGGTCGCGCGCCGGGTTCTCGGCCTGATCGAGTTCGTTGAGGCGGTCGGAGTTGGTCATGCGTCGCCCCACACGTTCGCCGTCGAGACATCGTAGTAATGGACTTCCAGTAATCCCTTCTTCGCTCGTCGCCCCGTTCGGCCGCTAGTGAGTACTTGGTTCCTACGCTGCACGAGCTTGTCGGCAGCCTGAAACAGCGCCTGATTTGCCTCCGACTGTGGATCTCCGTAGACGCCGATAAAGACTCGGTCGAGCGATGTGTTCTTTGCGATCCCGTCCAACAGGTGGTCATCCTGTTCGCTCAGCGCCCAGCCATAGGTGAACAGTGAGCCCTGAATGTTCTCGAGCTTCCGGAACGCCCAGGAGAGGTAGCTGCTCGACTCGATCCGTTCGAGCTTGTCCAGCCATGTCCCCTCCGAGACCACCAGCGGGTAGCGCTTGGCCTCGAGGTCGGTGCGCACCTGCTCCATGATCGGGATGCCCGTGGTGTTCCAGACAAGCTTCCGCACCTCTCCAGCCTCAGTCGTCAGGTGAAGAGCGCCATGCAAGAAGTAGATGTGCGGCCGGCTGGAACCCGCGGGGAGGAAGACGCAGTAGGAGTCATCTGTGTCAACTTCCCGTCCAAAGCCGTCCTCGAATCGGAATGGCTCCTGCACGAGCGACGTCCAGTAGAGCAGGAGGTCATAGTTGATGGTGTAGACCTCGCTGAAGGCTTCGAGGAACTGGTAACAGGCCTTCAGTCGCTCCCGTCCAACGGCATCGGGGATCGATGGATGGCTTGCCGAGATGGCTTCTACCAGCACTTTCTTGAGGTGCTCATAGTCAGCGGCGATGTCTCGGTCAGGGTTCGTCGGCTCCAGCTCGTAGTGTCCTGCGAGCCACCACCCCTCATCGAGTTGGCGCAGCACCTGCTCGAAATTCGTTGTCCCGTAGCGTTCGAAGAGTTCGACGACATGGTCCGGTAGGCCCGCCTCCTTCGCCTGTTCGTAGAGCGTCCCATACTGGAATTGCTGGTGGGCGCCGATGCTAAAGCCGTTCCCGAGGAGGACACGCACCGGGCCTTGGGCCTGCTGGGCAAACTCCATCGCATCTTGGAACGTCAATAGGTCAGGCATCGATCGTCGCCCTGGTACGTATGCATCCAGTCAGCAGCGCATCCGACAGTGCCGCCTTGAGTTCTCGGAGCCGGCATGTACTCCTCACAAGATCGGATAGGTGAGAACTGATGCTGTCGCTGGCCTGAACTACGGCACCCCGCTCTGCGTCCGCCGGTACGGCGACAAGGACCTGCTCCAAGTTCGTGAGGTTGAGGCCTGGCCGCGTCTGCCCGTACGCCATCCGGTCCAGCTGGCCCCGCCCAGCCTCTCCTCTCAGGAACTGGCCGACGAAGTCAGCAAGTCCGTCTTCAGTGAGCCGGACCAAACCGACATGCTGGCTGACGTATGCCTCTCCAAGTTCGTTCGGAGCCACGGCCGCCTTACCTGGCTCACCCGTGATCGTGATCAGGAGATCACGTGAACGAATCCGGGTTCGTTTCGCTTCTCCGTCCTGCGGCGGATCCACGAAGATCGCATCTGACTGGTCGATTCCGCCATCGACGATGTTCTGGCTGCGGACGAAGAGGGCACCTGACGACCGATAGAAGCGTGACCAACCGCGCGATCCGCTGGTGATGGATCGCGCCAACTCCCCGAGCGTCGTCACGTTCCAGCAGGCCGGCACCGTCCCCAGCCCTGGCACGTCCCGCCACTCCGAGTGCATCCCGGGGACACCGCGCGTGAGCAGCTCGTGGAGGAGGCCGCGACGGAGATCCTCGGTGGCCGCGATTACGGCCTCGGTGCGATCGATGGTGTCGTCGACGGCGTCGAGGACGGCGGCGATGGCGCGCTGCTCCTCGATGGGTGGGAGGAGGAGTTCGAGGGCCCGGATTACCTCGGCTCCGATTGCCTCGAAGGTACTGCCCTGAGCCAGGCGATCGAAGGCACGCTTCGCATGATTGAGCGCATGCCACCCGAACTCGGGTTCGATGTCTCGGAAGCGAATCGCTGCAATGCCCCGCCCGATCGCCAGAGGCCGATCAGCTCTGTTCGTCTCGCCGACAGGCGCTCGCACACTCAGCAGGGTGTCGCCAGCCGCGGCACGTTTCGCCGGTGCAATGCACCACTTCGCAGGCGACGGCGAGCGGTTCCCAAACTCTGCAATTGCCCTGGATGAACGGAAGGCCGATATCGAGGTCGACGCCATGCCAGTCCGAGACAGTCGTCCCAGGCGGCGACTGTCCCGCGATCACCTCAGCGACGTCCCCGAGGGACGCTTCGCACCACCCGTCGGGGACGCTACCGGGCATAGCCGAGCTCCGCGAGTAGCGCGTCCATGTGGGCCGCCGCGTCGTCGCGCCGCTGCTCCGCCTCGCGCAGGCGGGTGAGGGCTTCCTCGACGGTCGGCACGTCCTCGTGCACGGTCGTGTCGACGTAGCGCGAGATGTTCAGGTTGAAGTCGTTGGCGGCGATCTCCTCCAGATCCGCGACGTGGGCGACCCGCTCAATTTCCTCGAAAGTCTGGTACGCCTCCACGATCTTGACGATGTGCTCGCGGTCCAGGTAGTTCCGCGCCTTGCCCTGGCGGAAGTAGCCCTCCTGCGCCGCGTCGATGAACAGCACCTTGCCGTCGCGCTCAGGGCGCTTCGCCTTGTTCAGGATGCAGATCGCCACCGGGATGCTGGCGCCGTTGAACAGGTTGGGCGTCAGGCCGATGACCGCCTCGAACAGGTCCGCCTGCACGATCCCCTTGCGGATCGTGCCCTCGGCGCCACCACGGAAGAGGATGCCGTGGGGCATCACCACGCCCACCATCCCATCGTGGTTGGTGACGGCGAGCATGTGCTGCAGGAAGGCCAGGTCGCCCTTCGTCTTCGGTGGGATGGCGCCGTATCGGTCGAAGCGGTGGTGCGGGTCGTCCGCCGCGAGGGCGTGCCCCCACTCCTTCAGGCTGAACGGAGGATTCGCAATCACCCGGTCGTACGAGAGTAGCCGTCCGCGCTCGTCGACCAGTGCTGGCTCCGCGATCACGTCGCCGCCCTCGTAGCGCGCGGATCGCAGACCGTGCAGTAGCAGGTTCAACTTCCCGATCGCGAGCGTGCCGAGGTTGCGCTCCTGACCGTGCAGCACCAGGTTGCGCGGGTTGCCCTCGTGCTCGGCGACGTACTGAGCGGTGTAGATGAGCATGCCGGCGGAGCCCGCGGTGGGGTCGCAGATGCGCATCCCTTCGCGCGGCTCGAGTAGTTCTACGATCAGTCTGACGACAGAGCGCGGCGTGTAAAACTCGCCGCCCTTCTTCCCGGCGTCGTCCGCGAACTCACCGATCAGATACTCATAGGAGTCCCCGAGGACGTTGCGGACGCCCTGGTCAGGCGCATCGACCTCGCGGAGGTTCGCGTTGCTCAGGTCGATCGCGTCGAAGTGCTTGAGCAGGCTGCCGATGATGCGTTCGCGGTTGGATCCGCTACCGAGCTTCGATTCGTCGTTCCAGTTCGTATTGCGGAGGACGCCATCCAACCGAGGCGCGTTCGCCTCCTCGATCTCCGCGCTGGCGACGTTGAGCACCTCGCCCAGGTTCATCGACTCCCGGACGATCGCGCTCCAGCGCGCCTCGGGCGGGACGAAGAACTCGTGCTCGTCCGCTCGCGCTCCGCGACCTCGCGCGACACGCCTTCGGCGACGGCGTCATCCACTTCTTCGGCGAAGCGGTCCGAGAGCCGCTTCAGGAAGAGCATGGAGAAGATGTAGTTCTTGTAGTCGGACGAGTCGATCTGCCCGCGCAGGATGTCCGCCGCGCGCCACAGTTTCGGCTTCAGTTCTTCCTCGGTGAGGGGCATGTCTATTCCCTTCCCAACGCGGCTTATGAGGTGCGCAGCTCCCGGGCGGCGGCTATACAGTCGGGAGCCGGCACGTACACAATTGCCCTTGCTGGTGAGCCAATCGCAGCGCTCGTGAAGGTCCTCCTGTAAGGAATCGCGCTCTTACCCCGGGAACTCGACTCTACCCGCGCCGCCCGCTAGTCGGTTCGAACACCCAGGAGCTGCCAGAACGCAGCCTCGGCGAGGATCCGAGTTCCCAGGGATCGCGCCTTCTTCGCCTTGCCTGATTGGCTGAGGGGGTCGGCGACCACCAGAATGTCGAGCTTCTTCGTCACGGAGTCCCGCACCACCAGCCCCCGGTCTTCGGCGAGGCACTGGGCCTCTTCGCGCGTGAGCGGTGCGCCCTCGACGGTTGCCCGCAACGCACCTGTGAAGCAGACACTCGTGCCCGGGGCCAGGTGGCTGGTGGATGTCCCCGTCAGCCGCTCCAGGCGCCGTTCCGTCGCGATCGCCTCCTCGATGCGCGTCGGTGGGAGCGCCAGGAACTCGCCGACGAGACGCAGATCCGCAGCCTCGAGGTCGGTGACGATGCCATCCTGCCAGGCCGTCGCGGTCAGAGCGTCGAAGAACTCCTCGTGAAGGCGACGAAGGTCGAGGGCGGAGAGCCCTTCCGCTCCGGCCACCCAGGCCAGTTCGAGCGCCTCCTCCTGCGAAAGATGACGGTCTTCCAGGGCTCGTTCCAGGACGTCGAGGTACGCGGCCTCGTCGCTGGAGTCCGCGGATGCGGGCGGCAGCCTGTCGAGCAGCCGCGCGAGGTAGCTACGCTCGCTGGCCGCCCGTTTAGTCGCCTCGCTGCGCGGGACCGCCAAGCCGCTCGGGGTCATCTCCGGCCAACTGATCGACCCGGGCTCACATGGCGAGCCGCACTCGATCAGCCGGAGTGAAGCCCGTTTCGGATGTTGGTTGTACCAGCGTGAAAGTACGCTGGCCACGGCTCGGGCGTCGCCGATCGCCGTGTGGGCGTCCGTGTGCAACACGGCGAGCTGCGTGCAGACATCACGCAACCTCCGACTTAGGCCCGAGGCTCCGGCCAGTTCCATTGTGCAGAGGTGCGGGAGCTCCGGTGCTGGCAGCCCAGCACGTCCAAGCTCGGAGGCGAGGAACGCTAGGTCGAAGCGGGCGTTATGCGCCACGATCACCCGGTCCTTGAGGAGTGTCGAGACGTCGGCAGCGACCTGATCGAACACGGGGGCGTGACTCAAGTCAGCCATCGTGAGCCCGTGGATGTCCGATGTCTCGCCCAAATCACGCCTCGGGTTGACAAGCGTTTCGTACTCGGACTCGACGTGACCATCGAGCGTGAAGAGCACAATCCCGACTTCGACGACCCGATGGTGATACCGAGGCGATAAGCCCGTCGTCTCCAGGTCGAGAGCGGCGTACCGATAGTCTGCAAGTGCACGCATATCTGGCGCCCGTCAATCGACTCGGATTCTAGCGCGGAAGCGCAAGGATCTCCATCGTCTCAGCGCTGGCCAAAACAAGTCCCAGTAGCGCGTGGACTGTTACCCAATAAGCAGCGCGAGATTGCAGGAAGTAGTCGTCCGCTCCCGGAGCGCATCTCGAATCCGTCTGTCCGCCATTCTGAGCCCGTCCAAGGGTGTGAGCCCTCGAGCCGATCTTGTAGAGTGCCGGGAGAGTCGGCTCGAGAGCGGGGTAAGTGATGATCGAGGAAGATGCTGTTCCGGACGGCGTGCGGGGCGATCCAGCGCGCGAGAGACTTCTCGCCCAACTCAAGGTGTGGCGGGACGAGTTGATTAATCTCGCTCGCTCGAATCGTCTCCTCTACTTCAAGCACACTCGCTCGTCGACCATCGAGATCACGGGTGGTGCGAGTCCGACAGAACTCGTCTCGAGCCTCCTCGGCGGCACGGCCTGGAAGTTCTCTCCAGCCGCAGCGTTGAGTGATTCGCCGGACGAACTGTCTCTCCTCGCTGTTCGTACGCTCAGGACGAACAAGGACGACGTCGGGCTCGAACGTGCCCTCCGCGCACTCGATCGCCGGGCGACCGAGGAGTTCATGGAGAAGGGGCTCTGGGTCCTCTATCTCGCAGTTGGGATGCTCCGCTGGGTGGACCCGGACACCAACGAAGCCGCCGACAGTCCGATCCTGTTAGTCCCTGTCAGCCTGAGTCGAGAGAATCCCCGGGAGCCGTTCACCCTGAAGCGAGCGGACGAGGAGCCGGTGATGAACCCGGCTCTGATCGTCAAGCTCAGCGAGTTCGGGATCACGTTGCCCTCGCTCGAGGACGTCGATCAACTCGATGTCGATGCAGTGATCATTGGTGTCGCGAACGCGGTTGAATCGAATCCGGGGTGGTCGATCGAACATCGCTTGGTCGTCAGTCCCTTTAGTTTTCACAAGGCCGTCATGTTCAAGGACCTCCTCGACCACGAGGAGGAGATTGCGAACCACGAGTTGGTGGGTGCTTTGGTGCACGGCCCATCGGTTGGAGCGCCTCTTGACTTCCAACCAATTCCGGAGGACGCGCTCGACCGCGATGCACCGCCTGAGGGCGTGGCTACCATCTTGGACGCAGACGCCACGCAGCGACAGTGCATCGACGCCGCCGCTAGTGGGAACAGTTTCGTCATGGATGGCCCGCCTGGGACCGGCAAGAGCCAGACCATCGCAAACATCATCGCGGAGCTGATGAACCGAGGCCGAACAGTCCTCTTCGTAAGCGAGAAGGCCGCGGCACTCGAGGTCGTGGCGAAGCGGCTGGAAGCAGCCGGACTGGGCGACTACGCGCTCGAGCTCCACAGCCACAAGGCTACACGCCGCGAGGTGGCACAGGAGCTTGGTCGCGCGTTGACACGTCATCCCGCCGAGCGCGCTGCGCTTTCGGCGGCGGAGGCCGCCCGTCTTCGGCAGAGGCGCGTCGAGTTGTCCGATCGAGCACAGGTGCTGAACGAAGTTCGCCCAGCGCTGGGTCGGAGCTTGCACGAGATCATTGGGAGGATCTGCCAGCTCGGCGACGTTCCACTCGCGCCGCCTGCCGAGGGGGTGGGTCTCGAGCTCGACGCCCAACGCCTCATCCAGATTCTCTCGACTGCCGAGACTCTTTCCCGCTCGTGGGGCCCCGTGACGAGGGGGCCCGACTTCCTGTGGAGGGGGCTCGTCGACGCGCAGATGGACGGGGCGCGGCGCTACCGGGTCGGCGCAGAGATGGCGGAGGCGATTGACTCGCTCTCGGCCGTGGAGGTGGCAACAGCTGATCTTGAGGATCTTCTCTCTTGGCCGCACTGCCGAGGCTTCGCCGAGGCCGAGACGCTGGCACGAGTGGCGGCTCATCTCGAAAGGCGCCCGCCCGACACAGTCCCGTCTCATTGGCTCACGACGGACGAGAGTTTCGAGCGAGTCGCTACCCGCATCCGATCGCTCCGGGAGATGGTCGAGGCACGGAGGACGCTCATCGCTCAGTTGACCGCGTCAGCAGGGGACACGTGGCAGCAACTGCCTGTCCTACCCGGTCGCGCGGGGCAAGATCGATTTGATGCGCTCGCTCCCCCGGAGTTCCGCTGGGACTGCGCCAGCACACCGATTGAATCGCTTGCGGCGTTCGCCGCCTTCCTAGGACAGACGCTGGAACTGCTCGACGCCGTCCAGTCCTCCGCTCCGATGGTTGCAGATGCGTTCGGGTTGTCCTCTGAGCGACTGAGCCTGCGACGCGCCTGCGATCTCGGGGAGTTGGCCGAGATCGCGCGTCGTCCGCAGCGGCCAGAGCCAAAGTGGATCAATCCGGCCCTGATCAGCTCTGTGCGGCTCGCGGCCGCCGTTCTCGAGCCGCTGATCACTTCGCTGAACGAGCGCCGCAGAGGGTTGGGGGAGACCTTCTCAGATGGGGTGCTGGACCTCGATCTCGAGGGGCTGTGTGCTCGCTTCGAACACGTGCACCTTGGGTGGCGGAAACTGACGCGGGCGTACCGAGCCGACAAGCGGGCTGTCGCGGCCGTCGCGCGGAGCAAGAAGGCGGACAAGGCCGCCCTGGGTCAACTCCGCGACGCGTTGGAATGGCAGCGGCTGTCCAGGGAAGTCGACGAGGCAGCGGCTAGCCATGCCGACGTGCTCGGTGCGTACTACCGCCGCGAGAAGAGCGATTTCGCGGCGATTGCCACGTCTCTGGAGGGGGTGCAGCGGGCGCTCGCAATCGCGGGGAGCGAACTCGACATAACCGCGATGCGTCGTCAGCTTGCGCGAGCCGGCGAGCCAGCGGGTTCGGCGCACTCCGTGGCCGAGGAACTACGCGCGCGGATCGAGACATGGCGAGCGTCGGCGCCGACCTTCTTGATCGACCTCGTCGAGCCGCTTGAGTTGACGCCTCTGCCGGCAGCTCGGGCCTTGCTCCAGTCCATCTCTGCAGTGAGTCAGGACTTCGCGCGGAAACTCGACCCCGTGGTGCAAGCTCGCCCTGGCATGTTGCTACGAGAAGCGGTACAGGTACTCGAAAACCGTGCTGCCGTCGCCGAGACTGAGCAGTCTCTCGAGACCCACCTGTTGGCCGATGGGACACTGCTTGGCGCAGCCTATCGAGGTGTGGACACGGACTGGAAGGTTCTCGAGGTCAGCACCGAGTGGGCACGCGAACTTCGGGGTTTGGTCGGGCACCCTCTCTCCGAGGAGTCAGTTCTCAACTTCCTGTCCGCGAGTGTCTCTTCCGGGGAATTGGACTCCTCGCTCGCGAGGTTCGGTCGCGCTCGGGCGGCGATTACCGCGAACTTCATGGACGAGGAAGCGAGGGCGCTCTCTCGCGACCTCGCGACCACCTTCGACGAGGTCCGTGAGCTCGTCGAGCACTTAACTGCGACCGTCTCGGACGTTGATGAGTGGGCCGAGTACTCGCAGGCATGTGATGAACTCAAACTGTCTGGTGTTGCTGCACCGCTCGCGTTCGCGATCGAGCAGCGGGTGCCCGCGTCCCAGCTCACGGCGGTCATTGAGCGGGCGGTCCTTGGAATGTACGCCGATGTCGTGATCGAGTCGGAACGAGCACGGTTCGGGAGTCTCCGATCTGACCAGCTGGACTCTGTTCTTGACGAGTTCCGGCGCCTTGACTCGGCGCTCGTTGCGCACGCCGCGAGCACGGTAGTGTCCTCCTGCAACGCCAGGCGGCCGATGACGACTTTGGGGGCTGCGGGGATCATCCAGCGCGAGGCCACCAAGCAACGCCGGCACATGCCGGTACGGGAGTTGCTTCAGCAGGCCGGAGAAGTTGCCCAGGCACTTAAGCCGTGCTTCATGATGAGCCCACTGACGGTCAGTCAGTTCCTGCCCTCAGCGATGTCCTTTGACACAGTGATCTTTGACGAGGCCTCGCAGGTGCGACCGAGCGATGCCATCAACTGCATCTACCGGGGTAGCCACCTCATCGTGGCTGGGGATGACAAGCAACTGCCGCCAACGTCGTTCTTCGAGCGTGTCGGTGTCTCCGGTGACGATGATGAGTGGGACGAGGAACAGTTTGACGACTTCGAGTCGGTCCTGAGCCTCTGCAAGGGCTCCGGGGGGATGCGGGAGCTACCCCTCCGGTGGCACTACCGCAGCCAGCACGAAGCGCTGATCACCTACTCCAACTACGCGTTCTATGCTGCTGGTGGGCATCCGCTGGTGACCTTCCCTGGGGCGATCCAGGACTCACCGGACGTGGGTGTAGCACTCGTCCACGTGCCCGAGGGCGTGTATCGCAGGGGAGGCGGCCGGGACAATCCGGTGGAGGCCCAGCGGGTGGCCGAGCGCGTGTTCGAGTGGGCTCGGCGGGGTCTGCGGGAGCCGGAGGCTGCGGTCACGGTTGGTGTCGTCGCGTTCTCAGAGGCTCAGGCGACGGCCATCGAAGCCGCGATTGAAGCTGGTCGCCGGGAAGCTCCTGAGTTGGACGACTTCTTCTCGTCCGACCGCCTAGACGGCTTTTTCGTGAAGAACCTCGAGAACGTCCAGGGCGACGAGCGCGACGTCATGATCTTCAGCATCGGTTACGGACGGGACGAGGTCGGGCGTTTCACCTTGAACTTCGGCCCTCTCAATCGGAGCGGTGGCCAGCGCAGACTGAACGTAGCGATCACCCGCGCGCGGCGTCGGATCGAGATCGTCTCCTCCGTCACCGCTGGAGACTTCCCCGCGGAACCAACATCACCAGGGATTCGGCATCTCCAGCGTTACTTGGACTTTGCTGAACGAGGACCGACAGCGCTCGCTCTAGAGATCGGCGAGTCCAACCTCGATGCTGAAAGCCCATTCGAGGAAGCAGTTCTTTCGCTCCTTCGTTCGTGGGGTTACGACGCCGTCCCGCAGGTCGGCGTGTCGGGCTACCGCGTCGATATAGGCGTTCTTCACCCTACTCGTCCGGGGCGCTTTGCGATCGGTATCGAATGCGACGGTGCGATGTATCACTCGTCAAAGGTAGCGCGTGACCGGGATCGGTTGAGGCAGGAGGTCCTTGAGCGCTTGGGATGGCGGATCCATCGGATCTGGGGCACCTCGTGGTATCGGGACCGAGCGCGGCAGGAAGAGCACTTGAGGGCCGCCGTTGCGGCGGCGGTAAACGCTGGGGACGTCTCTCCCCGCCCTCAAACTGCGGCTGTCATGACTGTTCCGGCTCCTGTCTTGCAGGAGGTCGAACTCGATCCCTGGCCGGAGTGGGCGTCACCCTACGTGCCAGCAATTCCGAGGAAGCCGCGCAACACCGGACTTGAGATGCACGATCCGCAGGCCCGAGCCGACCTCCGCCGGATGGTGACCGAGGTCGTCACGGGTGAGGGGCCCGTCACCGAAGAGGTGGTGCTTCGTCGAGTCCGTGAGGCATGGGGCGTTGCGCGAGCGGGCAGTCGCATCCGAGATGCCTTCACGGAGGTCGTCGACGGTCTCGTTAGTCGAGGCACCATCTGCCGCGTTGAGGAGCGCTTTCTCTCCGCGACTACCGGAGTGAACACAGCAGCTCGCGTGCCGTTTAACGATGAGGATGCCCGGCGTTCCGTCGATGAGGTACCGGCGGCAGAGCTCGATTTCGCAGTCGAACGAACCCTGGCGGACGCCCTGCGGGTCTCCGAGGAGGAACTGACCCGGCAGGTCGCTTGGCTCTTTGGGTGGAACCGGCGTGGGCCTGAGATTTCGCGCGCCTTGCATCAGGCAGTCGAACGCCTAATCGAGCGCGGACGAGTGGCGGAGGTCGACGGCCTACTACTGAGCCTCCGGGACTAGGCCGCTAGGGGCTCGCGATGTCCTCCCGTGCCCAGATCTCGGCTCTAGCACGATGGGAGTGGTCAGAGCAGTCGCTTCGGAAGCCTGACGTCCGTGGAGTTGGCGAACGTCTTGCTTAGGAGGCAGATGCTCCACCAGACACCGAGCGGGCACCGTCCGCTCGCGGCCTCGCTTTGCCCAGGGCTCGATCGCGGGGCCACATGGCTCAGAGGGGAAGCCGGCATCGGCCGGCACCGTCCGCCGATGGGGAGGTCGATCCCCGGAGTTCCGGTTGAGGTCGACCAGAATCACGCTACGGAGCCTCGCTCCAATGGCCCGACGTTCGCTAGAACGGAAGGAACTCATTGAGGTCTTGAATGCTCCAATCGAGGCGGCCCCAGTTCTCCCTCACGAAGCGCTGGAAGAAGGCCTTCACGTCAGCATCACCGGAGATCAGGTGGATCTGGTCGTTACTGCGGTAGGCGTCTGCAATCTCCTTGACCTCCGCGTCAGTGAAGTCGCGCACATCTCTCAGGGCGGCGATCGCGCTGTGTGTTCGCTGGAAGGATCTGCTGGTCGTTAGATTGAGGACTTCGTCGGAGATCCCTGAGGACTCGTCGTCGGGCTCGAAGCGGACCTCGGAGCCGGTGGCCGTGGTGAGGATTGAGGAGAGATCCCGCAATCTACGATGGAGGAAGAGCCCCGCCTGTTTCCGCTGTTGCCATTCGTCGATCAGGAATGGATGAGCGGTCGCCGGATCAAGGTCTGATGCGAAGTCCCCATCCCTCGCGACGATGTGGAGATCGGTGTTGTCGGGTACGGTCTCAAGGAGTGTCTCCCAGACGATCTGATCGCCGAGCGTCCCGGCCTTGCCTGGAGGGTTCCGAAGTCGCGACGCCGTTCAGCGCGTTGGATGAGATCCTCGGTCGCAGGTATCGCATCAACGCCGTCAACGATGCCCATGATCGTCACGTCGGCGGGTAGCGTTCTCTTCATCGCCCGGTCGAGCAACTCCGAACGCATAGCTGTGCGCAAGTGCTCGAACCGAGCGTGCAGCTGATCTAGCTCCTTGCGTTGAGCGAAGTCATGTACGGAACGAGGCCATCCCACCTTGCTCTGCTGCGCCTTGTCAATGATGGCAAGCGAGCGGCTGATCACACGCTCCCGGTTCCGCTTCACCTCATCAACGACTTGCTGAGGTAGCGGGAGATGGAGCTGTCCCTGTCGCACCCACTCGGGAAGCTTCGCCAACTCATCGAGCGTGTCGTCAGTCAGCTCATAGAAGGAGAGCCAGATGTTTGAAT
>Ga0265293_10009157_pt1 | contig 14328 bp, 9 predicted proteins | sample Munlanlewell138R_FD_192505 | JGI IMG/M metagenome (GOLD analysis project Ga0265293, IMG submission 192505) | Leachate microbial communities from a municipal landfill in Southern Ontario, Canada - Leachate well 138R | ecosystem: Engineered > Solid waste > Landfill > Unclassified | place: Canada...
TCCAGGACAACACCAACACCCTCACCGTCAGCGTGCAGAACCCCGGCCAAGCCGCGCCCGCCACGGCCACAGCGAACGTCGTGTACCCGTTCCTAACGTTCGTAGACGGCCAAGCCGCCAGCTTCGCCATCGGCCAACCGGACCTGGTGAGCGTAACGGAGACGGCTGCCAACAAGCGCCTCGGGGAAGTGTACGGACGCGGGGCCATCGTTAATGGCGCGCTCTACATTGCTGCCTACGGAGCCGGTCGGGTGATGGGCTACGACCAAGTGCCCACCGCCAGTGACGCCTCTGCCGACTTCGTTCTGGGCAAGGCGGATTTCTCCGACACAGCGTCCGCTGTCTCCGCCGCAACCATGGCTGGGCCAGGTACTATCGCTACCGACGGCCAGCGGTTGTTCGTGGCCGACTACGATAATCACCGCGTGTTGGTGTACAGCGCTGCGCCGACGGCCAACGGAGCGGCCGCCACGTTCGCCATCGGCCAGCCCGACCTAGACTCTGATCTACCTGCCTGCAGTAGAACAGGCCTCAGCTACCCCGACGGGGTCACCTTCGCGGCGGGGAAGCTCATCGTCGCCGACACCGAAAACAACCGCGTGCTGATCTGGAACTCGGTGCCCACAGATTCCGGTTCGGAACCTGACGTCGTGCTTGGCCAAGGCGCCTTCGACACATGCCAGTCCAACGATGACGATCAGGACGGCATCTCCGACGCTGCGCCCAGCAACCGGGTACTGAACTACCCCAGCGACGTTTGGAGCGACGGCGAGAGACTTGTGGTTGCCGACGCTAGCAATAACCGGGTCCTCATCTGGAACCAGGTTCCCACCACCGACTTCGCCGCTGCCGACGCGGTGCTAGGCCAGGCAGGCTTCAACTCGGGCTCACCCGGGACCGGGCAACTTGGCCTGAACTTCCCCTACTACGTGCACTCGAACGGCAACCAGCTCTTCGTAGCCGACTCCTCTAACAGCCGCGTGCTGATCTGGGACTCGGTTCCAGAGGCCAGCGGTCAGCCCGCCGATCAGGTGCTTGGTCAACCCGATTTCGACACGACCGAAAGGAACGCTGGCCAGCCGAGCGTGAATGCGGCCGGTTTCGCCCATGCCGACGGTGTGTTCGCGTACGAGAACCAGCTGTTCGTGGCCGATAGCGACAACGCCCGCATACTGGTGTTCGAACCCGTCAGCCCGTGAGCTAGCCCGCCGCTCAACCGCCCTGCTGCAGCTGCTCCACCACCCCGCGGTCCTCGAGGGTGCTGGTGTCGCCGATCAGCTCCTGACCGGCGGCCACGCTGCGCAGCAGGCGCCGCATGATCTTGCCGGAGCGCGTCTTCGGCAGCGCGTCCGCGAAGCGCACCTCGTCCGGGCGCGCGATGGCGCCGATCTCGTCGGCCACGTGCTTGCGGAGCTCCTGACGCAGCGCCTCGGTGGGCTCGTAACCCTGCTCCAGGGTCACGAAGGCCACGATGCCTTGCCCTTTGAGCTCGTCGGGACGACCCACCACGGCGGCCTCGGCCACGGCCTCGTGCGACACTATGGCGGACTCCACCTCCATGGTGCCGAGGCGGTGACCGGACACGTTCACCACGTCGTCCACGCGGCCCATGATCCAGAAGTAGCCGTCCTCGTCCACGCGGGCGCCGTCACCGGAGAAGTACACGCCCGGCACCTCGTTCCAGTACTGGTTGCGGTAACGGTCGTCGTCGCCGTACACCGTGCGCAGCATGCCCGGCCACGGCTTGCGCACGATGAGGTAACCGCCCTGGTTGGCGGGCGCCTCGTTGCCGTCCGCGTCGACCACGGCGGCGTCGATGCCGAAGAGCGGCAAGCCCGCCGAGCCCGGCTTGGCGTCGTGCACGCCTGGGACGGTGCTGATCATGATGGCGCCCGTTTCCGTCTGCCACCAGGTATCGATCACCGGGCAGCGGTCGCCACCGATGACGCGGCGGTACCACATCCACACCTCGGGGTTGATGGGCTCGCCCACCGTGCCGATCAGGCGCAGGCTGGAGAGGTCGTGCTTCTCCGGGTGCTCCGCGCCCATCTTGATGAACGCGCGGATGGCGGTGGGCGCCGTGTAGAAGATGCTCACGCGGTAACGCTCGATCATCTCCCAGAAGCGGTCGGGCCCAGGATGGAACGGCACGCCCTCGTACATGACCTGCGTGGCGCCGTTAGAGAGCATGCCGTACACTACGTAACTGTGGCCAGTGACCCAGCCGATGTCGGCCGTGCACCAGTAGATGTCATTCGGCTTAAGGTCGAAGACGTACTTGGCGGTCAGCGCGGTGTGCACGAGGTAGCCGCCCGTGCTGTGCACCACGCCCTTCGGGGTGCCCGTGGAGCCCGAAGTGTAGAGGATGTACGCGGGGTGCTCGGAATCTACCGGCACGGCGTCGCACTCGTCGGACGCGCTGCCGATGAGCTCGTGGTACCACTCGTCGCGGCCGGCCTCCATGTTGATAACGTTGTCGGCGCGCCGCACCACGATCACGTCCTGCACGCTCGGGCACGTTTCGAGAGCCTCATCCACCGCCGGCTTGAGGGGCAGCACGCTGCCGCGCCGCCAGCCGCCGTCCGCCGTGATCACCAGTTTGGCGCTGGCGTCGTTGATGCGGTCCGACAGCGCGTGCGACGAGAAGCCCCCGAACACCACGGAGTGCGTGGCGCCGATGCGGGCGCAGGCCAGCATGGCGATGACCGCCTCCGGGATCATGGGCAAGTAGATGGCCACCACGTCGCCCGTGCGGATGCCCTTGCTCTTCAGCACGTTAGCGAAGCGGTTCACCTCGATGAGCAGGTCGGAGTAAGTCAGCACCCGCTTGTCGCCCGGCTCGCCCTCCCAGAAGAGGGCCACCTTGTTGCCGAGGCCCCGCTCCACCTGTAGGTCCAGGCAGTTGTAAGCCAGGTTCGTCTTGCCGCCCACGAACCACTTCGAGTGGGGCTCCTCCCACTCGAGCACCTTGTCCCACTTCTCGAACCAGTGGAACTGCTCCGCCGCCGCGCCCCAGAACGCTTCCGGGTCCTCGATGGACTGCCGGTAGAGGCGCTCGTACTCGGCGGGATCCGAGATGTGCGCCTGCTTCGCGAACGCTTTAGACGGCCGGAACTGCCGGGTCTCCTGCAGGACGGAGTCGATGCTGTCGGTCATGTTCCCTCCAACGAAGGCGGTTGCGAACCGCTGACGGCGGCGCCCACGCCGGAACGGCGCGGGCTGCGGACACTTACTTGGGGCCGCTCTACAGAGGCTGAACGCTCGGTAGCGAGCCTTCGGATGTCAAGGAGCATAGCTCAGCGCGGCCTCGCTGGCAAAACGCGCCGCCGCCGCGGCCGCCGCCAGAACGAAGCGTCGAACACGACGAACACGGTGACCACCTCGAGCCGGCCCGCGTACATGAGGAACGTCAGCATGACGCGGCTGAGGGGGTGGAGGCTCTCGAACGTGCCCATGGGGCCAAGCTGGCCGAGGCCCACGCCCGTGTTGCCCAGGCAGGCGATGGCGGCAGTGAAGGCGGTCTGCAGGTCCTCGCCCAAGAGCGCCAGCGTCACGGTGCCGGTAACGAAGAGCGCCAGGTAGAGGGTCAGGAACGCCACCACGGAACGCATGACCTCCTCGGGCACCACCCGGTCGCCTACAAGCACGGGCATGACCGCGCGCGGATGCAGGGCGCGCCGAACCTCGCGCACGCTCTGCTTTACGATGATCAGCCAGCGGGCCACCTTCACGCCCCCGCTAGCGGAGCCGGCGCTGCCGCCCACGAACAGGAGCAGCACGATGAGGGCCTGCGCGGGCTGGCCCCAGTGGGTGAAGTCGTCCGACGCGAAACCCGTGGTGGTGACCACACTGACGGCCTGGAAGAGGCCGTGGCGCAGCGCGTCGCCACTGCCGTACTCGGCGCGCGTGAGGAGGGCCAGAGCCAACCCGGCCCCGAGCACTATCAGCAGGTAGGCGCGCAGCTCAGTGCTACGCAGGATGGCGCGGGGTTGGCCGCTAACGGCCCGGTAGAGGAGAGGGAAACTCACACCCGCCAGCAGCATGAAGAGCACAGCCACCCACTGCGCCGCGGCGCCGTAACCACTCATGCCGAGCGGCACGGGCGAGAAGCCCCCAGCGGAGAGGCTCGCCAGCGCGTGCGCGACCGCGTCGAACGGGCTCATGCCCGCCAGCGCGAACGCCACCGCCGCCAGCAGCGTCAGGCTGGCGTAGACGCCCACCACCAGCGCCGCCGTGCTGCGCAGGCGCGGCGCCAGCCGCTCCTGGTACGCGCCCGGCGCCTCAGCGAAAAAGAGCTGGCGCCCGGCGATGGCCAGTTGCGGGAAGACCGCCACGAACATGACGACGATGCCCACCCCGCCGACCCACTGCGAGAGAGCTCGCCACATGAGCAGGCTGGTGGCGACCGAGCTAAGGTCCGTGATGGTGGTGGCGCCCGTGGTGGTGAAGCCGCTCATGGCCTCGAAGAAAGCGTCTATGGGCCCGAAGCCGCCTGCCAGCAGGTACGGCAGCCCCGCCAGCGCAGGCATGACGAGCCACGTGAGCAGCACGCTGCCGAGCGCCTCGCGGGGGCTCGGCTCGGCGTTAGGGGAGCCGCGTAGGCGCAGCAGTACCCCCACGGGGAAGGCCACGCCCAGCACCGCCAGGAAACCCTCGACGCTCTCGCCCAGTACGTAGGCGTACAGCGCGAAGAGGGCACCGGCCGCCGCCATGGCCAGTAGCGCGGTGCCCAGCATGTAAGTCAGGAACCGGCCACGCAGCTGGTAGACGCTGTCGGGCTGCGCGCCCAATTGACCGGCGCTGGCCGCCAACATGCGCCGGGGCGAGCGCCGCTCGTTCCACTCGTTCCATGGGGACTTCACGGCCGGGGTGGCACCGGTGTGCCCTGCTCGTCGAGCCATTCCTCCAGCGCGTCGACCTGGTCGGGCGTGGTGACGAGGTAGAGGTGATCGCCGGGCTCCACCTGCGTCAAGCCGTTCGGCACGAACACCCGGTTGCCGCGCTCGATGGCGCCTATCAGCATGGTTGACGGCGTGTTCAGGTCCATGACCCGCCCGCCAGGCGCGTCGAGCGGGTAGATTGCCTCGGTCACCTCAGCGAAGTCCTCGATGGTGGCCAGGTGCTCCACCTCGTCTACCCGCAGCCAGTTCACAACCTCCTGCACAGCCGCGGAGCGCGGCGTGAGTGGCGAGTCGATACCGACCCGCATGAACGCGCGCCGGTTGCGGGGCCGGCCCACGCGGGTGATGACCTTGGGTATGCCGAGCTGCTTGGCGAGGAGCGAAACGAGCAGGTTCTTGCCGTCGTCGTCCGTTACCGCCACCATGACGTCGGCGTCCTCCACGCGCTCCTGCTCGAGCACCTCGAGGTCCGTGCCGTCGCCGCGCAGCACCAGCACGCTGGGCAGCCACTGCGCCAGCTTCTGGCAGCGCTCGTCGACCTCTTCGAAGATGGAGATGTCGTAACGGTAGGGCTCCAGGTACTCGGCCACCATGAACCCCACGTTGCCGCCGCCCACGATGACCACCTTCTGCGAACGCAGCCGCGGCGCGAAGCTCCTCTGCACCGCCTTCATGCGCTCCGTTGTGCCCATGAACACCACGCGGTCACCGGGCTCGAACTGAGTGGTGCCCACCGGGATGGCGAAGGTCTCGCCGCGGATGGCGCCCACGGCCAGCACCCCTTCGGGCAGTTCCAGCATGGTGAGCGGCGTGTACATGTACGGGTCGCCGTCCTCCAGCAGGTACTCGAGCATGGTTATGCGGCCGTCAGCGAAGCGCGCGCTGTCGATAGCGCGCGGCACCCTCACGATGTCGGCAATCTGGCGCGCCAGGATCCGCTGCGGCCAGAGCACCCGGTCGATGAGGAGCCCCACCGTTTCGAAAGCGCCCTCGCGCTTGAAGGCGTCGATGTAGCGCTGGCGGGTCACGAACGCCAACGTCTGCTTGGCACCCAGGCCTTTGGCAGCCAGGCAGGCCAGCACGTTCACGTCGTCGTTGTCGGTGCAGGCCACGAAGGCGTGGGCGCGCTCCACGTCCGCTCGGCGCAGATCCTCCGGGTCCGCGCCGTTACCCTGCAGGAACTGCACGTCGAGGTGAGCGAAGACCTCCTCGCGTTCCAAGTCCGCGTCTATGACCGTCACGTCATGCGACCTATGGAGCGCGTCCGCTATCAACGAGCCGATTTCGCCACCGCCGACGATGACTACCTTCATGATGGGCCCAAGTCTACGCCCGGCGCTGGGCCCGCATCAGGATGAGAGACCACACCAGTAACCACGCGGCCAGAACAGCGGGCAGCCATTGGCCGTACCGCACCCAGAGCGTGGCGCCCTCCCGCAGCTCGAAAGATACGGCCAGCGTGCCGGCTGCGCCGCGCGGGATCTCGGCCACCACGCGGCCGTACGGGTCCACCCCGGCGGTCACACCGTCGTTGCCGGCCCGCAGCAGCCAGCGCCGCGTCTCGATGGCCCGCATGCGCCCCATGTCGAAGTGCTGCCTGGCGCCGTTACCCACCCCGAACCAAGCGTCGTTCGTGCCTAGGACCAACACCTGAGCGCCTTGCGCCACCATCTGGCGCTGCACCTGCGGGAAGACGGATTCGTAGCAGATGAACGCCGCTACGGGCCCCACCGTGGTGGCCAGGGGGGTGGAGCCAGCGCCGGGCAGGGTGCTAGCCAGCAGGGGCAGCCCGAAGAGGCGGAAGACTGCCCGGTAGAGGCCCTCGAGCTGGTCGATGAGCGGCCAGCGCTCACCGAACGGCACCAGGTACTGCTTGTCGTAGCGGCCCAGGAGCGCGGAGTTGGAGAGGCTGAAGAGCGAGTTGAAGCTGTCGCCCCGACCCCCTTCGTAAGCGCGGCCGCCGACTATGAAGTTAGCGCCGGGCGCGGCGGCGGTTATCAGAGAGCGCAGGCTGCCCGCGTCGCCCGTATCCAGGCGGTAACCGATGACGGCGCCCTCCGGCCACACGACCAGGTCGAACTCCTCCGCCGCGGCGGCCGCCCGCGTGAGGTCCAGGTGGATCTCGAGCTCGGAGGCCGCCGAGGCGGCGCGGGCGAACGGGTCTACGTTGCCCTGCACCAGCAGCGCGCGGCGCACGGGGCTCGGTGTGGACTCCCCGGTGGTGACTTGGGCCACAGGGCCAGCGTCGACGCTGGCAGTCGGCAGGAGCAAGGCACCCTGCCAGAAGGCCAGGCCGAGCAACGCCACTAGCGCCAGGAGAGCCAGGCCGGCATCAGCCAAGCGCCCAGCGCTAGCACGGCCGGGCACGCCGCTCGAGCCTGGGGCCCCGTTGGCGGTACTCGCGCCGCCGCTAGCCGGATTGCCGCTCGCGAACGGCCACGCCAGCAGCGCGGCGCCCAGCGTTGCCAGCAGGCTCAGGCCGTACACGCCTACGTGCTCCGCCAGCTGTCCGGGGGCGCTGTCCAACCAGGCGTACCCCAGCGTGCCCCACGGGAACGCAAAGTAGCCCTGCGTGCGCGCCCACTCCACGAGCACCCATAGGACCGGCAGGGTCAGTAGTACGCGGCCACCTGGCGGCGCGCCGCGGCGGCCCCCAGCCAGGAACCAGGCGCCCCAGCAGGTCAGGCCCCAGAACAGCGCCAGCAGCGCCACCATGACGGGGAAGACGAACCAGAACGCCGGCCCGAACAGCTCGGCGAAGCTGCGGGGCAACCACAGCACGTACACGGCGAAGAACGGCAGGCCGAACCAGAAACCAGCCGCTAAGGCGTCGCGGCGCCGCTCGGCTCGCGCCACCACCACGAAGAGCGGCGCCAGCACGAACACGAGGGGCCACCAGCCGGTAGGCGGCAACGCCAGCGTGAGCACCAGCCCGCACAGCGCGCACAGGACGTGGTGGGCCAGCCGCCCCGCGCCGAGCATGCTCAGGCGCGCGTCAGCAGTCCGGTGACTAGAGCCACCCGCTCGAGCGTCTCCTTGACGCGGATGTGCTCGTCGCGAGCGTGTGGCCCGCTACCCGCGGAGCCGAGCCCGTCGAGGGTGGGCACGCCCAGCGCGGAAGTGAAGTTGCCGTCGGAACCGCCGCCCACCACGGAGCCCTCGAGCGCCAGCCCCATGTCCGCCAGCACCGTCACTGCCGTCTCGTACAGCGCCATGTTCTCCGGGGTCGATTCCATGGGGGGCCGGTTCAAGCCGCCCGTAACGGTGAGCGTCACGCGGCTGTCGCGCGGCGTGTAGTCGTTGATGGCCTGCGTGATCCTGTCGGCCTCGCTGGCTTTGAGCACGCGGACGTCCACGCTAGCTATGGCCTCCTCGGCTATGACGTTGGTGGCGAAGCCCGCCCGCGCGGTGGTGACGTTAACGCTGGTGCCCATGACGTTGTCCGCCAGGTCCTCCACGAAGAGGAGCATGTGAGCCAGCTCGCGCAGCGCGCTAGCGCCGTCGCTGGGGTTGTTGCCAGCGTGCGCGGAGCGCCCCTTCAGGTGCAGCTCGAAGTCGCCTACCCCTTTGCGGCCTACCTTCAGCGCGCCGTCGTCGCGGCCGGGTTCCATCACGAAGACCCGGTCGTGCTCCCGTGCGAGTTCCTCGATCAGCTCGCGGGAGTGGTGCGAGCCGACCTCCTCGTCGGAGGTGAGGAGCAGCGTGACGGGGCCCGCCAGCGGCAGCCCCATGCGCTCAGCCAATGTCACGGCGGTCAGTGCGTTGGCTATGCCCGCCTTCATGTCCAGCACACCGGGCCCGTGCACCTTGTCGCCGTCGCGGCGCCACGGCATTGCGGCCAGGGTGCCGAGCGGCCAGACGGTGTCGTAATGACAGAGGATCAGGATAGCGGGGCCACTGCCGCCAGCCAAGCGGCCCGCAACTATGTCGCCTGCGCCTTGGCGCGCGTGACGGGTGGTAGTGAAACCGCGCTCCTCTAACAGCGCCTGCAGCTTGTCGGCTAGCGCGTTTAGCGCGGTCACTTCGGAGGAGGGGCTCTCGTGCGCCACCAGCTCGGCTAGTAGCGCCAGAAACTCTGTCTCGGCGGCGTACGCCTGCTCAAGGATCTTTCGCGTCATGGCGCAATGCTACCCGCTTTGGCGGTTGCGGCTGCTCCCACGGCGGCGCCTACCGCGCCGACCCGCCGGCCGCTCCTGCTCAGCGCCGGTTTGCCGTGCAGGCGGGGCGCTGGCGTGCTCCTCCAGTCGGGCGTGCCACAGCTGCTCGGCCATGAGCCTGACCGTAGGTTCGTGCGTGGTGCGGGCGTAGCTGTACCCCACGCGCAGGTCGCTGTCGGCGCGGCGCGCGTCTATGCCGCGACCCGCCTGGAAGCGCGAGAGGTAGACCTGAGCCAGTAGCACGTCGCGCATGCGCTGCGGTTTCACGGCGTGGAGCTCGCGCAGGGCGTCCTCGTAGGCCGCCATGGCGCCCCTCACGTCGCCGCGTTCGGCGAGGGCCTTACCGCGCTTGAAGTGGCGGGCGGCGTCGTAGAGGAGCTCGCGCATGAGCGCATGTTACCTAACGGGCGCCCCGTGCTGCGCTAGGCGAGGTCCACGGCCTCATCCGCGATCTCGATGCGGTTCCTGCCGAGCGCTTTGGCGCGCATGAGCGCCGCGTCGGCCTGTTCCACCCACAGGGGCAGCACGTCACCGGGGCCCGGCACGGTGCCGCCGGCCAGACCCACCGACGCCGCCAGCGGCCACGCCACCTGGCCGAGCGCAGCGCCGGCCAGCTCCTTGCGTAAACGGCGCATGGCGTCAAGGGCTCCCGCCAGATCGGAAACGAGCACCACCAGGAACTCCTCGCCGCCCCAGCGGACAGCCAGATCCTCGGGCCGCAGGTGACGGCCTAGGATCGCCGCCAGTTCCTGAAGTGCGCGGTCACCTGTGGAGTGGCCGTACACGTCGTTCACCCGCTTGAAGTGATCGATGTCGATGAGGCCGATGCTGACGGGCTTGCCGCCGCGCCGGGCGTCCTCGAGGAGAACCGAGGCGCGCAGCTCCAGGCCACGGCGGTTCAGCAGGTTGGTAAGGGGGTCGGTCAGCGCCGCCGTGCGCCAGCGGTCGTGGTCCTGCACGTGCTGGATGCGCGCGGCCAGTAGAGGCGCGGAGGTGTCCAGGGCGGACGTGGCGGCCGGTTGCCGCTGGAAGAAGAGGCGCCCGACCTCCGTGCCGCCCGTGACGAGGGGGTAGGGGTAGCCGCCGGTGTCGCCGCGGCTGTCCTCACCGTGGACCTCTATGCCCTGCAACCCGGGGATGGTCCTGAGGGTGCGGTCCATCATGTCCGTCAGCGAATCACCTTCTCCGCTGGGACCCATGATGCGCTCAAGGAGCCCGGACCAGGTGCGGTGTTGCTGCTGCGAGCGCATGTGGCGGTCGTTGTTGTTGATGAGGATGACCAGTACCAGGGCGAGCTGCAGGAACGCCAGGCTGCCCACAACGGCGAACGCGTCCGTGCCCGTGCGCTCAGCCGGACTGGAGTTGATGAACGCCAATATTCGTGCCGCCGCGAGCTGCAGCGTGACGACGGTGACGCCCGCGGACACGAAATCTACGTGCAGGTCGTTCAGCTCCATGTAGATGCCGATTCCAAGGCAGACGTAGCTGAGGAGCCAGAGGAACAGGAAGTCCGGGTTGGTACCGCCGCTCAGCCAGGAGTAAGAGGCTGCGGCTAATGCCCGGAAGAAGAAGCCCATGACCACGAGCAGGCGCCCTTCGGAGGCGCCGCTCTTCACCGTGCCGCCCAGGAACGGTAAGGCAGCGAGGAGCAGCACCAACTCCACGAGGGGGAAGACCAAACCGGCGGCGTTGCCCATCTCGTCGATCAGCATCCACAGGATGAGCGCCACGGGCGGGATGGCGGCCAGCACGAGTGAGCGCGGCAGGCGCTTACTGGGCGCCAGGAGCAACACCCCTAGCCACGCGGCAGCGCCCAGGTAGTAACCGACCTCGGTGACGAAGGTGGGGTTGAACTCGTCGTAGAGGCGGTTGACGCTCCACGCCGCTTCCTCGATGCCCCACGCCACCGCGCCGATCATGGCCAAGCGCCAGGCGAGCGCTCGTGGGCGGCGCCGCACCGTGACGATGGCCACGATGACTGCGGCCAGCCCCAGGCTGACTATGGCGCCCGTGCGGCCGGCGAACGAGGCGGCGACCAGCGCCCCGAAAGCCACCAGGAGTATCCAGAATCTGCGTGTCACCAGCGCCCCCTCAACCAACCAAGGATAGGGAAGATGCGATGCGAGTGGTTGGCCCCGTTGGCGTTGCCGGTCCTAACTGCGCGGGGGCCGCCGTGCACGGTAGGCCGCAACAGAAACAGCCGTCGCCAAGTTGAGGGATTCTACCCGATTGACCTGCGGGATCCGCACGGTGACGGCCCGAGCCAAGGTCGCGCCGTCCGGCGCCGGCTCGGCCGCCGCGGTCCGGTCCAGCCACTCCGGCCCGAAGATAAGTGTGAAGGGGCTGCGAAACTCCACCGCGTCCAGCTCCTGTTCCCCGCCGGTGTCAAGCAGGTAGAGCTGCCGCGCGCCGCTCCGTTCGTAAGCCTTCAGGTAAGCAGCCAGCGTTGCGAACACCTGACACCTGAGCGCGAAGCGCAGGCCCACGGAGGCGCGCACTACGTACGCGCCCCACGGGTCAAGTTGCGGGTTCACGAGCGCCAGGTCCTCGAAACCGAACGCCACCAGGCTGCGAATAGCGGTGCCCACGTTGCCTGGGTGACTCGGTGCCATTAGCAGCACATGGTCGGTCTCGGGCGCCAGCACCTCGGGCCGCTTACGCACCTGGGCCAGGCAGTGGACGTTGCCTTTGCGGCGCAGCCTGCCCACCGTGGCGTCGTTGCGGTGCATGGGTACGCCGGCGGCGGCAGCCGCGGCTGCCAGTGCAGCCTGGTGCGCGGGTGGCATGGCGCCGTGCCAGAGCACCGTCGTCACGTCCTCCGGGCGGCGGGTGAGTGCCTCGATGACCGCGAAGCGCCCGAACGCGTATGTGAAGTCGAGCTCGGCTTTGTAAGGGGGGAGGTTCACCCTTGCGCGTCAGGTGCCACGCTGAAGGGCCGTTCCAGGCCCGCCTGCGCGGTTTCCACCGCTTCGGGCGGGGCGTAATCGAGGGCCAGCACCCCGCGGTAAGCGCGCAGCGCGGCCTGCCGGTCGCCAGTCAGGTCCTGTAACTCGCCCAACCGCGCCAGCACGAAGCCCGGCAGGTAGTAGGGCTCCTGGAAGTCGCCGCTCGTTACGCTGACGAGCTTCTCGAGCGCCTCGGCGGCGTGGCCGTGAGCTAGCAGGATGTTGGCCTCGTGATACCCGGCTTCCGGCGTGCCGAGCGTGCGCAGCTGGCCGAGGAGCCCCGCCGGGTCCTCAACGTCGCCGCGCATGGCTACGTCCAGGAGCGAGCGCTCCCGCGCTTCCCGAGCGGCCGCTTCGCTGAGCTCCGGTTGCCGCGCCGGCACCACTACGTCAGCGTGCGGCGTCAGCGCGGCGCGTACCGCCGCTAAGTCGTCGACCCCAGCCAGCACGGCCACGTGAGGGCCGTTGAGTGCCAGCACCCGTTCCGCGGTCCGCTCCGCGCGCGCTTGGCGCCAGCCCGTGCCGGGCCCCTCACCGAAGGTGGCGCGGCGCACCTCGTCGTAGTTGGCCAGGGCTGGCACGAGTTCAGACACCACCCGGCCCAGGTCGAGCACGCGGCTGAGGAGCTCCTCCACTGGCGCCAGTGCGGACCGCACCTGCCGGAGGTGCGCCCTGCCGTCCTCGAACTCGTTCAGGTAGCGGACGAACGCCTCCTCGTCACCCGCTTCGCCGGGCTCACCCGGCAGGCCGGCGACGGAGCCGACCTCCGCCAGAGGCACCGCCCGCCGCTCCGCCCACGGCACGGCGGTGTGGGGTAGCGCGATCTCGCTCGTGGCGCGCCAAGCGGGCGTGGCGAGGGCGCCCGGCGGCAGTGTGGCAAGTGCCACAACGTCCGGCGCCAGGCTCTGCAGGAGCTCCCGCACGTGGACGACGTTGTAGAGAGGAAAGCGCGTGTGGAACGGACCCACGAGGGGGATCAACGTCACGCGGCGGGAGGATGTCATACCTCAATGGTAAGGGTCGCCAGCCCCAGGCGAGCGCGGTAAGGTAGCGGAGTCAGCCGGGCTCGCCGGCTCAACCCTGACTAGGACGGTTCCATGTACCGAACTGACAGACAACCTGCATGGCAACGCGACGTGGCTTGGGCCAGCGCGGTCCTGCTCGCGCTCACAGCCCTGGTGGGGGTGCTCTTCTTCAGCCTCTCGCAGCTCAGCGACCGCGAGACGGGCCCCGCCACGCAGAGCGCCATCCTCCGGCTAACGCTCCGGCCGGGCGGCGACGGCAGCCTGGTGGAGGTCCGCACCGGCGCCGGCTACGTGCCTGGCCAGCCGCTCATGCTCCTGCCGGGCATGCAGGTGTACGCCGACCCCACCGAGGTCCCCACCTTCACAGTCGCTGACGCAGTTAGCCGCAGCGCGGGCGTGCTGGCCGACAGGCTCATCACGAGCGGCCAGGGCGCGCTCCTGGGCGTGCTCGGTAACGAGGCGCTGCGCAGGCAGTTCCAGATGGCCCTGGAGGGGCCCGTGCCGCAGCTGGTGGCGGGCGCCATAGACGCCCAGATGGCCGGCGGGGGGCTCGACGACGGCACACGCGCGGCTGACTGGCCCACGCAAGCGGCCGCCAACCCGGGCCAGCCGGTGCAGCCGCTGGTGGGCGTGTTCGTCACGTTCCCGGTCAACCAGGTCCAGAACATGAGCCCAAGGCAGGTCGGGGTCGCGATCATAGATGCGCTCACCGACAACGTGCTGGAGGGCGGCCTGCAGCAGGCGCTGGCCCTCATCACCAACGACAACCTGCGCGCGCGCCTGACCAGCGGGGTCGACACCGTGGCGCGGGCCCGCCTGCACGAACTCTTCAGCACCATGCTCACGGGCAGCGAAGCCGAAATGGAGTCGCGCCTGGCCGAAGCCAAGGCTGCTCTAGCCGGTGTAGAAGAGCCGGAAGACAGCCTCACGGGCCTGCTGCCAGCCTCCGAACTGGCGGGCCTGACCACCGCCCAGGCGGAGGAGCGCGTGCTCGAGGCTCTGGCCGAACGCAGCTGGCGCGGGGGCGGGGAACTGGCGGCAGCGCAGCTCACGCGGCCCGAGCAGGTAGAGCGCGTCAGCGCAGCCGCGGCGGTGCTGGACCTGTTCTCCTCCCGCGCTCACGGCAGGTACCTGACGTGGAGCTGGCTGGCGGGACTCGCCGCGCTCCTCTTCGCGGTGCTGCTAATAGGCTTCTCGCGCGGCATGCTGCGCTTGGTCAACCCGGGCGTGGCGCTACTGCTGGGCGCGGGCCTGGGCGCGCTGGCGTTCTACCGGCTGGACCAGGTCCTGCCCGCCACGG